>Ga0206677_10002102_pt1 | contig 17979 bp, 18 predicted proteins | sample M130m12015metaG_FD_155475 | JGI IMG/M metagenome (GOLD analysis project Ga0206677, IMG submission 155475) | Ammonia-oxidizing marine archaeal communities from Monterey Bay, California, United States - M1 30m 12015 | ecosystem: Environmental > Aquatic > Marine > Intertidal zone | place: USA...
GAGCTGTGCCAGCCGCAAAAGCAGGTGGCGGAGGAACAGTCTGCCATTACAAAGTCTTAAGATGTCTTCCTAAATCTATTTTACTTTATAATTACAGTTTATTATTGCTAATCATGTCTTGGCTTGTCTTGTGTGTTCTTGTGTCTTCTGGTAACTTTTAGGGGACAGAATAGGGGACAGGTCTAGTGACAAGGCGCAGGAAGTTAAGTGCTGCATTCGTTAAGCAGGTGCGGGAAGCTGGAAAGTATTATGACGAGCATGGCTTGTTTCTGCGTGTGGAAAAATCTGGTTCAAAGCGCTGGGTTCAGAGGACCACAATTAACGGTCGACAACGCGAAATCGGTTTAGGTGCCGCAGACATCGTTGGACTGGCAGAGGTACGGGAGCAGGCTTTCGAGAACCGCAAACTTGCAAGAAGCGGTGGCGACCCTTTAGCCGCAAAGCAGGCTGCAATAGAGATGCCTACCTTTGATGTCGCATTCGAGCAGGTGATCGAACTTTATTCACCAACGTGGTCCAACGCCAAACATGAAAGCCAGTTTAGAAACACACTGAAGGCATATGCTTCCCCCTATTTTGGGAACAACCTTGTATCTGAAGTTTCAACAGCTGACATATTGAGAGCTTTAACGGCTATCTGGACGAGCAAACCTGAGACCGCTCGCCGTGTAAAGCAACGAATATCCACTGTTATGAAGTGGTCGGTGGCAAAAGGTTACCGACCAGATGATCCAACTCAGTCCCTCAATCAAGCTTTGCCAAAAAATCCTAACAAACAGAAACACCGCAAATCCATTCATTACGATCAAGTGAATTACTGTATAAAAAGTGTTCGCCAGTCCAACGCGATGCTTTCCACAAAAATGGCTTTAGAGTTTTTAATACTAACTGCGACTAGGTCAGGTGAAGTCCGCTTGGCAACCTGGGATGAAGTGAACTTTAACAGTTGTATTTGGACCATACCCGCCCAGCGTATGAAATCAAAAGAAGAACATATCATACCACTGGCTGACCGTCCGATGGAGATACTGGAGTATATGAAAGGACTTGGATTATCTAAACGGCTGATATTTCAAGGGTCGAAACTAAACAGACCAATTTCAGACATGACGATGTCAAAGTTAGTTAAGGAACTTGGTTTTGAGTCAGACGTACACGGTTTTAGGACTAGCTTTCGAGTTTGGGTGCAGGAAAAGACTAATACAGCTTTCGACGTAGCTGAAAAAGCACTCGCCCATAAGACGAAAAACCGGGTCGTGGCAGCTTATGCACGATCTGATCTTTTTGATAAACGTCGAAAACTTATGAACAATTGGGCAAAGTTCTTGTCCAATGACACCGCTAAAATCATTCCACTGGTAATGACAAAATGAGTTTGGAAAATGCTAGATATTTTGCAGAGTGCTGGGTAGACAAATACAAGGAGAGAATTCTTGAAATTATTGATGAAGATTTTAAGTTCCGTGACTTTTTCCTACGTGAATTGCTCGTAGACGATAGTCAAACCGCCTATGCCGGATTACCAGCGATTTATCTCACAGTTTGCGCACAGCACGATCCCACCACCTTCGATATTTTAGTCAATCTTTTGAAGAATACAAAACAGCAGCCCCCAATAATTGAGGCTCTTCGTGAGAGTATTCAATCAGGCACTTTTAAAAGACCTAAGCCCGGCCGAGGGAGACCTTATAAATCCGCAGGTCGAGACTTCATTTTATATCTCTTAGTAGCAATGCTTCAGAAAAATTTTGAAGATTTATCATTTGGCGCAGGTGCAGACACCGAGAACGCGGAACCCGCGACGCAAATTGCGCTAGATGTTTTAGAGAAAGCAGGTTTTTTTCTGTTTAACTATCAGTCTGGGAAATACGAAACACCGCCTTTTCGATTGGTTGAGAAAAGTATTCGTAGATTTGAAGAAAACCCAAAAAATAGAGAGTTTTTTTACTAACCCCCTAGGTCTTTTTCAACGCCTTTTAATTATGTCCCAAGGTAGCTTCCTCAAAGGCCCCGTATGATCTCAGTCAGTCCAATTCGGAGGAGACTGATTATGAGATTAGAACGTTTACCAGAAGTGATGGCACGGACGTCACTTTCACGCGCACACCTTTACAGCCTTATAACTAGCGGAGCCTTTCCCCGTCCTAAACGGGTTGGAAAACGGGCGGTGGCTTGGGTCAGTGCAGACATAGACGACTGGATTAATTCGCGCCCTCTAGGCGGTTCTTGGAGGAGCACCCAAAATGGATGATGATAATGAAAAATGGAGTGTGGTGGATTTTGATCTGGACATTGAAAAGCCGATGCCAGCGGGTCACTACAAGGCGCAGATTTCTAATATAACGGTCGCAGACAAAACTGATAATTATTTGATGATTATAGAATTTGAGATCATCGAACATGACGAGTTTTTGGGCTGCCAACCAGACACGTATTTTATACTTCTCGGCTCACGCTTAGGAGGTACAAAACGGGAGATTAGAAAGGGGCTTGTAAGGTATAATCAGCTTGGCTCGTCCGTCAATGTAAAGTTAAACAACAGGTCTGCTAAGGAAGCAGCAAAAGACTTACTTCATTGCAAGTGCACAATAAAATTGGGTCAAACTGGAACTGGAATAAATTCAAAAAACCCAGTTTACGGGGTCTTCCCGTATGAGGGAGGTGGAAATGTTTAAATTTCTGGCCCCAAAACTGCGCGATAACGATTGGACTGGCCTGATACCGCTGCACAACCCCGGAAAGCGACCTTTGATTAGTGGGTGGCAAGAATATAATAAGCGGCCACCCCGTGATGATGAAATAGATGATTGGTGCTCAAAAAGCCCGAGTGCTGGAATTGGTTTAGCATGTGGTAATGACAGAGTCGTCGGTGTAGATCAGGACATTTTGGACCCGCAAGTGGCACAAATGGCGGCCAATATTGCTGAGGCAACTCTAGGCCACACGCCCCTTCAACGAATTGGCAGATATCCTAAAAAATTGTTCATTTATGGCAATGACGGCTCTGTTGTTTCAAATGGGAATTATGGACAACATGAACTCTTCGTCATCTCCAGACAATTTGTCCTGTATAATATTCACCCAGACACTCTGCAGCCTTATCGTTATCAAGAGGCGCAGCCTGAGGAATTAAGTCCCAGCGATTTGCCTCAAATCAGTCAAATGCAAATAGACGAGTATCTAGATTCCATGTCCAAGCTGCTCGGGCCTAGATCGGTTAAGTTTTCACAGCATTCCCATGGCACCGGGAACTCTAACTGTTACGGCCATTCTTGGATAAAAAAATGGAGCCCCCTGCGGTGCGATGACGAGATTTTACAACTGGCTTTTGATGCGTTGCGGACCGCAGCGCCAGGCAAGCGCCATGACACCCTGATTTCAATTACAGTCGCGCTAGCCCGATTAGGATTTTACCCGCGCGACCATCGGGGGAAAATCACGGTGGCATTTGCCTCAGCGCATTCTGATGGCGAGCAAATGGAGGCACAAAGGCAAGTTGATAATGCTATAAAATGGGTGGAACACCGCGGTATTGCGACACAATTCGATAAGGTGACTGCACTCGGTAATATCACCGGAAGTTGGTGACCGGGTGAAGCAGAGACTAAAGGATTTCGATCTCGTTATTGGGTTTGATACAGAGTATACACGCGTCGACCGGCAGGAGGAGTGTGACGACGAATTAGTTCCATGCTTTAATGAAGTAGATGAGCCAGACGGTGTGCATTTTTTATGTTATTCTGTTGCGCTGTTTAACCCTACGACTGGAAAGCGTGCTTCGTCCCTTCTCAACATAAAACAAGGCCGCTCTCACCGGTGGTCGTTTGCCAAGCTGATTCAGCAAGCAATAAAAACTGCTATGCGGAATGGCATAATTTCAAAAGTTGACATACGAAGTCGAGAGGAGAAAAAGCAAAACTTCAGGATTGCACTTGTATGTCATTATAGCCGCGCAGATCTTCCCGGGTTTTCCGACTTCTCTTGTCTGAAAACTAAATTTGATAATGTCAGGAAGACTTTTGCAACAATACAGAGACCGTATAAAATTCGGTGTCAGCTGATTAATAGGCGCTTTACAGATTGCACTATTCGGTTATTCGATACCCGGCTATTAGCTCCAAGTGGGGCCGGCTCTCTTGAGAAACTTGGAGACTTGCTAAGCTTCAAAAAGCTCTCTGTCCCAGAGGTTTTAAACGAGACCGGTAAAAGTGTTCCAGGCATTGAACGCATGGATATCGTTCAGTCCCAATATCCTAAACTCTTCGAAGAATATGCGTTGCGCGATGCGGAACTCGCTCTTGAATGGCTGGTTCAGATAGATCAATTTCGAGATTTATGGGAACTATCTAATCTCAGCACGACAATTGGAGCCATTGCAGTCGCAAAAATTCGACAGGTTGTTGGGGCAGATGATTTTGCATTCTTTGGAATTGAATACTCCGAGGGGTCGAAGAAGCGTTCAGAGATGCAATTTGCCTCAGGAATAAGAAATAATCTCAGTCTGATTGCCAATTGCTTCCACGGAGGGCGCAACGAGGCTTTCGCGCATGGCATCTTCGAGGCCAAAGATAATAAAAACTGGCAGGACTGGGACCTATCAGGCGCTTACACAACGGGCATGGCACTTTTTGGGATGATTGATTGGGAAGCACCAGTGCACACTAACGAATTAGCCGATTTAACAGCTCTAAGCAGCTACTGTGTATCCCACGTAAAGTTTAGTTTTCCACAAAACACAAGGTTCCCTTCGCTACCTGTGGATGCGGGCCCGGAAGGTTTAATATTCCCTCTGGAAGGTGAGGCATACGTCACGGGCTATGAATTACGCGTTGCGATCGAACAAGGAGCTGTGCTCCAAATTCTAGCAGGCTTAAGGTTCGAGAGAGAACCGAACTCCAGCCGACGCCCTTTGGTAGACTTTATCCAAGTTGTGAATAAGGGCCGCTCTGAGCATAAAGCTCCTGTAGCAAACTCGAAGAGCCCGATGGAATTGCTTTTTAAGGAATGTGGCAATAGCGGTTACGGAAAAATTGCGCAAGGAATTGCACGATATAAAACAACTTCGGGCAATCATAGCAAAAAGACTTTTGACTCTCGGACGGGTGAAAGCACTGAGCTAGAAGAAAGCCAAATTTCAAACCCCGTCTTTACGGCAATGATCACCGGGCTCCTACGGGCAATTGTAAGTGAGATATTGGCCAACCTACCCCAAAACATCACAGTGCTTTCAGTGACAACTGACGGGTGGTTATCAGATGCTTCACAGCAAGAGGTCATATCCGCTACAAATGGTCCGCTTTGTTCACTGTTTCGAGAATTAAGAGGCTTTGTCAGTGCAGACGGATCAGAGGAAATAATAGAGTTAAAAAATACCGCAAAAACGGTCTTGATCTGCAAAACCAGAGGTGCCTTTACTATCGAACCTGGTGGTGAAAAACCCGAAAACGTTATTTTAGCTAAAGCGGGTCATAGGCTCGAAAAGCCATGCGATTCCGATTTAGAAACTGGGAGAGAATTTGCGCGTATTTATGGCACCCGTACCTCGGAAACAAAATTATACCGTAAAGATTTTATCAGCTTTCGAGACCAATGGGCAACGGCTTCTGATTTGATAGATAGACCGAAATTGGCGAAACTGAGCCTTGAATATGATTGGAAGCGCAGACCAAAGCATTCCACTGAACATTTAGGTCTCTTACGTTTCGACACACAGCCGTGGAATAATATTGGTGAGTTCAGAACTTCACGAATTGCATTCAATGATTGGCGCGAAGCAGGAAATGTATGCGCAACACCTTACGATCTATCACGGTTTTACGAGTGGCGAAGAAAGGGGAGCGGGAAGCGTGCGTCATCCGACCATTCGCTCTTTGAATCTGTAGTTGTTCATAACTGGGCGAGTGGTCAGCAAGGGTTTCCTACCCGAGTAAGAGGCAGTTCAAAGGGATATAGTAAGGCTGAGATCACTACAGTTTTGTCCAGGATGGGGGTCAGCGGCATTACTGTCAAAAAACTAGAAAAGCTATCCTCAGATCAAGAGAGCCGACAAGTTTGCTTTGAAGACATGACAAACAACGATCTCTGGCTTGCAGCTGACATACTTTTGTCTCTGGGTGATGAGGCTCTGAAAACCTGCATCAGCAATTATCACGAGTGCAGTTTTGGCGTTCATAGAAAATCTATTAACTTATTGGAAATAAATATTTTAAAGCCGTTTCAAGCCCCCTCCCCCAAACCTTGCATATGGGGGAGGAGTGTTAGGGGGGAGACGAACGAAGGAGGGTTTTTGAAGTCGAGTTGCGCGCACCTCCATGAGACCGCAATCGACCGGTTGCAAAAAGTGACCCCACAAAACCGTTACAAGGTCGTTAACGGGCGTATACTGCCCGACATAATCACTTGAACCCATCCCGCCAGTTCTTGTCCAAATGACCTTGGTCCACGAACCAAGCCTCAAGCTCCTTTAGTTCGCCGCGCATCTGCCGCCCCTGCTCGGCAAAGCGCCTCGCTTCTGCGCGCTTCTCTTTGGTGAACTTGCCATGTTTGATTTTAGCCTCTGTGAGTCGCGCAAGGCCGTCCTTGGTCTGAGGGCCAGTGGAAGCCCCTCCATGGAGCTTACAGCGGCCCACAGGGAGTCTGGCGGGGCGCTGGCAGGGCGTACCCCTGCGGGTCCGGGCCTCGCAACGAATACCCTGCCAGTTTGGGCCGTAAAGCCATGGTTTGGGGTTGTTTTTCATTGTGCTCAACTATCATCGGTTTATGGGGTTTTATTATACCCCATCGTGGATGGCTTTACTAGGCATGCGTGGCTTGGTCCACGGACCGCGGCCCCAGCAAAATCATCCAACGCCAGCTGTGCTCAGGCAACGCCAGTAATAGGTCCACAATACGAAGTCCAATGCCCTCGGCCCTTAGCTCCATGTCTCAGCTTTAGGTATTGGGCTAAAACGGTCATTCAATCAATTTGCAGCGAAGGGCTTCTTTGAGCCCAATCTGTGAATTCGACTTTCTCGCTGCACGCTTTCGCAACGCCAGAAATGCCGCGTGAGCGAGAAATCTAATGCCGCCGCGCAACGGAAGGACCGGCCATTCAATGAAACCACAACAATAGATCATCAGTGTTCCGCCCGTTTGCTGCAGCTGTAAGAAAGTGAGTTCACTACGGTGTCCACTACACGAGCCGGTATTGCGCTGCTTTATTGCGCAAAAACGGAAGACCTTTGTCCATCACAGTTTGGAAGTCGGGCGCGACCGGCCGCCAAACCGACAGTCCACGAGACATCTCAGGTGGCATGTTGATGAAGCTCTCCATTGCCAAGCCGCCCTTGAAACCAATAGCAGCCAAGGCTCCGAATACTTCATCCCAATCGCAGCAACCTTCGCCTGGCGTTCCACGATCACTCTCGGACAGGTGAATGTATCTCAGATGCTCACGCGCATCCAGAATACCGTTAGCGGCACCCTTCTCTTCGATGTTCATGTGATAGGTATCGAGGTGTATGAAGATGTTGTCTGAGCCAATACGTTCAATCATATCCCGTGCTTGCCAGCCGGTGTTGATCAAATGCGTTTCATAGCGATTGACTGGCTCGATACCAAACAAAAGCCCCAGTGACTTAGCGTAGGCCGCGCAGGTCTCCAAGGAGCGCGCAACACTCGACAATTCAGCCTCTGTTGGCGGCATACCCGAACACTCACCAATACCACCATATGTTACACCAGAAACGGCTTCTGCGCCCATGGCCTTGGCCGTATCAAAGACCACTTTCATATGTTCAATTGCACCAACAGGGTTATGAGATGGCCAAACGGCTTGTGGCAGTCCTAGCGAGCAGACCGCGCGCATATCATTCTTTTCCAACAGTTTGCGCGTATGCTCTGCATCAACTGCCGGTGCATCGAGCAGCGCAATCTCCAAGAAATCCATCTTATAGTCGACCGCAGCTTTAACTGCTCGTTCGGCTCCCTCACGGTCCCATTTCATGGTCCACATGCTGGTATGAACACCAAATCCTTCCATCGTATATTCCTTTCTGTTTTTTGTTTTGAACCAATTTGCCGGGATTCCGACAGGTATGGCGTTAGTCGTTTGACGGTTGTTCTTCTTGCCCAACAGGTACGGCGTCACGCGCAATCAATGGGTCTTGGCCATAAGTGTTTGGATGGCATGCGGTAGTTTGCCCATGTCGTCGATCAACAGATCTGGCTCCAGCGATGCGAGGCGGTCTTTAAGTTTGGCGGGGGCTGCATGGCGTGCGCCATAATACCCGATAACCCGCATCCCGGCTGCTTTGGCCGCTTTGATACCTGCGGGACTATCTTCAATGACCACAGCGTCTTCCGGAGCAGCACCCATCACATGAGCGGCGTGTAGAAAGACATCTGGGTGTGGCTTGCCTCGCGCCACTAAGTCTGTGCTGAAGACGTGCTCACCGAAAAAGTCCTCTAGCCCGGTGAGCGAAAGCGACCTACGAATGCGTGCCATGTTTGACGATGATGCGACGCACTTTGCCAAGTTGATCGATGAAAGGGCAGTGCTAATGCCCTCTACCGGCGCAAGGTCAGTGCGAAAAGCAGTCAGAAGCTTGATTTGAAAATTAAGCAATTCGATTGGCGCGATTTCATGTCCGAAGGTCTCGCCTGCAACCCGAGCGATGTCTGCGATAGGTTTGCCGAGAAAGGCCTCATATGCCTGTTCTGAGGAGATCTCCAAGCCAGACGCCGCGCAATGCTCGACTAGAAACTTAAAAACAATCGGCTCACTCTCGACGAGGACACCGTCACTATCAAAAATGATCAGTGGTTGGTTCATGATTTCGTACCTTGAGTCTTTCTTGCAGATGCTTGCAGAGCTTCAAAAATTTGAAATTTTTGCGCATGGAGCTCTTTTGTGACGCCACCTGCTGGTGCGAAGCCCTCGCCAAGCGAAGACATTTTCTCCATGGCATCCTCCAAATTTAGGAAACTTTCTGCTGCGACGGCTCCAAGCATCGCAGATCCCAACAGCACCGGCTCTGGTGATCCAGACTCTGCAAAAGGGATACCCGAAGCGTCACACAACAACTGCTTTACAATCGGGTTTTCTGCAGCTCCGCCGCTCATCACCACAAGATCAGGTTGAACGCCTTTTGCGGTTTGTGCCTCTAAAATTTGGCGCAGCCCATAACCCAATCCGGCAATGCCAGCGACGTAGAGTCCGATCAAAGCGTCCTCGCTGTGATCCATGTCCAATCCCGATATGATCGCTTTGGCACTTGGGTCTGCAAACGGAGCGCGATTGCCCAAGAATTCGGGAACCACAACCAAATCCTTGGCAAGATTTATCGCCTCAGACGGAACGGAGATTTGAAGAGCCGCCTTATCAACAAGATAGTCCAAGACATGTTTGCCTTCTTGGACGGCCCCGGCCTTTGCATCCGCATATGCAGGGTGAAATTTTACCAGTTGGGCAAGTGCTTCGCCTGCCGCAGATTGGCCACCTTCGATAAGCCAAAGCCCCGGCACCATTGCGGAATAATATGGCCCCCAAACCCCCCGCACAAAGGATGGCTCGGGCGTTGATGACATCGTGCAGGCGGAAGTACCAAATACATATGCCATGCGCGATACTGTTGCATCATCAGATCCAGGTGCCCCAATAGTGCCAACACCGCCAGCATGTGCGTCCAAGAGCCCCGCCCCTACCGGCAACCACGGCAAAAGCCCCAACTCGGAAGCGGCCTTGGGAGTTAGTCCGCCTCCGAGCGGTGTGCCTGCATCCACAATGGACGTTCCAATGCGCTCAAAGTTTTCGTCAACCAATTCATTTAAACCGATGGTCTCGAAATAGTTCGCATCCCATGCGTTTTCATGGGCGAGGTATGTCCATTTACAGGTCACAGTACAGACTGATCGGGAAGGATCGTCAGTCGCACGCCATGTCAAAAAATCAACTAGATCAAAGAACCGCCCGGCCCCGTTGTAGGTTTCAGGAATCTGCTCCTTTAGCCAAAGCAGTTTTGGAGTTTCCATTTCCGGCGAAATTCTCCCGCCAACATAGTCTAGAACGCGATGCCCGGTCGCATTGATCCGGTCAGCCTGATCAGCAGCACGATGATCCATCCAAACCATAACGTTTTGATCGTTCTTGCCTGTTTGACTGACCGAAAGCGGCTGGTCATCCTTATCCAAAACGACCAACGAACAGGTCGCATCAAACCCCAAACCCCAAATATCTGTTTGGGCAAAACCGGACGCCTTCAATGCTGATTTTACGCTTGCACAAACGCAATCCCAGATATTGTCACTGGATTGCTCAACCATGTCTCCAGGATATCGAAACACTTCTATGTCATGTGCTGCGCTCGCGATGAGGTTTCCCTCAATATCGAAAACGCCAGCGCGCGCGCTGCCGGTTCCGACATCAACTCCCACAAAGTATTTTTCTTTACCCTGAACCATTGCCTTCATTTTCACTCATTGGAGGGCCGAACTCGACGGCTACGCTCGCTTAAAATTCGAGGCTATTTGGCATGAGAACCAGGTCGCGGATCGTGACGTTGCGAGGTCGGGTCAGCATGAAAAGAATGCAGTCCGCGACCTCTTTTGCTTCCATCAGGCTGCCGTTCGCGATCGCGTCTTCCATCTTTGCTTTTGGCCAATCATCTAGCAGCCCTGTGACAACCGGACCCGGCAAGATCGCTCCAACACGGATGCCATACTCTGCTACTTGGCGTCTGGCCGTGTGAGTGAAGGCCTGTATTGCGTGTTTGGAGGCCGTATAGATGGGCTCCCATACGACAGGGATCACGCCGGCAACGGAGCTGGTCATAATGATATCACCACTGCCTGCGTCCTTCATCACCGGTAAAACGGCATGAACTGTTCGAAATGCAGAGTTGATGTTGAGGTTAAGCATGCGATCCCATTCATCTGGATCGCCTTCAAGTAGCTTGCCGCCGATGTAGCTGCCTGCGTTGGCATGAAAGATGTCAATCTTCCCCAATTTCTCCAAAATGGTAGGCACCATCTTAGAGACGCTTTCATTGTCTAGCAGATCAGTCACTATCGGAACCGCGTTGTCGCCGAGCTCCGTACAAAGCTGTGTCAGCTTGTCTTCCGCATAGTCGAGCAGTGCAACCTTTGCGCCTGCATCTAGCAAGCCCTTTGCCGTTTCCAAACCAATTCCAGATGCGGCACCGGTTATGACAGCTACTTTGCCCTCTAAACTTATTGATCTAATCATCACTTTATTTTCCTTATGTGCCGAAGCCGCTGGTTAGTTGATACGTTGCTCATCATCGTTAAAGAGGTGGCATCGTTCCGGATCGAAACTTAGGAAAATGGTGTCTCCGCGGGTGAAGCTGCGCTCATCAACTGCGCGAACTGTGACTTGCCCAATCTCTGGCACATCGACGTAGAGAAACGCGTCACTGCCAAGCTGCTCTTCGACAGTCACAGTGCCTTGCCAATCTCCACTGTCATGCGAATAGGTGATGTGCTCAGGTCTAATCCCAAGCTGCATATTCGGTGTGAGTTGGTCTTGAACGACACCAGGAATGCTCTTGGACACCTTATTGGCCAAGAGCACTGCCCCGCTTTCTCCAGGCGAGGCCTTCACAAAATTCATTTTTGGCGACCCAATGAACCCAGCCACAAAGAGATTTTGGGGTCGGTCATAAAGACGAACTGGTGTGTCAAACTGCTCGACGCGGCCATCTCTTAGGACGACAATCCGTTCGGCCATTGTCATGGCTTCAACCTGATCATGTGTGACGTAGATCATTGTCGCGTCTAGCGACGCGTGCAATTTGATAAGCTCGATGCGCATCTGGACACGCAGGGCCGCATCAAGGTTGGACAAAGGCTCGTCAAAAAGGAAAACTGCTGGTTCACGCACAATGGCGCGGCCGATAGCAACACGTTGTTGCTGTCCGCCTGAAAGCTCGCGCGGTTTCCGGTCTAGCAGTTTTTCAAGGCCAAGGATTTCTGACGTCTTTGCTACTTTCGCATCGATCTCTTCTTTTGGAAGGCCAGCGATCTTTAAGCCGAAGGCGACATTGTCGCGCACAGAGATGTGCGGGAAAAGCGCGTATGACTGGAACACCATTGCGATCTCTCGCTCAGAGGGCTGCACATCGGTTACGTCTCGACCGGCAATGCCCACGGTTCCCTCGCTCATGGTTTCAAGACCAGAGATCATCCGCAGAAGCGTCGATTTCCCGCAACCTGACGGTCCGACAAAAACAACGAATTCACCGTCTTTGATATCAAGCGAGATATCTTTGATAACGTCGACCGAGCCAAAGCTCTTCTTGACGTTTTGGAGTTCTACTTGCCCCATTTTTTGTTCCTTTTCTTAGTATCGTGTAAACAGTCGTTACACGTGGTTAGCCGTTCTTGACGGCGCCCATAGTGAGACCAGACACGATGTGTCGTTGCATGATGAGTGTGAAGATAATTGGTGGCAGCACTTGGATAACTGTCGCCGCAGAAACGAATTCCCAGTAGGTTCTCGAAAGTGTCGAGAAACCGGAGATTACGACAGGGAACGTCTTGGCGTCACTCGATGTGAGGAAGAGCGCGAGCAACAATTCGTTCCATGCAAAGATAAAGACAAACGTCGAAACCGTTGCGATACCGCTTTTGGTGAGCGGCAAGGCCACCTGCCAGAAGGTCTGAAACCAGGTGCAGCCCTCAATGCGAGCCGCCTCGATGATCTCCTTGGGAAGGTTACGGAAGAAAGACATCGCAACCCAAACCGCGAATGGGAGATTAAACCCTGCGTAGACGATGATCAGTGCCGCATGGGTATCCAACATCCCCATCCCATTGAAGATCATGAACAAAGGGACAGCGGCAGCAATCGGTGGCATCATCCGTGTCGATAGAATCCAATCGGCCAGAAAGTTGTTGCCTTTAAATTGGAAGTTCACCAACCCGAAGGCACAGGGCAGCGCGAAGATCATACAAAGAACCGTGGCTCCAAGTGTGATGATCACTGAGTTGAGTAGAAACGACCAATTCTCAGCTAACAGGGCTTTGAAGTTCTCCAAGTAGCTGAAATCAGGCCACCAGACAGGCGGGATCGAATAGATATCAACAGGTGTCTTGAACGCGCCCATGAACATCCAAAGGATGGGCAAAGTAAAAATTAGCATCACGAAGATTGCGGCGGCATAAGAGCCAATGAGGTTTGACTTACGCATTTTGCATTTTCCTTAGAAAGCCCACAGCAATCGTGGTGACGATGATGCTGATAACGAGGATGACGACTGCAGCAGCCGATCCGTAACCGACGTTGAAGAACGCGAAATCCTGTCGGTACGTGAAGAACGTCAGCAGTTCGGTGCGATCACCTGGACCGCCTCGGGTCGTTATGTAGACAAGATCAAAGAGCTTGAGATTGTCGATGACGCGCAAGATGACCCCGATCAGGATAACGTCCCTGATGGCAGGCAATTCGATCCAACGGGCAACATGCCACCAGCGTGCTTTTTCAAGCGAAGCCGCTTCGTAAAGAGATGTTGGAATCGATACCAAACCCGCCAGCATCAGCAGCATCATAAACGGGGTCCATTGCCACACGTTGATGAAAACGATGGTCCAAAGGGCCAAATTAGGGTTGCCAAACCAAGAGATGGGCTCAACGCCGACACCGGAAAGGATGTAATTCAGAATGCCAAGTGTTGGATTCATAATGTAGCTGAAGATCAACGCCACGCAGAGCGGCGTAATCATCATCGGCAGGATCGACATTGACCGTAGAAAATATCCGACGCGTTGTTCTTTAAGCGACAAGAACACTTTGGCGCAAATGAAGGCCAAAACAACCTCCAGAATGATCGATGACGTTGTGAGCAGGAAGGTGTTTTTCAGTGCCGCAAGAAACACTTCGTCTGAGAACAATTGTTTGTAGTTGTCCCATCCAATGAAGAACTTCTTGTGCAACCGCGTCAGTTTTGCCTGATAAAAACTCAAGTAGACTGAGTAGATAAACGGGAAGATGCTCATAAACATCAGGTAGATGACGGCCGGGACGATGAAGGCGGCACGCACCTTACGTTCGTCCCTCGAGAGCGTGTTTTTTCTTGGTGGTTTTTTTGTAATTATTGCTGCGTCTGACACGTCTAACATCCACGAGATTTGAGGGTGAGATGCTCGGCTGTTCAAAGAGCATCCCGACGGTTTCGAGTGACCCAATGGCAATTCAAACGTCGGTGACGCGCCATCGAGCGGTTAATTTCTATGCGCATTTTTCTCACTATGTTCGGCGCTTAACGAAGCGCGGAAACCAGTAGACGAGCCGTGGTCAATTGACTGCCGGTCGCTTTTGAGCTTGTGTGCACGGTGTTCCCAGCCTGCCCTATCCTCTGAACGGAAGGCAGGCTGGGGGAGTGGTGCCCTGCAACTTGCAGGGCACCCGTTCGCTTAACGCGCGATCAGACCTTCGGATTGAAGAATCTGTGTCACGTTTTCGTTCGCTTTATCGAGCGCTTCTTGAGCGCTGATTTCGCCAACGATGGCACGGTTCACTTCAAGACCAATCGCATCGATCACCTGGAATGTACCCGGGTGACGAGGACGAAGATCAGGCCAAGCAGCTTGGGCCGATTCATAAAGTGTTGGTGTCCAGAACTGCTCTGCATTCACCTGTTTATCTTGGAACGCGGAGTGACGCGAAGGAGGTCCACCGGCCAGAACGAAATCTGTGTGCACCTCAGGTGAGGCAAACCACTTCATGAAGTCCCATGCTGCGTCTTTGTTGTTGGAATTTGCGTTGATACACATAATCCAACCGCCAACTGGAGGCACAGACGACTGACCTTCCGCATGTGGGAACATCGCAACGCCGAAATCATCCGTCACCTTAGAGATGTCAGGATCAGTAAAGAGCGGTGTACGCACAGACCAGTTGTTGATCATCGCAACCTTGCCCTGTGTGAACGCGTTTGCACGTTCGTCCCAAGCAAAGCTTTCAACGCCAGGAGGACCGTATTGAGCGATTTCATTGAAGAACTCGACCATTTTTACAGCTTCAGGATTGTTTAGCGTTGGCGTTAGATCAGCATAAACATCGTCAGATCCGACGAAATTTGAAGCCCAAGGGCTGCCACCAGCAGAGTAGAGCCATTCGAAGTACTGCTGACCTGCAGCTGCACCACGCTGGAAGTTCATCGCCATGCCGCCTTCCAACTCAGGGAAGTCCGGGTTGTCTTTGAACAATTCAGCAGCTGCCAACATTTCTTCAAACGTCGTCGGTGCTTCGAGACCAGCCCGCTCAAAGAGATCCGTACGGTAGTGCAGCATATGCCAGTAGCCTGCAATGGGCAGACACTGACGCTCACCATCCCAGCTTGCCTGACCGGCAAAGCTTTCCATGTAATCGTCCCAAGCGATGATGCCATCATCGGTGTCAGCAATGCGCGACTCAACCGGGTCAATACAACCAGACTCAGCAAATTCGCCGACCCAGATTCCATCAATAAAGAGAACATCGTATGTGTCGTCCCCTTGGCTGCAGTTTAAAATCTGCTTTTCGTACAGACCACCATAGCCAAGCTCGTCTTGCGATACATTGGCACCTGTCAGGGCACCAAACTCGCTCGACATTTGAGCAAGAGGTCCAGTGTACGGGTCATTGATGACCTGAATCCGTAGATCTGTTCCAGTGTGATCCCCCAATTCAGCGGCCCAATCGACACTGTGGCCGTCCGCTAAAGCGCTCCCCGCCATGGCCGCACTGGCCATCGCAAACGCGCAGGTTGTTTTGAGTAGTTTCTTCATTATTTCCTCCAAGTACTCTCTGTTACGGTTCTTCGAACCATTGCGAGTGTGAGACACACTCCTCCCGTTCGCTGTCGATGTATCAACAACGTTCGAATCGAAATTTGTTTGATAGAAGTGCAGCTCTTCTGGCTGCTACATTCCCGTTACACGCGCCTGAGCGCGTTGGAATTCCAGGTTATGTCTGTATCCCCCCAGTATTTTGTTTGCTCTTTAGGTTCCCTCGCAGAGTCCCGAACAATAAGTTCACTTTCAAAGACAGTATTAACAACCGCCCCGGTTTGACCGTTCATCCGACTCAACAGTTGCGTCCAAACAGCCTTGGCAATTTGATCAACCGGTTGGCGAACTCCTGTAAGTTTAGTACGTCGCGCGGACATCCAAGAATAATCATCGAAACCCACGACTGACATCTCGGAAGGCAGATCAATCTTGCGGTCCGCTAGAAAACGAAGGACCGAAAGTGTCGTCATATCCGTTGTGGCGCAGATCGCAGTTGGCGGTTCGTTGCTTTCAAACCACTCGCCCAGAATGCGCGCGCCATCTTCCGCATCCGCGCCAAGTTCAACAACACGAATGGAACCGCCAAATTTTTCAACGGCCTTCTGAGCACCAGCCGCACGTTGGCGGATCGGGTGGATCGACAAATCCGATGCTGTCATCAAGATATTCCGATGACCCAAGCCAGCAAGATACTCTGCCGCCTGCTCTCCTGCACCAAAGTTGTTTATGGTCACCGTATCCGCGACATCGAAGTTTGCGATACGGTCCACTAGAACGCACGGAGGCGTTTGACCCTCCACGAGGCACTTTGGCAGTTCGTCGGTACATGGAATGACAATCGCACCTGCTGGCTCCCAAGCCAGCAATGCGTTCAGCCGCCCCGCTTCAACTTCGACATCATCGTCAGAATTCCCAATAATGATTTCATAGCCGTCTTCGCGGGCGTGATGTTCGATTCTCGTAATGATGGAAGTAAAAAATGGGTCAGACAGGTCAGGAACAAGTACGCAAACAACGCTGTTGCGCCCACTGCGTAAAAGTGACGCTGCTTTGTTGACAGTATAACCTAAGTCTTTGGCAACCTTCCGTACCTTCTCAGCCAGATCGGGGTTAACAGGCTTACGCCCGCTGAACACATTCGACACCGTAGCCGTAGATACGCCGGCTGCCTTCGCAACCTCTTTGATAGAAATTCTCTTCACTTGTCCTCCCAGAAAAACGTATGTTAAACGTTTTACAGTTAATCGTTTAACAGAACTTCAGAAGTCGAGTCAAGCTTGATCTTGATGGTTGTGAGTGTCGCATCAACCGAAGTTATCAACAATCACAAGTGCTTGCTAAACTATGACCGATAAAAGGTAAAATAACTGTCGCAAACAACTGAAGGCATTAAAAAAACAAAGAGGTCAGCTACAAGATGGTTAAAAACGGGAAGTACTATGTTGCACCGACTAATGACGGCAGCAATTTTAAACTACTTTTCTCCCGTTTGGCAGCTGAGGGTGCCCAGCGACCAGTAGACTGCAACGGGGTTCCTGATGGCCCTTGGACCCCCGAACTCCTAACAGATGCAATCTGTGCCATTGATGCAAATCGATCAGGGGTCGAGATACGCACTGTGCAAGTCTGGTTTCAGGAGAATGACAATGGGATCAGCCCAGATAATATTCGCTGGCTTGCACGCATATTTGGTTGCAAGGATCCCGCAAGCGCCGCCGGTTTGGCTATCGGTGGATCGTTGGGCCAGATATGACAAATAGCGACTAAGTCCGCGACCTGATTGTTGAGCCCGTACGCAGCAAAAGTGTAGTTTGGAATTGTCTAATTTCGACGCTCTGAACGGCTGGTTTGGTGAAATCCGCTGCGCCGCCAAAAATGTTCCGCCGCAACTGCAAACGTATGCTGCGTCAGCAACATGGCTAAACGTCAAGGTCGGGAAAGTCCGCAAAGCAGCCGTAAGTGCTTGGCGAAGGCAATGTCTGCTGCCGCAGTTAGTGGCCGCAAACAAAATTACCCCCAAATGAATTTACAACGCTAATACTAAAGGCCCGTGGTCCGAGACGCGGGGCCTTAAAATAGAGGGGGCCGGTCTTGCAGCCTGCGGCTCAGCTGTAGGAATCAGGCGCAGTAACCCTGCGTAAACTCTGTTTTGATCTGATGTTTCATTGTGGGTAGCGTTGTGGGTAGAGATTTAACTTTATATTAAATCAT
>Ga0206677_10002105_pt1 | contig 17968 bp, 17 predicted proteins | sample M130m12015metaG_FD_155475 | JGI IMG/M metagenome (GOLD analysis project Ga0206677, IMG submission 155475) | Ammonia-oxidizing marine archaeal communities from Monterey Bay, California, United States - M1 30m 12015 | ecosystem: Environmental > Aquatic > Marine > Intertidal zone | place: USA...
TGGTTTAGACCGCGGTCAGTTAGGCGACGGTGTGGTAGTTTCTTTTCAAAGGTTTGGAAACAAGATCATGTTAGTTCAGCCCAACCAAGATTACAGAGCTATTACTGCAAATCAGGAGGAGAAACAGGCGGTAAAAGAAGCCTTTGCAAAATCCGTTTTACACGGTTTTGTGATCAAGCAAGAAAAAAAAGGAGTTTTTTTAGTCGATGCAACCTCTTTTTTTATGCGAGATGCCCACGGAGTTGTTAAAACATTGGCTAGCAACAAACAAGGAACGTATAATTTAGATAAGAGTAAGAGTGCTTTTTTTGCGGAAAGAACAAAGGCATTTCCAAAAAATGTAGAATTTGATGTGATGCTTACCTTTAAAGGTTCGCCAAAAGGAGCTCAACTTCGAAGTGTTACAGCCAATGCGAGTTTGGTAACGGTGCATCAACATCATTCATTTGTAGCATTGCCAGATAACACCTACAAACCAAGAAAATTTGATACGCGTTCTGGAGGATATCCGATGAGTTATTTAGACTATGCAACTCCTGTAAATGAATCCATTAGACAACGTTTTATATACAGACATCGCTTGGGAAAGAAAAATCCAAATGCTGCTGTTTCAGAAGCTAAAGAACCCATTGTCTATTATTTGGATCGGGGAACTCCAGAACCGGTTCGCACTGCTTTGTTAGACGGTGGCAGATGGTGGAACGAAGCTTTTGAAGCAATTGGTTATAAAAATGCCTTTCAAATGAAGCTATTGCCAGAAGGCGTCGATCCCTTAGATATCCGTTACAATGTGGTTCAGTGGGTGCATCGTTCTACGCGAGGATGGAGCTATGGTGCGAGTATTGCGGATCCAAGAACAGGGGAAATTATCAAAGGTCATGTTAGCTTAGGAAGTTTGCGAATTCGTCAAGATTTTTTGATTGCTCAAGCACTGCAAGCGCCCTATAAAAAAGATACGATTGATGACTCTTTTGCTTTAGAAATGGCCATTGCGAGAATTCGTCAGCTCGCTGCCCATGAAATTGGACATACATTGGGCTTTGCACATAATTTTGCAGCAAGTACCACTAACAGAGCTTCTGTAATGGATTACCCACATCCAAAATTTTCTTTAGATGAATCGGGTACCATCGATTTCTCAGCAGCATATGACACCAAAATTGGTGCATGGGACAAGGTCACTGTTGCTTATTTTTATCAGGATTTTTCTTCAAACGTAAACGAAGACATTGCGTTGAATTCGATTCTAGAAAATGCATTTTCTGATGGATTAAAATATTTGTCAGATGCCGATGCGAGATCGGGAGGAACTGCCAGTGCTACTGCACATTTATGGGATAACGGTGGAAACATTCATGATGAGTTGTACAATGTCTTAAAAATTAGAAAAACAGCGATTGAAAATTTTTCAACAGACAATGTCAAAAGGAATACACCATATTCTGTTTTAGAAGACGTTTTTGTGCCTTTGTATTTCTTCCATAGGTATCAAACAGAAGCAACGGTGAAACTGATTGGCGGGCTCAACTACAATTATGCAGTTACAGGTGGGAACCAAAAAGTAGTAAAACCTGTTTCGGGAATTTCGGAACGAATTGCATTGCAGGCAGTTTTACAAACGCTGCAAGTGGAAGAAATTGCTATTCCGAGAGAAAAACTAGCTTTGTTTCCTCCCAGAGCCATGGGGTATGGAAGAACAACAGAATCTTTTCGTAGTAAGCTGGGCGTTGCTTTTGACCCTTTTTCTGCAGTAGAAACGGCATCAGATATGACATTGCGTTTGCTTTTGCATCCCCAAAGGGCTTCCCGTTTAATTGCTCACAAAAGTATTGGTAAAAGACAATTAGGTTTGGTAGAATTATTGGATGAATTAATCGCTAAAACGATAAAAAAATCGCACGATGATTATTATTATCAAGAATTGCAAAACACGATTAATAATACTGTATTGGAACAATTATTTAGACTTTCAACAGCGAAAAATCAGTATTCGCAAGTACCCGCAATTGTTCAGTCTAAGTTGAACGAAATTAAGGAGTATCTTACCGAAAAAAAATCGGAAGGGATACAAAAAATATATGAGGAAGCAATGGTTGACAAGGTAGCCCGATTTATGAAAAATCCGATAGCTTTTAAAGAGACTGTTGTACCAAAAATTCCAGATGGATCTCCAATTGGGAGTGAACATTAGTTATCCATTGCACCAAGTACCCGAATTGAATAATTTTTACCTCGTTGAAAGCGTGTTTAAAATAAAAATATGACAATAGATTTAATATCAGATACGGTTACCAAGCCCACTCCAGCAATGATGGAGGCAATGCTGCAAGCGGAAGTAGGGGATGATGTTTTTAAAATGGATCCCACTGTAAACGCCTTGCAAGAGAAAGCAGCCAAATTATTTGGCATGGAGGATGCGTTGTTTTTTCCATCAGGAACGATGGCAAATCAAGCTGCTATAAAATTGCATACACAACCTGGCGATCAGTTGATTTGCGATAAATATGCGCACGTTTATAATTATGAAGGAGGAGGTGCTGCGTTTAATGCAGGAGTTACTTGTAAATTAATTGATGGAGATCGTGGGATGTTTACAGCAGTACAACTCGAAGCTGCAATTGCAGGAAGGGCAGACATTCACGTGCCATTTTCACGATTGGTTTGTATTGAAAATACAACCAACAAAGGGGGTGGAGCTTGTTGGGATTTTTCAGAATTAGAAAGCGTACAAAAGGTCGCGAAAAATAATAATTTAGCATTTCATCTAGATGGTGCGCGATTGTTTAATGCTTTGGTCGCAAAAAATGAATCTCCAGCCCAATACGGTGCTCTTTTTGATACAATTTCTGTTTGCTTGTCTAAAGGATTGGGCGCACCAATTGGGTCCATTCTCTTAGGCTCTAAAGTACATATTGCAAAGGCACTAAGAATTCGAAAATTATTTGGAGGTGCTATGCGACAAACTGGTTTTTTAGCAGCTGCAGGAATCTATGCATTAGACCACCATGTTGAAAGGTTGGCCAAGGATCATTTAAAAGCAAAGGAATTGGGTCACGTTCTGCAGAACGCTTCTTATGTTACTAAAGTAGAGCCTATAGAAACCAATATCATTATTTTTTATGTAGATCCGCAAATTGGTGCCGCTCATTTTATCCAAAAAATGAAGGAAAAAAACATTCTTTTAACTCCAATGGGGGAAGGGAAAATAAGAATCGTTACCCACCTAGATTATAGTGATGAAATGCACGAAATACTTCTAAAAGAGCTAAAAGAAGATTATTCTTTTTGATCTAATTTTGCCAATTCGGTGTAGTTTCTATTTAATTTGTTTAATAAAATTCCATAGAGGAGCTGATAGAAGCCCCAGAAGAGTAATAACATAATTACGGTAACAAGGATCATGATGAGGACAATAAGCCATTCGGGAATATTTTGAAAGTTTCCTTGCGGAGTTCTGACCATTCCAAAAGTCATTATTGCAGCAATATAGACAATGTAAAGTAGGTTAAAGATGACGTAATTTCTTACCGTTCTTCTTGTTTTTTTGATCTTGGTCATCAATTTTTTTGTGTTATCAATACTCGAAATGTTTTTATAATTTTTGTAAAACAAGAAGAGGAAATAAAAGAGTACAGGAATCGTCAAGTATTGTGATATTTGAACAAACTCATAAATGCCCATGGCCATCATGATTTTTTCGTCATTAGAAACATCAAAAATAAAAGTATATAGAATCATAAAAGCAAACTCTAAAATTCCAATCACAAAAATCCATTTTACAATCGATGATGACTTTGCCTGTGTCATTTTATAAATTTCCAAAGCAGAAATTTTCTTGATTTCTTCGGGCTGATTGTCCCAAGCTTTTTTATAGTTGTCTAATAAATCCATGGGGTATCTTATGGGTTTAGTATATTTTTAAGTTTTTCCTTTGCTCTGTTCATTTTGACTCTTGCATTTCCATTTGAAATCCCTAAGGTTTCTGATATTTCTTTGTAGGGTTTGTCTTCCAAATACAAAAAGATTAATGCCTTTTCAATATCGTTTAATTGGTGAATAGCAAGGTAAAGTGCTTTTAATTGTAGCTCTTCACTATCATCATAATCATCGGCTTTTATTTTGTATTCAAAATCGCTAATATTCTGTGTTTTTATCCTTCTTGTGGATTTTCTATATAAAGAAATTGCAGTATTTAAGGCAACTCGATACATCCATGTACTAAACTTTGCTTCGCCTCGAAACTTTTCATAGTTTCTCCAAAGTTGAATAGTTACTTCTTGAAACAAATCATTATGTGCCTCTTTATCTGTAGTGTACATTCTACAAATTTTATGCACAATATTCTGATTTTTTTCAAAGTCCGATAAAAATTTAGATTCTAAATCTTTCAGCACTTTTATTGTTGATTTTCTTATAGGTCACAAAAATCCATAAAAAGTTACAAGTTTTAAAACAAAAGATTTTTTTTATTAAAAACTAGTATCTTTGTGTGGCCACTAATAAAATAAGTTTGAATAATATTAAGCAGGATTTTACCATAAGAGATTTGCAGAATATCTCTGAAATTAAAGCACATACGATCCGAATCTGGGAAAAAAGATACAATTTACTGCAGCCCAAAAGAACAGATACTAATATCCGATCTTATTCTCATCAAAATTTAACCAAGTTGTTAAATATTTCTTTGTTGAATAAAAACGGCTTTAAAATTTCTAAAATAGCGGGAATGTCTGAGGCAGAAATTATTCAAAATGCCCGAGATCTTGCATTTAAAATAGCCATCAATGATGAAGCCATTAATTCATTAAAATTGGCGATGTTTCAATTTGACGAAACTTTATTTAATGAAACGTACAATAAATTATTGCACAAAATAACCTTTAGAGAAGTGTTTAAACAGGTGTTTATTCCTTTTTTAGAACAAATTGGATTGCTCTGGCAAACAGAGACGCTACTTCCTGCTCATGAGCATTTTATCTCCAATTTAATTGCCCAAAAAATACAAATAAATACAGAGAAATTACAAGCCATTTCTTCAAATTCCAAGAACACCTACGTGTTGTTTTTGCCAGAAAATGAAATTCATGAATTGGGGCTGTTGTATCTTAATTATGAGCTTGTTTTAAGAGGGAATCATACCATTTATTTGGGCCAGAGTTTGCCTTTAAATAATTTGAGTTATTTTTTTAATAGTGATCGAAAAATTACCTTTGTTACTTCCCTTACAATTCAACCTTACAATGATCATATAATAAGCTATTTTAATGAAATCGATACTATTTTAAAAGATTGTAAGCACCACTTCATTGCCATAGGTAAAAAAACGAAAGCGGTTCAAGGATCTGATTTTAAATCAAAGATTCTTTTATATGAATCTATAAAAGATTTATTAAAAGTGTTGTAAATCGCTATTTAAATATTCATTATATTGTTATATTTGTTCAACAACTAACCCCTTACTTCAAATAGCTTTATTTGATGGTTATATGAATCAATGAAAAAACAAGTATATATTATTGGCTCCGGATTCTCCTCGCTTTCGGCTTCATGTTATTTAGCCAAAGCAGGCTACAAAGTTACTGTTCTAGAGAAAAACGATTCTTTAGGTGGACGTGCAAGACAATTTAAAAAAGAGGGATTCACCTTCGATTTAGGGCCTTCCTGGTATTGGATGCCCGATGTGTTTGAACGTTTTTTTGCAGATTTCGGAAAAAAGCCCTCAGACTACTACACCCTAGATAAATTATCTCCAGGGTACGAGGTTTATTTCGGAGATCGTTCTTCCCTAAAAATAGCAAGTAAACTCGCAGAAATTTATGAATTGTTTGAAAACGAAGAAAAGGGAAGTGCGAAACATCTAAAAACATTTTTAGATTCTGCAAAAGAAAATTATGATACAGCTATTAAAGATTTGGTTTACAAACCAGGGATTTCCCCGCTAGAACTTGTAAATACAACGACAATTTCTAGAGTTACTCAGTTTTTTTCAACGATAAGAAAACAGGTAAGAAAAAATATAAAAAGTTCAAAATTAATCCAAATTTTAGAATTTCCTGTGTTGTTTTTAGGGGCAAAGCCAGACAATACTCCTGCCTTTTATAATTTCATGAACTATGCAGATTTTGGATTAGGAACCTGGCACCCTAGGGGCGGAATGTACAAGGTAGTGGAAGGAATGGTTGCATTGGCAAAAACCTTAGGTGTTGAATTTAAAACCAAAGCAACGGTTTCTAAAATTCTTACAGATGACCAAAAAAACGTAACTGGATTGGTGGTTAATGGTGAAGAAATTGAAGCAAATATGATTTTGAGTGGTGCTGATTACCATCACACAGAAACCTTGCTTGATGAAAATGTAAGGCAGTATTCTGAAAAATACTGGGACAAGAAAACTTTTGCACCTTCTTCATTACTCTTCTATGTTGGTTTTGATAAGAAGATCAAGAATGTGAGTCATCATACGCTCTTTTTTGATACCGATTTTGATGTTCATGCTGCTGAGATTTATGACAACCCAAAATGGCCAACAGATCCTCTATTTTATGCCAATTTCACATCGATGACAGATCCTACCTCGGCACCTGAAGGAAAAGAAGCGGGTTTCTTTTTAATACCGTTGGCTCCAGGTATTGAAGATACTGAAGCTTTAAGAGCGGAGTATTTTGATAAAATAATGGACCGCTTCGAACAACGTACCAACCAAAAAGTTAAAAGCAGCGTATTGTTTAAAAGATCATTTTGTGTAAATGATTTTAAGGAAACCTATAATTCTTACAAAGGAAATGCATACGGAATGGCAAATACCTTGTTGCAGACCGCCTTTTTAAGACCTAATATTAAGAGTAGCAAAGTAGGGAACTTATTTTTCACAGGACAGTTGACCGTTCCTGGACCAGGAGTACCCCCTGCGCTAATTTCAGGGAAATTAGCCTCAGAATTAATTATAAAAAAACAGTCGTAATATGAAAGATTTATTTGATGATGTTTCCAACGGGTGTAGTAAATTAGTAACCCAAAAGTATAGCACTTCATTTTCTTTGGCGGTAAATATGCTTTCACCAAAAATAAGAGCTGATATTTATAATATCTATGGTTTTGTGCGTTTTGCTGATGAAATTGTAGATACTTTTCATGAATACAATAAAGTAGATCTCATGGCCCACTTTGAAAAGGACTATTATACTGCCAAAGCGGAAGGAATTAGTTTAAATCCTATTTTAAACTCCTTTCAAAAAACAGTCACTAGATATAATATCCCGGATGAAATGGTACAAGCATTTCTGAAAAGCATGAAGGCAGATTTGCATAAAACGGAGTATACCACCAAAGAAGAATATGATGCATACATCTATGGCTCGGCAGATGTTGTTGGTTTGATGTGTTTGAAGGTGTTTGTAAATGGGGATCATAAAATGTATGAAGATCTTAAGGATGCTGCAATGCGTTTAGGTTCTGCTTTTCAAAAAGTAAATTTCTTGAGAGATTTAAAAGATGATTATGAGGTATTGAATCGTTCGTATTTTCCGAATATTGATTTAGGGAAACTAGATGCTGCCTCAAAAGATTTAATTATTGAAGAAATTGAAGCTGATTTTGAATATGCATTTTCAAATGGAATTTTAAACCTTCCTGCAGAAGCAAAATTTGGGGTTTATATGGCTTATAGGTATTATAGAAGGTTGCTTAAAAAATTACACAAAATTCCATCAGAAAAAATTATGGATTCAAGGATTCGTATTTCTGATCCAATGAAAATTAATCTTTTAGCAAGAAGTTACGTAAAATACAAATTGAATATTATCTAATGATGTACGCATTAATTACTTTAGGTGTTTTTTTAATAATGGAAGGAGTCACATGGTGCACTCATAAATATATAATGCATGGTTTTGGCTGGTACTTGCATGAAGATCATCACCAACCCAAATACAACGGGTTTGAGAAAAATGATGCTTTTTTCGTAGTATTTGCAATTCCAAGTATCGCCTTGTTCTATTTTGGAACCTACACAGTACATACCTACCTGTTTTTTATTGGTTTGGGTATTTTATGTTACGGTTTGGCTTATTTTTTAGTCCACGATGTATTAATTCATCAACGCTTCAAATGGTTTAAGAACACCGATAATTCCTATTTAAAAGGGTTGCGTAAAGCGCATAAAATTCATCACAAAAATATGGGAAAAACAGATAGCCAATGCTTTGGGATGTTGTTTGTTCCATTTAAGTATTTTAAAAAACCCAAATTAAGTTAGCGATAGCAACTACTTAATAGTTTACATAGTCTGTAATTTCTAGCCCATATCCAATCATTCCTACACGTTTGGTTTGTTTGGTATTGGTTACTAGTTTTAACTTGCTAATATGAAGATCATGTAAGATTTGGGCACCAATTCCAAAATCTTTGTTGTCCATTCCTATCGCTGGAGCTTTTAATTGGCCGTTTGCCTGATTTTCTTTCAATTTACTCAATCTTCCCAATAAGTTTTGTGACTGGTTTTGTTGGTTGATAAATAAAATTGCTCCTCTGCCTTCTTCATTGATGACTTGAAACATTTGATCCAATTTTTTATCGGCATTGTTGGTGAGAGTTCCAAGGATATCGTTATTTACTAGGGTAGAATTTACACGTGTTAAAATGGGTTCTTCTTTGGACCAAGTTCCTTTTGTTAAGGCCAAATGTACTTGATTGTTCGTTGTCTGTTGATAGGCTCTAACACGAAATTCACCAAAACGAGTTTCCAGTTGAAAATCTTCTTTCTTCTCAATCAAAGAATCGTGTTCCATTCGATAGGCAACTAGATCTTCAATAGAAACAATTTTAATATCAAATTTTTCAGCAACTTTCAACAGTTCTGGGAGGCGTGCCATCGTACCATCCTCATTCATGATTTCTACAATGACTCCTGCGGGTTCTAAGCCAGCTAAGCGCGCAAAATCTATGGCAGCTTCTGTATGTCCAGTTCTTCTTAAAACACCTCCTTCTTTCGCCTTTAGCGGAAAGATGTGCCCTGGTCTTGCGAGGTCGGCGGGCTTTGTTTCTTTGGCTACCAATGCTTTTATGGTAAGTGCTCTATCTGCTGCAGAAATACCAGTGGTAACTCCTTTTCCGCGCAGGTCTACCGAAACAGTAAAAGCGGTTTCCATAGGATCGGTATTGTTTTGTACCATCATTCCCAGTCCTAGTTCTTTACATCGGTTTTCTGTGAGCGGTGTACAAATCAATCCACGACCATGCGTAGCCATAAAATTGATCATTTCTGGCGTTGCCATTTCAGCTGCAGCCAAAAAATCACCTTCATTTTCTCTATGCTCATCATCTACAACAATGATAACTTTTCCATTTTTTATATCCTCAATAGCAGCTTCTATAGCATGTAATTGAGTGTTATTTTGCGTTTTGATAGGGGTCATAGTTTGTGGGTGTTTTTGGACGTAAATTTCTTGAAAAAGTGAATAATAGGTTGTGTAAAAACATCAATGTTAAAGAGTCCTTTGTCTCTGGTGGCTCTTCTGGTGAGTAAAATAGCAATTGGTAGCATTATCAAAATGGCTATCCAACCACCAAGCATGGAGGTAACAGTGCTTTCTTCTGCTAAATTTTTACCAAATGTATTGCTGAAAAAATAGGTAACATAGATGGAAATTGCTAAAATCATCGGCAATCCAAAACCACCTTTTCTAATAATGGATCCTAAGGGAGCTCCAACAAAAAACAATAACAAACAAGACAATGAAAAAGCGATTCGATTGTAAAATTCAGTATCATAAAGATTTAAATTCTTCCTCTTGAATTTAAAATTATTGGTATTCGATTTTATATTGTTTTCGGCTCTACCAGTAACCGAAATTGCATTGTTGAGAATATTAATTTTATTATTCAAATTAAAATTTGCTAACAAATTGGATGAAATGTTTTTAGTTTTTAGGGAATCATGATACGCGTACAGTTTTTTAACCTTTAAAATGGAATTCAAACTTTTGGTTCTCAAGCCCACATATTCATCATAATTATTTTTTAAATCGGGTAGGGTATCATTAATTTGTTGTATGCTGAGCATGTTATGACGTCCTTTGTATCTTTCATCCTCCAAATCTTCTTGGGACAATGAAGAAATATCAATATTCATTTCGTATTCTTTAAACGTTGCATTCGATGAAGGCATTCGTTTTCTTTTGATGAGTGATGAGCCGGATCTAATGTGTTCTTCATAATAGTTACCATCATAAAGAATGAAGGTCATGTACTTACTTCCTTCTTCAGAAACAATTTTACCTCTTTCTGCAGTAATTACCTTCTGATTTCCTTTTCTACTTTTAAGATCATAGATTAAAACCTTCTTTAGTAAGTTTTCTTCTTCCCCGTATTTTTCTTCAAATTTTATTTGATAATTAGGAATTTCAGTATTGAAACTTCCAGGTATCAATGCCATTGCAGGTTGTTTCTTTTTGATATTTTGTTTTAAGTTTAATTGTTTAAATACGGCATATGGATATACATTATTTAAAAAGAAAAAGTTAATTCCACTCATAAAGATCGCCAAAATTGCCAAGGGTCTTACCAGTCTTTGTAGCGAAATACCTGCAGACTTTGCTGCAGCAAATTCATAGTTTTCGCCCAAATTCCCCAGTGCCATAATCGAGGAGAGGAGCACTCCAATAGGCAATGCTTGTGGAATAATCATTAAGGCAGTATAATACAAAAATTTAAAGATAAAAGCCAAGCTGATACCCTTTCCAGCAATGTTTTCAAACGTTTGCCATAATGCTTGCATGACCAAGACAAATAAGACAATAAGAAAGGTTGCAAAAAAAGGAACTAAAAAACTTTTGAGTATGTATCTATCAAGAATTTTCATCCATGCAAAAGTAGTTTCTTAAACTATAAGATGCTACTAATTTTCTGTTAATTGAGCGTTAGTCGATTGTATATCCATTTTCCTCAGAATACTTCTGCGTATCTAAAGAAAATATTTTTTCTGGTAACTTTTGATTGGGCTTTAGTGTGTTTATGGTAAAGGTGGTTTTAGAGCCGTTTTCACCCGTCTGAATTAGCTGGTAAATGTGTGTTGTCTTTACATCAATCGCCAACGTTATTTTTATAATATTTGAGGCACTGTCTATTGGGAATAGGTCGATAAACTGAAGATTGAGACCATTTTTCTTTTTTATTTCTCCCATCGTATAGGTATATCCTTCTTTGTAAAACGTTGCTAATTTTGAGGGGTAAATAAAACCATCTTCTCCATCAATATCTCCTTGTGAAACCGTAACTTCTTTTTCTTCCTCGTTAATCACATACATCGTAAGGCCATTAAAAAGAAAAGTATTTCCCAAGTACACTAGGTTGTATTTTTCTTTTTGAAGGGTAATTTTCCCATAAATTGGAGGTTCGTCTCCGTCAAAAATGCCGGCATCCTCATTGACTAAGGTTTGACGAAATTTAATCTCCATATTTTCGTATCCTTCCATTTTTGTTGCTACAGCATCTAAGAGCAACTTTGCCGCTTTGGAGTTTTGCCCAGCAACTTGTAAGGTGATGAAAAAACTGATTATTACAATTCCAAAATTTTTCATGTATAAAAATTAATTGCGCTGTTTTACAGCGTGTTCTTATTGTTTTCGCTTTCTAGGAATTGATCGAGTGCCACTAAATCGGTCACTAATACCTGTCTTGCTTTACTGCCTTCAAATCCGCCAACAATACCGGCAGCTTCTAGCTGATCTATCAATCGACCGGCCCTGTTATAGCCTAGTTTTAATTTTCTTTGCAATAAGGAGGCAGATCCTTGTTGTGCAATTACGATAATTTCAGCAGCCTCTCTAAAGAGTTTGTCACGATCTGCGATGTCTATATCAAGAGTAGTACCATTTTCATCGTCAATGTATTCTGGTAACAAATGTGCTTCTGCATAGGCTCTTTGAGAACCAATAAAATCGGTAATTTTTTCAACTTCGGGGGTGTCTACAAAGGCACATTGAATTCGATTGATATCATTTCCATTGGTGTATAATAAATCTCCTCGACCAATCAATTGATCGGCACCTCCTGCATCTAAGATTGTTCTAGAATCTATTTTTGAAGTTACTCGAAAGGCAATTCTTGCAGGGAAATTTGCTTTTATAATTCCGGTAATTACATTTACGGAAGGTCTTTGTGTGGCAACGATTAAGTGAATACCAATGGCTCTTGCCAATTGCGCCAGTCGTGCTATAGGAGTTTCTACTTCCTTCCCAGCTGTCATAATTAAATCTGCAAATTCATCAATAACCAAAACTATATAAGGCAAAAATTGATGTCCGTCATTCGGATTTAATTTCCGTGCTTTGAATTTAGCATTGTATTCTTTGACATTCCGAACCATCGCATTTTTAAGCAAATCGTAGCGATTGTCCATTTCTATACACAATGAATTTAAGGTGTGTACAACTTTGGTTGTATCGGTAATAATGGCTTCTTGAGCATCGGGTAATTTGGCCAGATAGTGCCGTTCAATTTTGTTAAACAAAGTCAGTTCTACCTTTTTTGGATCTACCAAAACAAACTTTACCTCTGCTGGGTGTTTCTTGTAGAGCAGTGAGGTTAATACGGCATTTAGTCCTACCGATTTTCCTTGTCCAGTAGCTCCAGCCATTAGTAAGTGTGGCATTTTTGCCAAATCGACGACAAAGGTTTCATTGGAGATGGTTTTTCCCAATGCAATGGGCAATTCCATCGTTGATTCTTGAAACTTTTTTGATGCAATCACAGAGTGCATGGATACAATGGTTGCTTTTTTATTGGGTACTTCTATACCAATGGTCCCTTTTCCTGGAATGGGTGCTATGATACGAATTCCCAATGCAGACAAAGACAAGGCAATGTCATCTTCTAAGTTTTTAATTTTTGAAATTCGAATACCAGCATCGGGTACAATTTCATATAGGGTAATGGTAGGGCCAACAGTTGCTTTAATTTCAACAATCCCAATCTTATAATTTTTTAAGGTTTCAACAATCCGATTTTTATTCGCTTCCAATTCTTCAGGATCTATAGAAATGGTTTCGTTGTATTGTTTTAAAAGATTGAAGGTTGGGAATTTAAAATTCGACAATTCCAATGTAGGATCAAATTCACCAAAATCTTTTACAATTTTATCGGATAGATTTTCAGTAAGACTCTTCTCTTCCTCTATTTTTTCAACTTCAATTTCTATTGCTGGTGCTTCAACTGCTGGGGAAGGTTTTTTTTGCTCTTCTACATTGAGTAAAATTTCTTCCGCTTTGGTAATCGGCTCAGAATGTTTAGAAATGGTGGGTTGTAAGTTTTCTAAAGACAATTCAAATTCAGATTTTAAGGGGGCATCGATCACCAGATCACTGGATGAAGCATACGCTTCTTCTGCAAGCACTGATGTCTTTTCATTGGTGGGCTTACCCAAGGCTTCTTTTTTAGTATTTCGTTCTTTAAGTTTCTCCACAAAACGATCTGCAGTTAATTTGTAACGAATTGCTAGATAGCTGATTAAAAAGAAGGTTAAAACGATGGCCAACCCTGTTTTTCCTAAAAAGCGTTGCAAGTAATCATTTACTTCATATCCAATGGTTCCCGAAAGAAGGGTCGAGGAAGCCTCCAGAAAACCAAAAGCAATGGAAATCCAGAGCATTGTTAACAATCCCCAGTTCCAGGAAAGAATGATTTTACCTATTTTCTTTTGAAAAATTAGATACAACCCCGAAATTCCTATTTGAAAAGCAATGATAAATGCGCCAATTCCAAAACCTTTGTATATGAAAAAGTGACTCAAATTTGCACCGATTTTTCCCAGGAGGTTTTTACTCAGTACATTTTTATTGCTTAATTGGGTAAGTGTGCTTTGATCCTCTTGCCAATTGAAAAAGAAGGATATAAATGCAATGGTTAAAAAGCAGGCAAATAAAATTAAAAACGTAGCCATAATGGTTTGAGACTGTCTTGTTTTTAGAAATGCAAAAACAGGAGTCTTAGGTGTTTTGGTAGCGGTGTTTTTAGTTGCTTTTTTAATCATTGAAATTGTTAATAGCTGTTTGGTAAAGATACCTTTTTATTAAAAGAGTTCGATCATTCTCTGGCCATAAATAAAACCTGCAATAATGAGCGCAGTAAATGCCGCAAAACTTGGTGCCCCGGCAGCAATGTCTTTAATAAAACCAATTTTTTCATGGTAGTCTGGGTGAACGAAATCGGCCAATTTTTCAATTGCAGTATTCAATGCCTCTGCAACCAAAACCATTCCAATGATGAGGGATTGAATCATCCATTCCGTATTTGAAATATTAAAATACAAACCAAAACCCACGGCGACTGCTCCAAAAAATAATTGTGCTTTAATACTGTCTTCGGTGGTTATTAAAAGCCACATTCCTTTCAATGCAAATTTTAGACTGCGGATTCTTCCTCTTAAAAAACTATCTTTTGGATTTTTCATGAATTTATAGTGCCTTTAGTGCAGCATCGTAGTTGGGTTCTTTTGCAATTTCCGAAACTTGTTCTGTATAAATGATTCTTCCTTCTGTGTTGGTGACAATAAGAACTCTCGAGTGCAAATTTGCCAAAGGACCATTGGTCATTTCTAATTGGTATTTTTTTCCAAAACTACCCGTTGCAAAATCAGACAACATTACTACATTTTCAATCCCTTCTGCACCACAAAAACGTGCTTGTGCAAAGGGTAAATCTCTCGAAATACAGAGTACTACTGTGTTTTCTAGGTTGGCTGCCTTTTTATTGAATGCACGAACAGAAGTTGCACAGGTACCCGTATCGATGCTGGGAAAGATATTGAAAATAATGTTTTTTCCAGCATAATCTTCAAGATTTTTGTGACTTAGATCGACAGCTGTTAAGTCAAATTCTGGTGCTTTTTCGCCGGTTTTTGGTAAGGTACCTATAGTTGTTATTGGATTTCCACCCAATGTAATGTTCGCCATTTTTTTTGATTTTTAAGAACATCAAAAATACATTTTTTTGTTGAATTTAAACTGTTACTCTTTTGTTAATATTCCTCAGTTATTATAAATACCTTTGCTATCAGAAAAACAACAAATAGCCGTGAATATTTCACAATACACTTCAGAATTTAAATACAATTGGAAGCTGGCTGCCCCGGTAATGCTGGGCATGTTAGGGCATACCTTTGTTAGTTTTGTTGATAATATCATGGTTGGTCAAATTGGTACAGCAGAATTGGCTGCGGTTTCTTTAGGAAATAGTTTTATGTTTATTGCCATGTCTCTAGGAATTGGTTTTTCTACAGCTGTTACTCCTTTAATTGCAGAAGCGGACAGTGCCAATAATTTTAAGCAAGCAAAATCTACTTTTAAACATGGGCTGTTTTTATGTACTGTTTTAGGAATTGTTTTGTTTTTGTGTGTTTATTTTGCAAAACCGTTGCTCTATTTAATGCAGCAACCTCAAGAGGTCGTAGCATTGGCAATCCCGTATTTAGACTTGGTTGCTTTTTCTTTAATTCCATTGATTGTTTTTCAGGCATTAAAACAATTTAGCGATGGTATGTCGATGACCAGATATCCAATGTATGCTACATTAATTGCCAATATTGTTAATATAGTTTTAAACTATTTGTTGATTTTTGGAAAATTTGGTTTTCCTACATTAGGAATTGTTGGAGCTGCATATGGTACAGTAATTTCTCGTTTTATCATGCTTGCCTATCTTTGGTGGCTTTTGGCAAAGAAAGAACGCACAAAAGCGTTGGTTACGAATATTAAGCTTTTTGTTTTGGAAAAGTTAATGCTTCAGAAATTAATTAATTTAGGAGCACCCAGTGCCATGCAAATGCTTTTTGAAGTGGCTATTTTTACGGCTGCAATTTGGTTGAGTGGTTTGTTGGGCAAAAATGCCCAAGCGGCAAATCAGATTGCCTTAAACCTTTCTTCGATGACTTTTATGGTAGCCATGGGCTTAAGTGTTGCTTCGATGATCCGTGTTGGCAATCAAAAAGGATTGCAAAATTATAAAGAATTGAGAAGAATTGCTTTTTCTATTTTCTTATTAGGAATTTTATTAGCGATTTTCTTTGGTAGCGTTTTCTTCTTATTTCATAAGAGTCTGCCTAAAATTTATGTAGATTTTACAGATATCACCAACTATGCAGACAATTTAGAAGTTGTGTCTATTGCTTCACAACTCCTGTTTGCGGCCGCTATTTTTCAAATATCAGATACTATCCAAGTGGTTGTTTTGGGGGCTTTACGGGGTTTACAAGATGTAAAAATCCCTACCATTATTACCTTTGTTTCTTATTGGGTTATTGGGTTTCCAACCAGTTATTTTTTAGGAAAAGCTACTAGGTATGGTAGTTTTGGTATTTGGCTGGGTTTGTTAGCAGGTTTGTCTACCGCAGCAATTTTACTTTACTTGCGTTTTAATTATTTAACGTCAAAACTAATTCGAGAACAACAGAATTAACCTACATTTGTGTTTATAATATGACATTTACAGTACTATAGCTTGGACATTTTTCAAGCTGATTTAAAAAGAAACTCATGGAAATTCCAAAATTTTTATTAGCAGACAATAGCAAGTATCCAGATGATATTTTTATTCTTCATACTGAGTATCCTCGTTTTTTAATCAATTTAAAAGACGATCAAATCGAATGGTTTGAGGATTTAACCGGAGAAAAAGAAGAAGATATTGCCACCGAGTTGGCCGATTTAATGGACAAAGCGGGCCTGTTTTATGACAAAGAAATTGGGCAATACGACGGCTAAATTTCTTACCGAAACTATTTTTCATTACTCTTTTGAAATGAGATTTTAAAAGCTTCGATGCAATGAACTACGAAAAGTAATTTTTCGTATTTTTTTTTGCACTGCCATTTCGACTTCAATTCCCCAAATCGGTAGTGTCCTAAACTGGCGCTTTTGAAATGCCAAGAAATGGAGCTAGTAAAAATCAAAATGGAATAGGATCTTTATCAGGAGCTACGGACTATTATCCTGGCAGGATGGCAATGTCAAATCGGCAAATTGTGAACGGAGAACGGTATAGATACGGATATCAGGGAGAATTTGCAGAGACGGACCCCGAAACGGGCACTTTTAAAAGTTGTTTTATTATTTACTGTTGCGTGTAGTAATCGTAATCGGTGAGTACAACTTTTATAAAATCTATGGGCTTTAGTTCCGTTTTAATTCCTGTAATTTCTATAATACGTTCGTGCAGTTTTATAATAATGGCATGCTTTCTTTTTTGAAGCGCAGTGTGGTAGAGTTTCTTTATCGTTTGAGCATCTGCATCCAAGAGTAGCGTTACTTGCGGAAAAGTAGGGGAGTAGTCTTCCGCTGCATCTGCCAAAAGAACTTCCTGCAAAGTCACTCTTTCCTTTTCACTAATAATGGTGGTGCCTGCTGCAAGGTCTCCCAAACGTTGTCCTTTTCCATTCAATAAGATAGTTAACACTGCTACCGAACCTGTGGCCATTTGAATATCGATGATACGCATCATCCATCTGAGCAGATAATTCCCAAGGGTTGGTTTAGAGCCATCCAGCTTAACCACTCTGGTTTTATTGATCCGTTTGCCAGGAGTCTGACCGTTCCACAAAGTTTCAAAAATCAACGTATAAAATAGTATGGGCAAGCTTAGAATGAGTGAAACGGCCCACTGTTGCATTCCAAAATTAAGATTCAGCCAAGACATTATAAAAATTAAAAGGATGGAATAAGAAATGATGATCAATAGGTCTATTAAAAAGGAACCAATGCGGGTGGTAATGTGCGCAACGTTTTGATGAATGTTAATATTTTGAGCAGTTTCTATTTGAAAGTTATCCATTTTTTCTTTAATTTGTTATATAAACTTTTTTCAAAGAATTGCTAAGATAATAAGTTTCTATGGTTTGCGAATTTCAGCATTTACTTTTTAATGATAAAACATTTTTCAGCCCATGAGAGAAGCAGCATTTGTTCGGAAAAACAAAGAG
>Ga0206677_10002107_pt1 | contig 17958 bp, 19 predicted proteins | sample M130m12015metaG_FD_155475 | JGI IMG/M metagenome (GOLD analysis project Ga0206677, IMG submission 155475) | Ammonia-oxidizing marine archaeal communities from Monterey Bay, California, United States - M1 30m 12015 | ecosystem: Environmental > Aquatic > Marine > Intertidal zone | place: USA...
TGATATTAGTTCCACCAGTCGTTGCTAGAGTTTGTGTTAGTAGATCTACAGAACCTGTACCTGCATCACCAGCAGTACTTAATGTAGTTGCTACAGTATTAACACTTGCGGATGTAATGTGACCATCTGCATCAATAACGATACTTGGAATCTGTGTCTGCGAACCATATGTACCAGCAGTAACACCTGATGTGTCGTGGCTGATTGTAACTTTGTTAGCAGAGACTGTTGCAGTGATATGAGTATCACCTTCAAAGTCTAGAGTTTCATCATCTAGATCAATATCATCTGATCCAGTATCACCTGTAATAGATAATACCTGAGCTGTATTCTGTGCATCAACATATGCTTTTGTAGCTGCGTCTTGGTTAGCAACAGGATCTGTTACATTAGAGATAAGAGATGAGCTAGCATTAATGAAACCTGAACCGTTTGGATCAAGTATAATGTTACCATTAGTATCTGTTGAGCTAATTGTATTACCGTTGAGAGTAATATTATCAACATTTAATACATCAATCTTATTACTTGCATCTGTAACAATTGCACTTGATGATGTTAATGTACCTGGGGAGTGATCTGCTAGATTAGCAAAGTATTCACCGCCAATTGCAACAACGGATGTGGCTATACCATTACCATCGTCACCTTTACCGAAGAATAGGCGATCACCGCCATTGTTGTATAATCCTGTACCCGCTGAGTAGGCTAATTCACCTGTCTTTAGTGATCCTGGGGCGCTAGTACCGGTCGAGCGTTTTATTCTAATTATTGCGGCCATTAATAACTGCCTCCGTTAATATTTTGTTGTTCTAAGTTTAAAGTAGATTCCCAAAGAGTACTTGTTGAATTGTACACTAGTACACTACCATTTACTCTGCTTGAAGTGTCAACTCCAGCCAGATTATTTAAATCAAGAGCTGCTTCCGAAACTCTTCTTACAGGAGTACCAACTACTATCTTTTTGATAATTGTTGTATTTCCCGGTGTTACTGTAATCCCTGACATATCTTACCTCGTCACAGATGGAGATACTTGAACGCGACCTTCAAGTACTCTCTCAATTATTTGATTTGAATCGCTATCTAGAAAAGCTAGCTCTACATCATAGACATATCTACCAGGCTTTAATAAGTCTGTTTGAGCGTTAGTCAAAGATATTGTTACTATACCGCCTGTAGCGGGGGTTGCTATGATACTATTAAATGCAATGGTACTGTCACTATCACTTGCGTAAGTCTTTTTCAACTTCGAAGTGGCTGTATATCCTGTGAGATCTTTTACTGAGTTATCTTTATTAACACAGTGTATCTCTACGGCTACATCGGCACCTTGGTCGATGGTAAATTCTTCATACTGGGCCATGAAATTCCTTGATTCCTTTGTCGGACGCGCAAAGCGCCCCTGCTCCTATTTAGGTTATTTATAAGAATAAATCTTTTAAAAAAACAGTTGCACTAAATTAGTTTTCAGTATATAATTAATAGCGGGTTATGAGAACGGGGATATATAATGTATGACAGATGAACTTCATTCAAAACCTTTCTTTTGTATTTCTCCATGGACTATGGTTTATGCCCATGATAACGGTAAGTATGGCCCTTGCAACTTTGCAGTGCCTGATGAACATATGGGAGTTGATAATACGTCTATAGAAGATTGGATGAAAAGTGATAAGATGAATCAACTTCGCTCTGAGATGCTTGATCCTAATTCTGATCATAAGCTTGTTAATAAAGTATGCTCTTATTGTAAGTTTGATGAAGAAAGGTATGGGTGGTCTAGAAGACTAGATACTACCTCTCAAGCTAGGGACGTACGAGATGCACAAGGAGTCAGCGATTATTGGGATCAGATTACTCGTTCTGTTAAGATGAGCCAAGTTGCTGGTTATGATTTTGATGAAAGAATATTAGAACTACAGCTTAGAGTTTTTGGATCTAAGTGTAACTTAGATTGTTATATGTGTCATCACTTTAGCTCTACAACTAGACAGAAAATGGCATATGATAAAGGTGTGTGGAATGATACTGTTTGGCACGACATAGACCGTTCTAAGAAATTATCAATGACTGCTAACTTAGATAAGGTAGATGATAATGTAGTCATTAATCAGATGATTGAATTAGCTCCATATGTAAAGACATTAAAAATCATTGGCGGCGAGCCTCTTGTCATGAAGCAATACTATTCTGTATTGGATAGATTAGTGCAATCAGGAGAATCTAAAAACATTGATATTAAGTATCAAACCAATCTTACTAAATTAAAGAATGGTAAACACAATTTCTTAAATTATATACCTCATTTTAAAACAGTTATTATAACGGCTTCAGTTGATGCTGTAGGTAAATATAATGATTATATTAGACGTAGATCATCATTCCAAGAAATAGAAGATAACATAGAAGCTTGTGCTGCATATGATAATGTTGTTATAAACTTAAACTCTACTTTATCTGTTCCGGGTATACTACGTTATCATGAGATAGAAGAATACGCTAGGAAAAATCCTCATATCAACGGTAATAGTTTCTGGTTAATACAACATCCAAGCCAGCTTAGAATAAATAATTTGCCTAAACCATTAAAAGATAAACTGATACCTCATTATAAGATACATCCTAAACATGCAAATATTCTAAAAGCTTTAGAAATGCCTGAGGAAGAAAATGCAAACTTTAAAGAGATATGTAATTACTTAATGAAAGGTGATGAAGCATATAGAGGAACTAAATGGGAGATGGAATTATTTGATGTCTTTCCTGAACTGAAAGAATATTATGACATTTCAAACTAACCCTACAGCCGATTGGATTATATCAAAAGGAATTAATATTGAAGTTGGTGTAGCATGCAGATTAAAGTGCCCTGGTTGCGCACGCACATTCAACCCTACAGTATTAAAAGGAGCTAATGTTTATAGGTTAGACAATTATAAACCTATATTAGAAGCTGGTTATGAATTTGTATTTTGTGGTAATCACTCCGATCCAATTTATCACCCAGACTTTTTAGACACTATAGAATATCTAAACGATAATAATAAGTGTTTAGAAGTGGCTACAAATGGCAGTGGAATGACTGAAGAGTGGTGGAAGAAAGCATTCTCATTAACAAATAAACATTCAAATAAAGGATTTAAAACAAGACGTGTAGGTACTGAATGGATATTTGCTTTAGATGGTGTACCTGAGGAGTCTCATAAGTATAGAGTAAATCAAGATGGTGAGAATGTATGGGAGACGATGAAGTTAGGAAGATCAATGGGCTGCGAGATAACTTGGCAGTATATTGTATTTAATTATAATGAAAATGATATAGACTATTGTATGCAGATGGCAAAAGCTTATGGTATGAATTTTGATCTAATACACTCCACTAGATGGTGGCCATTAACTAATCATTTAAAACCATCAGAAGAATATATAGCTAAAAGACGTGCATATACTAATGGAATGTTTGATATAAAATTAATAGATATAGATCCTAAAACTAAAAGATTAAAAAAATAATTATGACAAAGATACATCCAGACTGTTTACGACTCGAATCTACAAAGCAAGTTATGTTTACAAGCAGAGGTTATTTTTTACCTTGCTGTGAATGCGATACATCTACTGCACGAAAAGAGTTTAATCTCCTAGGCTTTTTTAAAGAGGATTTTCATATAGATAATCTTAATTCTGCTGATAGAGTAAAAGCTGTTATTAACTCTGATGAATGGCAAGATTTTTATAAAGACTTACTTGAAGATCCAGAAAATTCACCAGAAATATGTAAAGAGTTTTGTAAGGCTAAATGATGAAAATAACATACGGTGATCAAACAATAGATTTTAAATGCCCTGATAAAGTTCTACTATCTTTGTCTGGTGGTTTAGACTCAGCTTCTTTATTCTATATTATATGTTATCACTTTCCTGATACAGAGATTGTACCTTATACAGGACAAGATGTTACAGCTCCTATGGATTATGAGTGCGCTAAAGATATTTTACAGTTTATGAAAGAAACATTTCCTACTGTAAATATAAGAGATCATGATGTATATAAATTTGATATTATGGATCCAGAATGGAGAAAATATGCTGCCTCAAAGCGTGAGGAAAATAAGGTAACTTTACCAGATGGTACAAAAATAGATAGATGTCCTAAACTCTCTGGGCTTGTTAAAATACTAATGCTTAGAAAAAATACAAAAAGGCTTCGTGAACAATATCCGGATCATTGGATACTTACAGGTATGACTGCTAACCCACCTGTAGTAGAACAGCACAAATATAATTTTTATAATGTAGCAGAACGGCGTAGAGACGATAGAACTGTTTCTCCATGGTTTCATAATCAGCTATATCAACCTTATGTAAATGTGGATAAGAAGTTTGTTGCTGGAATATATAAGTTTCATAATTTAATGGATAGTTTATACCCGTTTACATCATCATGTGTAGGCAGTGAAAGAGATACTCAATATTTTACTCAAGGTTGTGGTAAATGTTTCTGGTGTAATGAGAAGAAATGGGCATTTGAGACGTGATCAATATTGTTGTTACTAGTAAGCCTGTAGATGGTTTATTACATTATAGTTATGAATACTGTTGTCAGCTCAATGACAATGGTATACCTGCTAGAGTGGTTATTATTCCTAGGGGTAAATATAAACATGAAGACTACATTCAATCCCTGCAGAAGAAATACATATATGTTAAGTACGTAGAAGATGATAACTACTGGCCTGAGTCAGATGATGTATCTATGATATTAGGTCATTCAATGATATCTATTCCGTATAAAGAGCAAAGAGAATACGATCTAGATCAGCTGTTACTTCTCAATCAGTTATTCAATAATAAACTTATATCAGTATACTCTGAAAATGATACTAGCAACTACCAACCAGCTTTAGACTACTTTAAAACAAAGAAAGTAGTTGACTTATGTGATAATATAGTATATCCTAATGGTACTGGATTATATTTCGAGAAGACTATTAACTTCTCTTTATATAAAGACCCTATAGAAGATAAGCAATTTGAGTATCTATTTTTAGGTACTAATAAAGAATATTATAGAGATGTAGAGAAAGTAATTCATGGTTATAATGATCATGGAATTATAGCTTATAATGATAAGTATATAAACTCTGAGTTAAACAACATATTTGTACCCACAGATAATCTATTAGGAAAGTTTGGTACATACGTTTATACTAAATCTACTTTTGATCCTGCTCCTAGAATTTTTATGGAGTGTAAGTACTATAATAAAGATATAATTTACTTAAGAGATAAAACAATACAAGATGGTGGTTATGTTTATTGGAATAGAGAACCTAAGACACCAAACATAGAATCAATAGTGAGGGCATATGAAGATATCATATAATGGATGGGATAGAGAGTACGAAGAAAACAGAGAGATGTATCACATACTTTTTGATCAGGCAATGGTTAAAGAAGTAGAAGGTAGTACAGAAGGTTTAGAATCGGCTCTCTCTTCGTATACTGGTCGCTCTCATTGTGTAGCAGTAGCCAATGCTACAGATGCATTGAGATTCTCTTTATGGGGAATAGGTCCAGGAGATGAAGTTCTTGTATCAGACTTCTCATGGATTTCTACATCGTCTTGTATATCAATGGTAGGTGCTACTCCTGTGTTTTGTGATATAGGTTTACATAGTTATCATATATCACTCGATAGTATAAAACGTATGACAACTAATAAAACAAAAGCGTTGATTTATACTCACCTTTATGGTAGTATGTCTAATACAAAAGAAATAGAAAATTGGTGTATAAACAATGGTATTAGATTCATAGAAGACTCTGCTCAGTCTCTTGGGTCATCTCTTAATGGCCGTAAAGCAGGTACTATAGGAGAATGTTCATCATATAGTTTCAATGGTAATAAAGTCATTGCTGGTATATCTGGTGGTGGTATGTTTATGACTGATAACAAAGAACATGCTGACTATGTAAGAAGAGTAAGACGTCATGGTAAAGATAAGGACTTTACTGAACTAGGATATAACTCTAAGATGTTTGTTACTAACGCTGATATTATTCAGTATAGGTTAACTCAGATGCCTAAGTGGCAAGAGAAGCGTAACGAGATAGCTGCTATCTATACTAAAGAGTTAAAGTATGATGTTATATGCCAGAATGTACCTGAAGAGTTATCTCATAACTTTCATAAGTTTGTTATAAGGTTTGAAGATAAAGATCAAAGGAAAAGAGTTAAAGATGGGTTAAAGATGATTGGGCTTAATGCTAATATACATTATGAAAAGCCTCTATCAGAAAATTCATTATATATAAAAGAACACCATAGAAAAGATAATTGTACTAACTCTCAGATAGCTTCTGATACTGTTATGTCTTTGCCTATACATGCTTGGCTAACTGATGAAGAAATAGATAACATATGCAACACAATCTTAATGATGACTTAGCCTTTCTTAATAGAAAAAATGTTAATCTAGATATAACTCACAGATGTCCATTAGAATGTGAAAGATGTCAGCGATTCACTTCTTTTACCTCACGCGGTCTAAAAGTACCAGGTAAAGATATATCAATAGAAAACTTTCAGAAGGTACTCAATCATTTTTATCATATAAACTTTTGCGGACAAGTATCAGATCCAGTACACCATCCTAAGTTTATACAACTCTTATCTATGGTAAATGAGCAAAAAAGGTCTTCATCTGTGCATCATGCATCAGCCGCTAAACCTATTAAGTGGTATCCTAAAGCCTTTGATGCAAATCCAAATACTAGATGGTGGTTAGGTATAGATGGATTACCTAAAGATAGTCATAAATATAGAACTAATCAAGACGGTGAAAAGCTATTTGAAATATTAAAAACAGCACGAAAGTATTTAGTTCAAAAACCTATATGGCAATACATTATATTTAGTTATAATGAGAACGACATAGAAGAAGCACATCAAATGGCAATTGATATAGACGTAGATTTTATGATACTTAATTCCTCTAGGTGGATAAGTAAAGATGATCCACTCAGACCTTCTAACCCTAATTATAGTTTGAGCCTATTATGACAAAAGTTAAACAAGGTATAACAGAAGCTGTAGAAAGTGATAAAGGGTCAGAACTAGACCCTAAATGCATTTCAGGAGCTCAAGAAGCCTTTGCTATTACTAATAGAGGAGAAGTTATTCCTTGTTGTTGGCTAGACACTTCTATACAACGTAAAGATATGGATTATGGCATGCTCACCTTAGCTTCTAATTTAGATGATTATGATTCAATAGACGAAATTCTCTTGCAAGATGAATGGGTACAATTCAGAAATAATCTTAGACAAGGAAAAGGTTTTGCTTTATGTCATCATGTATGTAAGAAACGAGATACTCCTCAACATAAGAAAATGACTATATTAAGTGAAGGAGACGAAAAAAACAAATGGACTAAAGCAACATGATACCTTCTATACAACAAATAAGAGAACAGGGTTACCTTGGAGTTGACTTCTATTTGTCTAAGTCTTGTAATAAGTCTTGTCACTATTGCACTGCATGGACTTTAGAGATGCGTAACCTACATGTTGATATGGAATTCTTAACTAACACTCTTAACGGTTTTGATGGGCATAAAGTTAATGTTAATCTACTCGGTGGTGAGCCAGGCTTAATTAAGAACCTTAAAGAAGTTATTACTAAGATTAAAGAATATGATAATATAAAACTGTCTGTCTTATCTAATTCTCTTGTGAGAAAGTTTCATCCATATGTTTTGGAAGACCCTAACATCTATTATGTCGAACATCTGGTACTAGATTTCCATGAAGATAAGATAGAAAAGCTGGGTAACTTTCCATTCTTTGCTGAGAATGATATGAACAATTATAATCTTGTTATAAAGACACCAGGATACTTTGCTCATAGAGATAACCATGACTTATCTGAGATAGACCATAAGAACACTTTACTAAAAGAGTTTAATTCAAGGTCTCCAGATTGGACTGAAACAACACAAGCGCCTGAATTTGATAGACGTATGTGTGCTGCTTTTCCAAAGGTACCAGTGATAGACTTTGAGATACAAAAGATAAGACACTGTAGTAAGAAAGTAATCAAAGGTTCTAAACAGTTTGATGTAACATATGAGAACCTACAAAAAATGATGAATTTTGAACTGTTTGGTTTTGAGAAGTACTGTATAGGCTGTACTGAGTATATAGATAAAAGACCTCAAGAACAAATCTTAAAAATAATGGAAGCTGGAGCTGTGTTATGAAAAAGACATTATTAGTAGGTGGCGATAGTTGGTGTGATGTTAACCAATATTGGGAGCAAGAGAAGAAATTTCCTTTGTGGTATGATTACATAGCTGAAAAGTTAGATATGAACGTTGTATCATTAGGTTTAGGAGGAGCTGGCAACGAGTACATATGCTCTACTCTAATTGATTATATGAATACACACGGTACAGATCATATAGGTATGGTAATGGCATCATGGTCTGAATGCAATAGAGGAGACTGGGAGACTCAAATTCCAGAACCTTGTCGTGCATACCCATATGAGTGGCAAAGCAGAAAAGAAATGGTAGATGGTCAAATATATGGATTTATAAAAAAATCGCTAAGATGGTTTTATATTTTTCAATCTTTATGTGAAAATAAAAAAATACCTTATAAACAATTTCAAATGATTCCGTTGTACTATTCTCATATATATGAAAAATTTTACAATTTAAAATCTCATAGTTCTGCTATTGGGGAACCAGAAAAATCTATATTAAAAGCTGCAAGTTTTTTATTTGAGCAACCAGAATATGAGCTGATTGACAAAGATCATTTTATAGGCTGGCCTGTAGCTAATGAGCTACCTGGAGGTTTTCATATATCTAAAAAAACAGTTCATCCATATAGCCCTGATGGATATAAGAAATGCGATCCAAAATATGTAATTGATGTCAAAAAAGATCAGCACCCTAATGAGCTTGGTCATAAATTAATAGCAGAGTTTATATATGAAAATCTTTAGTGTAGCCCTAAGTCCACATGACCACAATACCTATGATGGAAAGTTTCATAATCAACGGGAGCGATATACCAGATTAAAGCATAACATCCCTTGGTATTTTAATAGCTATCCTACTCAAGAAACTAAACATAAAATGAATCATAATGACGGTAGCGCTGGTGTAAATTTTTATGATGAGTATTTTAAGCCGGACGACCATGAACTTCTTGCTTTTACTACAACTATAGGTGGTATGAAACAAATTCCTCATGCTAATATTAATGAAGAGTTTCTAAACTTTACTCCTTCTAACTTGTGGGATTATATGAGACATGGTAACCAATACTATATCGACCATCACCAATCTCATGCAGCATATGCTTATCTTACATCTGGATATAAAGAGTCAGACATACTAGCTATTGATGGTAGAGGTTGGAAATTTAACTGTATTTTCATTGACAAGAATGGCAAAATAACTGATCTATCAGACAAGATGGGTATCGGATCTTTATGGAATTATATGTCGCAGAAAATCGGTATGGGATATTTAGGGGCAGGTAAGTTAATGGGTCTTTCTGCTTATGGAGAATATAGCTTAGGTGTACATTCTATAATAGATTATTATAGTGATAACAATTTTAAATTTCCTAATCATGCTGAAAAATTTTTAAACGGGTCCAATCATAATTACGAAGGGCTAGACATAACATCTAAAGTAATAGCCCACACTTTACAGGTTGCTACAGAAGCCTTAATTGAACAATATGTGTATCCTTTAAAGACTTGTGAAAATCTCTGCATAGCAGGTGGAGTAGCATACAATGGATATGTGAATGAAAACTTTACTAAGCACTATACTAAAGTACATGTACCTCCAGCCCCAGGTGATGAAGGACAATCACTAGGTACTTATATGCACGCTGATTATATATTAAATAATAATGTACATATACCAGATGTGTATGCAGGTAAAGATTATGACTTTGTCGGTGATGAAAAAGTAGATATAAAAGAAGTTGCTCAAGCTATTGCTGATGGTAAAGTAGTAGGTTGGTTTCAAGGTAAATCAGAAAGTGGTAATAGAGCTTTAGGTAATAGAAGTATTTTAGCCGACCCTCGTAATCCAGATATAAAAGATATTATTAATACTAATATTAAAAAGAGGGAAGACTTTAGACCTTTTGCTCCTAGTGTTCTTGAAGAGCACTACGAAGAATATTTTGACACTAGTCAACCAAGCCCTTATATGTCTCGAATAGTAAAAGTAAAGTCTGATAAGATTCCTGGTGTAACACACATTGATAATACTGCTAGAATACAAACAGTGAATAGAGAACAGAATCAAAAATTCTATGATCTTATAAATGAGTTCTATAAGATTACTGGAATCCCGATGTTAGTTAATACTAGCTTTAACTGTCAAGAGCCTATAGTAGAAACTCCTCAAGAAGCTATAAATACATTTAATAAAACTGGAATGGATATATTGGTGATTAATGATTATATCATGCGTAAAATGGGGTGACAAATATACTTATGAGCATGTAAATAGACTCTATGTAATGTGTAAGAAGAACTACACAGGTGAGTTTAGATTCATATGTCATACAGAAGACTCATTTGGAATAATACCAGATATAGAGATCAATCCTCTAAACACAGAGTTAGATTTAGAAAAATGGTGGTGGAAGTTAACACTGTTTGATGAAGATGCATGGCCGTTGAGTAAACGAGATGTGCATATGTTCTTTGATTTAGACGTTGTTATTCAAAACAATATCGATCATTTTGAGAACTATGCTGTTGACGGTAAGATGACTATGATCAAAGCATTCTGGAAAACATACCCTATAAATGGTACTGATATGGATCATAACTCTTCTGTAATGATCTGGAAAGGAGACTGTTCTTATCTTTGGCGAAAACTAACCAAGAATATGGATGTGCATTTATTAAAATATAATGGTATAGACGGGTTTGTATATCATGAATGTAGAGATCATATAACAACATTGCCAGAAGGTGAGGTATACTCTCGTCTGTTTGGAGTAAATAAAGATAAGTGTTTTACTTACGGTGAGTTTAAAGACTATTTCTACGAACCAGATTACTCTGTTTGTATATTTAATGGTTGGCGAAGAGATGTACGTGACGGAGAATATTTACTTGATGATGATGGATATAAAGGCTTTGAACACTACTGGGAAAAGAATTGGTTGAAGGACAATCATACAGGTATTGATAGAGATGTGTGGTTAATGTTGTGGAGAGCATTCACAGAGAATGACTATAACATCAGTGAGTTTCTATCTCTTGTTCAGCCAGTTATAGAAGATAGTATGATTAAAGGCCTTTGGCGTAGTATGTGGGATCTTTCAAAAGAAGATGGAGATGTTGTACATTTTCTTGATAGTTTATCAGATAATCAATGGGAGTCTAAAAAGTGGTTATTAGATAAAGTAACTGATTGTGTTAATATAATCTCAAAGGTACAGCTATTTGGTGGTTGGTTTGCACACCCTATGTGCACTTTACTTACTTCTGCGTTTAATGATCTAGTGTGGATAGAGAATACAGATATAGATGAGCATGCTCTACACTTTTGTAGAAATATAAATCAAGAGCTACCTTGTGAGTTGATTACTACTCAAGGCAATGTAATGAATCCAGGTGATAGAGATTGGGACACAGATCTAGTTATTAACACCTCATCAGAACATATGCCTCCTTTACCTGTTATACTAGCTAATAGAAACTTTAGAAAGCATGAAGATAATTCTGCTCAAGGTCCAACTATATTTGCTATACAGAGTAATAATATGTTTCATGTACCAGATCATATAAATTGTGTTAAGGATGAAGACGAGTTGGTAAAGTTGTCTGAGTTAACAAAGGTATTATATAAAGGCTCTTTAGATATGCCGAATGGGTATAAACGATTTATGGTTATTGGATATGTCTAAAAGACTAATTTTTAGTTTATATACTGACAAAGTAGAGCCTCACACATCTGCTACAGATCAAAAGAAGCAAAGCTTTGCTGAATACAAAGACAGAATTAAAAAAGTTCAACAAGATTATGCTAATATATGTAATGCAGATTATACCCTTTTAAATACTACTAATACTAGCTACATAGATATTCAGTTTGAGAAGCTGTTTAAACTAGAAGAAATGACTGAAGTATATGATGAGGTACTTTATCTAGATTTTGATGTAATACCTTATACAAATGTAAACTTCTTTGACACATTTGATTTAGACACTTTGTGTGTATATTCTTCTCCTACAGAACTATTAAAGACGCTAGGATGGCATCCTATGGATCCTTATGTGAAGATGTCTTGTAAAAAGGCTATGTTGTTAATTGAGGATATAGTAGGAACGTCAGAAATATTTAATACAGGTGTAACTGCTCTGAATAAAAGATCAGCTTCTTTATTACGATTTAAGGATAGATTTACTGAGTATAAAGAAAGTTTTAAACTGGTTCAAGAAGATAATTTATATCCGTTTGAGATGTCTTCTATATGGCAACTTAACAATGAAGTCTATGCATCATACATAGTAGAAAAATATAACATACCAACAACTAATATTGGTATGCCTTGGAATTTTATTGTAGACTATGGTATGCCTATACCGTCAGCTGGAGCATACTTTCATCACTGTGTGAATAAGAACTTTTCTACTCTGCCTCAGTTTTATTAAGATCTTCTTGATCTTCAAATATTTTAATAGCATACTTTGTTACATCTCTTACAGTAAGAGCTTTACGTAACAAGGCTTTTGTGGCTCTATCTTTACTTGCTTTTATTTCAGATAATTCAAACAGCTGCAATTTATATAAGAATAAATCTTCTTTAGTTGACTCTCTAATAAACAACGTTTCAAAAATAGGGACAGATTCAGATGATTGAAATACCATTCCCTTTTTCTTAGCAATTTCTTCTACTTGAATTTCAAAAGCTTTTTGTTGATTTAGTATATAATTGCCTGTATTTTTATGTAGTGTAGCAATATCAATGTGCTTTAATAAGTTAGACCATTCTGGAGAAGCATCTGCAGCTGCGCCTCTACTATCAAGTGCAGCATTAATATATTCTACTTGATCCTGCTCTTCAGCATCTGAATGTTCCCATACAACTTCTACTACAGTTCTTGCACTGTCTCTAAAAAAAGCTGACTTAACACTATATCCTTCTAATCCTAACATTTTTTTTCCTATGCTCTATACATTCTTAAATTCCACGCTGTGGCTGTTGCTTCTGTTCCATCAGGAAACTCTTGCGCTCTATAATCGTCTGCGGATGGATTGGATATTGTATATACACCGCTTCCCCCAGTCAATATAGTATCTGTTACACTTGATCCTAATTGCACAGCGTCTGTACCGGTATCTAATTTATACCTAATCTTTGAACCAGTCACTTCAGATGCCACGTGACGCATACTATTTTTTAAAAAAGTATCCATTTCTGCTTGAGTATATTCTTCTATATTCTTATCAGAGTTTCTAATGAACAGCATTTGTTCCATAGACGGCGCTGTTATGTTATTTTTTGACAGCAAGTAAAAACTTTGTATAGTAGATCCGTGCTGTTGAAAGGTTCCAGATGTACCAATCAGAGAAGCAGAAAATGCACCTATGTTAGCTCTAGTGTCAGTAAACACTAATCCAAGATTTGTATATCCAGATAAAGCATTGCTTGTATGCATTCTATATGTTCCTGGCTGACCAACAGCGCTAGCTACTGTATTCAAAGCAGGTTTAATGAAGGTATCATATAAATCAGTTAAAGACATAGCTTGAATATTACCACCAGTTTGATATATAGGAAAAGCTACATTATTAGTATCTGCACTCTCAGTTGTATTAGCTGCTGACTGAGATACTTTATCGTAAGTTGTAACATTAAATGCTGCCGGCTCATCAGTGGTACCCTCTGCAGGATAATCAGCTGCTGTTATTCCTGTAACTTGGTTACCGGAACCGGTTTCAGACGCTCCACTTCGAAGTCTAGTATCAATCATTGCTGGAGATATGTTGCCACCAGAACTTACAATTGATAATGCAACAGACGGATCTGATCCATACAAGTACCTGCATCTATCTTTAACAGCATTTATCTGAGCTGTTGACATCTCAATGAGATTATTCGACCCATCAAGTATAAGTGGTGTTCTAACCGCCATTTACTTAGCTTCCTGCACCATACAGTGTTTTTACTGCTGTTCCTGAACTATTATATATTATTAAGGATACTTCATCTTTTAACTTAGCTCTAGTAACTGCATCATTTGCAATTTTAGTAGTTGTAACAGCATTACCGGAAATAGTAGTAGCACCATCTCCGGAAGATGTAACATCACCAGTATGGTTAGGGTGTGAATAAGTATTAGCATCTGTAGTACCTGTATACCCTAAGTTAGCTAGCGTAATATCTCTTGTAGCAATTGTTGCTGCAGCATCCGTAACATGACCTAAACTATCAGTAGTTACGTTAAAATCTAAATCTGATATAACAGTAGCGCCTGTAAGAGCACCTGTATCGATATTGATATCATCACCGTCATATGCTGGGTGAGAATATACAGCTGGCAGAGTGACTGTTTCTACATCTACAGCTGTAATGTGACCTCTAGCATTAGAACTAACACTTGATATAACATCAAAGGATCCTCCATATGATGCTGTTGTAGCTGATGTAGTATCTGTTCTTGTAATATCATCATGAGCAATAGAACCGCTAGTAATTGTAATCTCATTACCACCAGAGAACTGACTTCTTATATCTGAAACACTAGGACCAGTATATTCAAATACACCTGTTCCTTCAGTATAAGTGAATGAACCTAACCCCCCAGCATCGTTTCCGCTCACCTTATTTCTAAAGTCAGCATCCGTATCAATACGATCATCTAATTCATTAATAGCTGCTACTATATTGTTTTTAGCTGTTGTATCTAAAGAGGCAAGATTACCAATCTGTGCTAGTTGAGCTGAAGCAGAAGAATCTATTAAATTAATTTCTGATTGTAGCTCAGAAATAGCTCCAGATACTGTACTAGCTGTAGTACCCATTGCACCTGATGTTATAGTGCCTAGCTCAGCATCAAGCTCATTTATACCACCAGCAAGTGTTTGTGCTGTTGTTGTAAGACTAGTACCGATTCCAGCAAAAGTATTAAGAGTGTCAATCTCACCCTCTAGTTCAGCTATAGCTGTTGATACAGTTCCAGCAGTAGTACCCATAGCTGCAGATGTAATTATTCCTAATTCTGCATCATGTTCATTAATAGCTCCAACAATATCAGAGTCTTCTGTAGTTGTAAGATTACCTCTCCAACCTACATCAGCTGAGATGATGTTAACCTTCTCTTGGAACGTTTTTACTGTATCACTAATGTTTACAATTTGCTTTGGCATATCTTACTTCTCTACTAGTTTTGTCAGTAAATCTTTTATAGCACTCATATCATTCTTAAGTTGATCCACGTCAGATTTAAGTTCTCTTTGTTCTTGTTGTTCCAGTTGCTGTCTATACTTTCTTTCTCTAGCATAGTTAGCCTCTGTACTATTTATACTAATAATAGCGCCGCTATTCTTATCACGAACAATGTCTGTGCGACCCTCTACATTCATAAAGTCCATATTACACCGTCAATGCTATTACTCTTAAATCACCGAAACGTGATACTTTAGAACTGTTAGTTGATTTCATAACAATTTTAATCTGGAATTGATCAAAGTCGTTAAGTGTACCACCTATTCCTCCAGGAAGATAACTATAATCTCTAAAGACTTCTGGATTATCATCTGATGGAATGTTTTCTTCTGGTGCAATTAATGTAAAGGCTTGATCGAGTAATCTACCACCAGTACTATTTGTTCTGAAGTATACATCAAAGCTAGCTGCTGATGGTTTATTTGCACCAAGCATAATCTTAAGACCTTTAGCTTTTTCAGCTAATGTGATAGGAACAGTAAGATGTTTAGCCAGTGAAGATCCGCCTCTAGCATTTGTTTCAGCCACTACATCAATAGCATTATTATTATCTACTCTGTTATGTATTGTAGACACTGATGTTCTCTGTAAGTCAATTACAGGAGAAACTTTAGATGATACAGATGTAAAGTCTACTTTAACAGATGTTGATCGTGCTCCACTTAGATTAGCATCAGCATTACGCTTTGTTGCTAGTAGCTTCGGTGTATTAAAATAAATATTACGGTTAATTGGATAGGCTCTATAGGATGTTTCTTTCTGATAAGCAGTTTCACTACCTCCGATTGATTTACCAGAAGTAAGTTTAGCATTAGCAGACACTGTAGTTAAAGGAGGTAGAATGTTCTCTACCTTTAACATCATTACATCAAACATATTCTGACGCTCTATTGTAAATTCTCCCCCACCTGTTGTAGCAGATGTAGCATTTGCTCCAGCATTTACTTTAAAGTTATCACCATCCACTGCTGTTACTGTTCTTGTACCGTTAATTTGGTTAGCAGCAATACCACCTACTGCAGCTGCTCCAGTAATAAGAACATCATCACCTACTATAAATCCATGATCTTGTAAAGCAATTGTTATTGAATCAGGATCACTTGTATTAGTCTTAATTGCATTTGTAATATTTACAGCTGGTAGAGGACTGTTTTCTAAAACAACAGAACCACTAGTAGCGAAATCAGCTCTAATTAATTCAAAGGTGAGGTCTTTTGTTTGATCTGGCTCCCATGTTCTAGCATTCTGAGACTTAAACAATGATCCTAGTGTGGCTTGTTTCACCATTTTTCTCTCAGTAGATCCTATTAAGAACTGTCCTGCTTCAGCAACATATACATTATACTCATTTGAATCTGATAGAAGAACAATTGCATACTCTTCATTACCTGTTAGATATACAGGTTCATCAAATTGGAATGTTGTAGCAGAAGTGCCATCAGTAGATGTTGTGATTGCACTAGGAGCTTTAAACACTACAGATCCTGGAACTACACTATCAGAAGACGGTACACCGTTTACCATAGGTCTTAACTGAGCAATAACAGGAGCAGCTCCTGAGGCTGGCTTAGAACTAAATCTAACCTTAATCGCTGTGATAAACACACCTTCTAAATCTTCTACTAAGAATGATTGTGCTAAAGGATCTACATTTATAACTCGTTCACCTATCACTCTAGATGATACAGTTCCTACTGCTAAATCAACTAGTCTTGTAGATAGTACTGTTTGTTGTCTATGTGAATTTATACCTCGTGCATAATATTTTGTACCTGCTATCGAAGTAGCATACTCTTCATTATTAGAACTAATATCTAATAAATTAAAGGTACGATCACCAGCATTAAATTTAATTTCATCTGTATGTGGTAAGAAGAAAGAACCTTCAATTGTACCGTTTACATCAGAAATTAAGCTTGTTGTAGGCGTATCTGGATGTTGAGTAAGTTCATTATAACCTGTAGAATAATCAGAATCAAGAGTAGATACTCTTTGAAACGTTTGAGCTTTAACCCAGCTTGATACATCTTTGTTTGCAAAGAATGGGAAGTGACGTGTATTAGGTTTTAAACCTTGAGCTTTAAAGAATATTTTTCTTGTACGCATAAATGGAAGGAATGTGCGACTAATCTCTACACCTTCTTCATCAATAAATTCTGTGCTTGTTCTAAGACCAGTAATTCTAGCGCCTGTAGTATCTCTTATAATCTGCTGAGCAAACCTACGTCCGTTACCATCAAAGACTTGTCTTGTTAAGGCACCAGCTCTATCTCGAAACGAAGTATTACCTATTAAGTCTCCAACACTTAGAGATTCAGCACCAGACCAGTTAAAACTCCAATCATTCCATACCTGACCAGAAACATTTCCTTGTTCAAATCCACCATCTACTACGATTGGTTCTGAGTATGTTGTTTCAAACCATTCATCTGATGTTGGTGATAATTCTA
>Ga0206677_10002112_pt1 | contig 17937 bp, 16 predicted proteins | sample M130m12015metaG_FD_155475 | JGI IMG/M metagenome (GOLD analysis project Ga0206677, IMG submission 155475) | Ammonia-oxidizing marine archaeal communities from Monterey Bay, California, United States - M1 30m 12015 | ecosystem: Environmental > Aquatic > Marine > Intertidal zone | place: USA...
ACAAAAGGTTTTAGCAGTTCTTAAAACCGTTTAAAAACAAACTGAACTACATCTGGTGTTCGCTGCTCAAGGAGAATATTGAGCCCTTCTGTTTCGCGCCGTTCATCTTCTTCACGGTAATGGCGAATGGTTAAAAGCTCTGTGTCGGAAACCAATTCTAAATCAAACAACCCGATCAATTCCCCCATAACCTTAGGAACGATGATAGGGTCGTGGTTAATACAGAATACGGCCTTCGTTGCAGTATTACGCATGAGATTGACTACAACGCCTTGATCCGCGAACAGTTGGTAAATCGCGCTGAGGTGGTGTTCCGCGATAAACGCGAGATCTTTAGTCTTTAGCTGCAGCAGTGCTTGATTTTTCTTTAAAATAAAATTGGGTACTTCCGGAGTAGCCCGATCTACACCACCTATAGTTGTTCCCTCGGCTGTTGGGTCTACGAAACTTTTAATGTGCAAAGGAATGCCTTTCTTTTTGAGCGGCTGAATGGTCTTAGGGTGTATGATTGACGCCCCGTAAAAAGCAAGTTCAATCGCTTCATTGAAGGGCAATCGGTCAATCTTAGTCGTGTTTTGGAAAGTCTTCGGATCGGCGTTTAACATGCCCGGGACATCTTTCCAAATAGTTAGGCTATCGGCTCCTAAGCAGAATGCGAAAACAGCACCCGTGTAATCTGAACCCTCACGGCCTAAAGTGGTGGGTATTCCTGTGGCAGTGGCGCCTATGAATCCCTGGACGACATTCACTTTTCCCGGATCAATACGGTTTTGTACCGCGGTTATTGTTTCGTCCCAACATACAGTAGCCCTTCTAAATTGGTCGTCTGTACGGATAAGAAGTCGAGTATCTTGCCAAACGGTTGGGGTCGCTTTACCAACATATGCGGCAATGATTTTCGTTGAAATGAGTTCCCCGTGGTGCACGATAAAGTCGTAGGCCTCTCCATAAGTCAGGTCCTTCCTATCAACACCCACACTTACCTGATTTAGGAGCTCTTGGATTTCCGATTTTAAAGACGCCGATTCTTCGAATAATGTTTCGATGATTTCAAAATGAAATTTGCGAATGGCGCCGATTTTTTCCCTTGCCAATTCTAGTTCATTTCGACTCCAGTGACTTACTACTTCCTCAAAAGCGTTGGTGGTTTTACCCATGGCACTCACAACTACGACCATTGGTCGTTGCGCAAATAGACTGATAATTCGAGCGACATTTCGTACACTATCGGCATCTTTTACTGAAGCGCCACCAAATTTGAAGACTAGAGGTGTACTCATTTTAAAGCATTCAATTGTTCGCGAGTCAACGTTCCCAAATGCCATTCAGGGTCGAGCGTTGCGTTATATTTTTTGTAGAAATTTAAAGCCGGTTCGTTCCATTCTAAGACCGTCCATTCCATTCTACCCACATTCTGTTTGGCCGCCTCATCCACTACTTTATCGAATAATTCTTTACCGAGACCTGCTTTGCGATACTCCGGTTTTACATAGAGGTCTTCTAGGTGTAGTGTAGGACCTTTCCATGTGCTGTAGCGAGAATAGTACAAAGCCATGCCAACGATACCTGACTTAATATGTTCCGCAACATAACAGTGAAATCGTTGCTCCGAAAAACCATGTCGTTTTAAGTCATCTACGGAGATTATTACGGCATTCGGTTCTCTTTCGTATTCGGCCAATTCCGTAATGAGCGCGTGTACCGCGATCATATCTTCTTGTACTGCTTTGCGAATCGTTACCATAGTGTTACGAAGGTACTGCAATCTCAGCTTCTTTGTTCAAAGTGTTCCACAGACGTAATACCTTAAGAATCGTAATAGAGCGCAACAATGGAAATTATTTCCGGAGAGCTATAGCATCTGCCTTTAATACCTCTACAACAGACGGGTCTAGAAGGGTAGAAGTATCTCCTAGATTACTAGTATCTCCCTCAGCGATTTTTCTTAAGATACGTCGCATGATTTTTCCGGAGCGTGTCTTCGGTAAGCCGGGTACGATTTGTATTACATCGGGTTTGGCAATAGGTCCAATTTCTGCTATCAATGAGCTGATCACTGATTTTCTTATAGTTGCTTCATCAGTGGTATCCTTATCGACAATAACATAGGCATAAATCCCTTGGCCTTTAATATCGTGCGGGTACCCAACAACTGCACTTTCAGTTACCGCGCTTGACGCATTAATAGCATTTTCTATTTCTGCGGTTCCAAATCTATGACCACTCACGTTGATCACGTCGTCTACACGACCAATGATTCTGTACATTCCTTCTTCCCTACGTGCACCGTCACCGGTAAAGTAATAGCCTTCGTAGTTGCTGAAGTACACATTCTTACAACGTTCATGATCTCCGTATGTAGTGCGAAGCATTGACGGCCAGGGGTGTTTTATGCACAAGTAGCCTTCAACACCGTCTCCTTCTATCTCATTGCCATTGGCATCCAGAAGTACGGGTTGGATCCCAGGTAATGGGCGTCCAGCGTAGGTCGGTCGTTGCGGGCTGAGATTTCCAAGTCCCGATATCATTATGCCTCCTGTTTCTGTTTGCCACCAAGTATCGACTACGGGACAATTTCCACGCCCAACTTTGTCGTGGTACCAATGCCAAGCTTCAGCATTAATAGGCTCTCCTACGGATCCGATCACTTTTAGTGCTGCTAGTTCTGCACGATCTACATATTCATCGCCACAGGCCATAAGCGCGCGTATAGCAGTGGGTGCAGTATAGAATTGGTTGACACCATATTTATCGCAAACGTCCCAGAAACGACCAGCATCTGGAAAAGTAGGTACGCCTTCGAACATTAGGGTAGTCGCGCCGTTGAGAAGCGGTCCATAAATAATATAACTATGGCCCGTTATCCAACCAACATCGGCGGTACACCAATACACATCACCACGTTCGTATTGAAATACATTTTTAAAACTGTAGCCGGCATAAACCATATAGCCTCCGCAGGTGTGCACTACACCTTTTGGTTTTCCCGTAGAACCTGAAGTGTACAAAATGAAAAGCATGTCTTCAGCATCCATGGGCTCAGCTGGGCAATCAGTACCCACTTCTGCAAGGGCTTCATGATACCAATGATCACGTCCCTCTACCATAGTAACGTCGCGTCCATCCCGGCGAACAACGATCACGCTTTCTATAGACGTGCAATGTTTTAATGCTTCATCTACGGTTGCTTTCACAGGTAAAGCTTTTTCACCACGATACATTCCATCCGAGGTTAAAACACAAACACACCGACTATCGTTGATTCTATCAGCAAGAGCATTTGAAGAAAATCCAGCAAATACTACGGAGTGTACCGCGCCAATTCGTGCACATGCTAAAACGCCAATAGTTAATTCTGGAATCATCGGCATATATACCGCGACTCGATCTCCTTTTTTTACGCCTTTCGCTTTTAAGACATTCGCGAAACGACATACTTCGCTGTGTAATTCTTTGTAAGTCAGACGTACCTCTTGCTCCTTTGGGTCATTAGGTTCCCAAAGCAGCGCGATATCCTCTCCATGTGTTTTAAGATGGCGGTCAAGGCAGTTTTCTGTAATGTTCAGACGGCCTCCTTGAAACCACTTCACTGTGGGCGTTGCAAATTCCCATTCAAGCGTTTTATGCCAAGGTTCTTGCCAACTAAATGCTGCTGCGATTTCTGCCCAAAACTTAATAGGCTCATTTATTGACGCAGCATAGGCTTTCTCATAATCTGAGAAAGTCCTTAGTTGAATTTGATCCATTGGTTCATCAGTTATTGGTTCTGATTCCAATTTAGGACAAAAAATTTACCTTCTACCTCCGAAATTAGTAGACCTTTCTGTTCAAGATACTCCGGCGATTTTATACGCTCCAGGAGTTGCTCGTGTTCAAGAACTTCAAAACTGGGTTTGTGATTATGCTGAATTTGGGGTCTTTGAATCTTATAGGTTTTAACCCAATTCATTACACTGACGTGAGAGATACCTAAGATGCGTTCAATTTCACGATAGCTAACTCCTTCAATGTACAGTTGAAGTGCTTTTACGACATAATAATCAGAGATTCGTTTGCCCAATTTCTGGACAGTGAAATAGTAGTTGCATTCTTTACAACGGTAGCGTTGACGCTCTTTAATTATCCCACTTTTCACATAGCTTGCGCTAGAACACTTGGGACAGTGTTTTACTTCTTTCATGGCGGCGTAAGGTTTCTATGAAGGGGAAAATACAAAAAAAAAGTGGCGCAAATAAAAAACGCCGCCCAATTACTAGGCAGCGCTTTGTCACTCTGTTTGGGGCAAAGTGCCCTATTGAATTTGCGCTAAAGCGCAGGTTTAGGTCATTTTAATGGTTTCTTCTGCTCTATGGGTTTCCACCACTTCACTCACTCTAGTCATCACTTTAAAGAAGCCACGTACTTCTTCTTCGGTCACTTCCGACAAAACTTGATGATTGAAATCCAAGACTGCTTGGCGACTGTAGTTGCGCATTTTCAATCCTTCGTGGGTCAATTTTATTAAGACACTCCGCCCGTCATTTGGATTCGATTCTCTAGAAATTAAAGCTTGCTTCTCAAGACTATTTAGTAGACGACTTAAAGAAGTGCTTTCCATGCCCATTTTCGGTCCTAGGGATGTGGAAGGTGTTCCTTTTTTGATATCGATGTTCAATAAGGCAAAGCCCATTGCTACGGTTAGACCGTATTGGGCAACTTGCTCATTGTACATTTTTGACAATGCAATCCAGGATTTCCTGATTTGAAAGTCAAAGGTTTCTATTGGTTTCATACTTCTAATGACTCAACCAATATACTAAATTATACTATGCGCGCATAGTATAATTTAAAAGTCTAAGCTCCGAAGCAGCTGCGGTAGTAGGAGGTAGTTGAAATCGTCCATAAATTCAGCTTTCGCACTGTTTAAGGCCGTTTCTTGTGATGTAGAAATAGCGGTTCCGGATATCGTTGCGCTGTTCCAAAGCATGGAGTTATTTTCAGTGGATGAAAGTGAAAATTGAGCCTCTATATGCACTTTGTGGCGTACTAACGAATTCCGTACCTGTCCACCCCCTGCAGTTTCTGAAGCCAGCTGTCCGTCACATTCTAGAATCAGTTGTGCGGTTTTGCGATCACCCATTCGAAAATCTTTTGATAGACTTTTTTCCAGCTCATCGACCAATACATCAGCTCCGGTATTTGCAATAAAGACCGTTGGCTTTAGAAAGTTAACAGCTATCGATTCTTCCCATTGGCTTTTATTTTGAAGCCACTTTTTTGTTCCCGTATGGGCAGACTGAATGCGATCCCAGTCCCACGAAAAGTCGAGAGTGACGAGCGTTTCAAAGCCTGTATGTATGCATTGGATGGTTTGTTCTTGGAGTGTAAACTGTCCCGAGCTCGAAGAAAGCGTGAGCGGAACCTGTTCTTGACTTTGTCTCTGCTGGGTGTGTTGTGCTTGAAATGTTGCTGGCAAACCCAAATAAGCCGACTTTTCAGGAAGCCAATCGATTGCTACAACAACTTTTTCAATCGACCGCAAGGCCTCAGTGGCACTGGCATTTAATTTCGTTCTGTAACGGATGTCGCCGAACAATTGAAAGTCATGGGCTTTGTCTAAAGCGTCAATAAGGGCGCTCAAGCGCGACGTTGCTGAAAGGCTTGGATTTTGTGCCTCCGAGATTTTAGTCTTGATCCATTCCATGGCCGCGTCATCTTGAATGGCCTTCTTGCGCAGAAAGGATTCAAGATCCAGCCTGTAGAGAGTATAGAAACGGTACGCATCGGCATACGTTTCAACCAATTCATAATCGTCCAAGCGAAGGGATGAGGTAGATGTAGTGTTCGATTCAAATGCGCTATTAAAACCGTTTACATCTTCTTTTTGCAACCACTTTGATTCGTCGTAAATCTCGCTTTGAACCTCTTGTGCTAGATCTGCTAGAGCATTTGAACGTGCAGCTTGCTGATAAGGTACGTTTGGATTAATAAAGCTATTTCCCATTCCATATACGAAGACTCCATTGGGGTCAATAGGCTTTCCTGAAATCCAAGACGGCGGCACATTCTTTTTTGTACCACAACCCCAGAGCAGGAGTGTAATGAAGAGTAGGGTTAGTTTTTTCATTCGCGTATTAACTTTTGAGCTAGAACGTAATCTGCCGCTTTTTTAGCCAGTATTCCAACGGCATCTTTCCTCATAGATGATGTGCTTTTGACGCGTTTATTTCCTTTGCGTAGCCGGTTTAGACGACCGCTGTCATTAGATCTTCGGTCACTCGGATGCGCTTTGTGTTGGTAGCGCCAACTGCCTGAATACAAACTTCCTGAGCCTGAGTACTGGACGTAATGAACTTCATCGTTGAAATCTTGATGGTAAGATTCTGTCCACAAAATTTTGGAAGTCGCTCTTTCAACTAAAGCGACTTGCATATCATAACCGGCTTCGTTTCGTTTATGATATTCCAGGTAGGTCACCTTCTTATATTTCGCTTTCTTAATGTCTTCCCCATCTTCGTTTTTCTCCGTTACGTAGTATTTTTCCCATCCTTTTTTGGTTTCTTGAAAGAGTCGTCCTTCCTCTTCATGGGCATGGGTAATAATGACCTTGAGGTACCCGTCGGCAGCCAATAATTCCTGCGTCACAGCGGCCTCGTTTGTAGTGCCATTTATGATAGCGTCTTGCTCTTGCTGCAGCAAATCAAAATTTGTTCGATCAAGCAGTTCTAGAAAAGGATCTTTTTCACGTTGTATTAGCGAAATAACAGCACTCTGTAGGGCAGCCGACATTGTCGCTTCACTGCCGGTAATATTCGGATCGGAAATGATACCTAATCGATATTTACCGCGCTCAATAGCTTGCTCTTCTAGTTTGCGTAAGAGATTTTGCTTTGGATACTTTTTTAACGTGGGTTGAAGTAATTCGTAGGCGTTTCGATACTCAGATTTTTCTAAAAGTTCAAGCGCTGAAACATATATAGGTTCAACCTCTGCAAACTCCAAGAGCGCTTTCACATCCTTGTAATCGGGATCTAGTTCTTTTATTTCAATAAGGTTTTTTTGAGCACGTTCGTATTGACGCGTTCGAATCCATTTATTCGATCGTTCATATTTCTGTCCAAGGAAACGGCTCAACTGGTCATTGTAGTCGCGGTCATAAAACCCCTCATAGCGGCTCGTGTTGATATAGGGGACTAAATAATTCCTCCATTTTTCCGCATCACGAAACTTGTAAATAGATGCACTATCGTTACCATCGGCGAATCGATAATTCGTGTATAATTCTTCTAAAAGAGCACTAGCGGTCTCCTCCATTGCAATACGGTATTTGACCTTATTCGGCTTACGATCAATGGCTTTTTTGTAGGAGGTTACACTTTCTTTCAGCATGCTTGCCTGCGCGTACTTCTTCCCAGATTTGTAATGGTATTTTGCACCTTTACAAGCACTCAAGAGTAGCAAACCACATAAAATCAATCCAATCTTTTTCATTTTTCTCATCACGTTGTATAAAACAAAAGCCGTGCCTTTGGGCTTAAAGGTAGGTCACACCTTATTTTTATCCTATGAATAACCCATTGATTCTTCTTTCACCCTCCAAAGGAATGAGCCGTAACGGCGGGGTCACGTCAAAAGTATCAGGACGTTGTGTATTTCCTGAGATTACAACGAAGGTGGTAGGATCTATACAACGTTTGAGCCCGGAAGCAGCTAAAAACCTATTCAAAGTTAGCGATGCTTTGTGGCCTGAAGTCGCTGCGATGTGGAGTAACGATAGTGAGTCATACACGAATCCCGAAGTTGGATTGCGTGGGCTAGAGGCATATACGGGAGAGGCGTTTAAATTTCTAAATGCAGCGGAATTGTCGCCGGAGGGAAATTCAAATGCACAGCAGTCGTTATATATTTTGAGTGCACTATACGGGGTGGTAACTGCTAATATGCATATTGCTCCTTACCGGTTGGAAATGCAATCTCGATTGGAAGTAGATTCGCACAGAAACCTGTATAGTTTGTGGCGTCCCATTTTAACCCAATGGATGAATTCACTGCATGCTCCATTCATAATTGATGCCTGCAGCGGCGAATACAGTAAGGCGATTGATTGGAAGAATGTCAAACGACCGTATGTTCAAGTCGATTTTAAGCAACTAAAAAACGATCAAATAAAGTCGGTTTCAGCCTTCAGTAAGCAGGCGCGAGGTGCTTTTGTGCGCTGGTGTTTAGAAAACAATATCAAAGAAATGGAGTCGTTAACATCGTTTCAAGAAATGGGGTATCGAATGCATACATTTGACGATAATAAATTGGTATTTTTGAGGGATTCACAATGATTATGAAGAATATAAAATACATCGCCCTAGTGGCGGCACTAGTCGGAACGACTTTTAGTGCAACAGCGCAGCGAACAACTGCCTTTCTGGAATTGGGCGGATATGCGATGACACAAAATTACCTCGGTGATGTGAACGGAGGAAGTTTGAGCGCATTGACTCAAGAAGCTCGTTTTGGATTAGGTACTCAGTTAAAATATAATTTCAACAGTTTACTCAGTGTAGGTGCAGATGTAAACTATGGAAGTATATACAGTCACGATAATCTTCACGGGAACGCAACTCGTGATTATCAGGTAGACACGGATCTTTTAAATGTTAATGTGTTTACGAATGTGCATTTTATTCCTTTCGGAAAATACAATCAACGCAATCATCATACGCCATTTATTCATGTTGGTGTAGGTGCTTTAACCTACCAACCACATCTAAATACAAATGCGCAGTACCCTGAGGAAATTGCGTTGTATCCAGGAACCGGTCATACCTACACGTATGCCGTTGGGTTTGGTTGGAGGATTCGTAGATCGCTGAAAAGTTTTTACAACCTGGGTATCTATTACAATGGATTTGGCGTTTCTAACGTGGAAGGTTTTAATTACACCCAAGAATACTTAGATGCGAATCCCGCAGAGCGAAATGCGCTCGATGGAAGCGTTACATTTAAATTCGGAATGAGTTTAGGTTTCTTCGAGCAATAAGTTCGGCACAGCCTTTGAACCATATATAGGGCCCTCCAAAAGAGTGGCCCTTTTTTGACCTTAAGTGACAGCATGACGCAGAATTTAAGGCAAACCCTTAATTGATTTGAATGAATATGGACACATTGTCACTTAGCGATATCATTAGCGAAAGCACGGAATTTATTCCTTTAATGACTTCTGATGAAGAGGTTGAAATTCAAGATGACCAGCTTCCTGAGTTACTTCCCATACTTCCGCTGCGAAATACAGTGATTTTCCCGGGTGTTGTTGCTCCTATAACCGCTGGTCGCGATAAAAGTCTTCGATTGATTAAGAGCATCAAAGAAGATCAGAAATTCGTTGGAATGATCGCACAGCGTGATAGCGATACTGAAGATCCGGGTCAAGCTGAAGTATTCCCAACAGGAACCTTAGCGCAGATTGTGAAAAGTTTTAAAATGCCCGATGGCAATACTACAATCATCATACAGGGCAAAAAGCGCTTTAGAATTTTGGAGTGGGTGGAGACTGAGCCTTACAATATGGCGAAGGTTGAATTTCTACCGGAGTTTGTTCCAGCTGAGGATGATGCGGAGTTCACAGTACTCATGGACTCTATTAAGGATATTGCGGCCAGATTAATTCAAGAGAGTCCGCACATTCCAAGTGAGGCGCAAACTGCATTAGATAATATCAAGAGCAATACGTTCTTACTCAATTTTATTGCATCGAACAGCAGCATGAATCTTGAGAAGAAGCAAGAGGTTCTTGAGTTAGATTCGTTGAAAGATCGTGCCGTAAAGGTTTTGGAAGGATTGAATCTCGAGTTGAAAATGCTGGAGGTAAAGAATGAAATTCACGATAAAGTAAAGCACGAATTCGATCAGCAGCAACGCGAATATTTCCTGCACCAACAGATGAAGACCATTCAAGAAGAATTGGGAGGGAATAGTAGTGAAGGTGATATCGAAGAAATGCGTCAAAAGTCAAAAGGAAAAACTTGGGACGATAAGACCGCAGAACACTTTGAAAAAGAGTTGCGTAAGTTGCAACGATTGAATCCGCAGATGCCGGAATTTGCCATCCAGCGCAACTATTTAGAGTTCATGCTAGACTTGCCATTCGAGAGCAAGGGTGATGCAAGTATAAATCTGAAATCGGCTCAGAAAGCGCTTGATAACGATCACTACGGTCTGGAAAAAGTGAAAGAGCGCATCTTAGAGCACCTTGCTGTACTCAAGCTAAAGGGAGATATGAAGAGCCCTATTCTTTGCTTGGCGGGGCCTCCAGGGGTAGGTAAAACTTCATTAGGAAAGTCCATAGCAGCTGCTTTAGGTCGTCCTTACGTGCGTATGTCTTTGGGTGGGCTTCGTGATGAAGCAGAGATTCGAGGACATCGAAAAACGTATATAGGCGCCATGCCGGGACGTGTGTTGCAGAATATGAAGAAGGCAGGTTCGAATGATCCTGTATTCATACTGGACGAGATTGATAAACTAAGCTATGGGGTAGGTGGTGATCCGTCGTCGTCCATGTTAGAAGTGCTCGATCCAGAACAGAACAATAGTTTCTACGACAACTATTTGGAAATGGGTTATGACCTGAGTAAAGTGTTTTTTATCGCTACTGCAAATAACCTAGGTGCTATTCAGCCGGCCTTGTTAGATCGTATGGAGATCATTGATGTATCGGGCTACACGACAGACGAAAAAGTTGAGATTGCAAAACGCCATTTGGTACCAAAGCAGCTTTCGAATCATGGTTTAACGAAGGACCAATTCAGCATCGGAAAGCCAGAATTAAAGGCTGTTGTCGAAGGTTATACTCGCGAAAGTGGCGTGCGTTCGTTAGACAAAAAAGTGGCAAAACTCATTCGTCACTCTGCTAAGGATATCGCCATGGGTGATGTCGAAGTTGTCAAGATAGAGAAAGAGGGTATAGGCACGGTACTTGGGCCTGCAAGAGAGCGAGACAGTTACGAAGGTAACCACCATGCCGGTGTAGTCACTGGATTGGCTTGGACGCCTGTAGGTGGTGATATTTTATTTATTGAAAGCTCAATAAGTAGAGGCAGCGGTAAGGTTATTGTTACGGGAAACCTAGGCGATGTAATGAAGGAGAGTGCGACTATTGCACTGGCGTATTTAAAGAGTAATGCAGAAGAATTAGGCATCGATCCTAAGCTTTTTACATCGTACGATATAAATATTCACGTACCTCAAGGTGCCATCCCCAAAGACGGTCCGTCGGCAGGGATCACCTTACTTACGGCATTGACGAGCTTGTTTACACAAAAACGTGTAGCCGCAAAACTTGCAATGACGGGGGAAATAACGCTTCGTGGTAAGGTGTTGCCCGTAGGGGGAATAAAAGAAAAAATCTTAGCGGCAAAGCGCGCAAAGATTACGAGTATTATTCTTTGCGATAAGAACCGCAAGGACATTGAGGAAATAGAGGCCCACTATTTAAAAGGCATGACCTTCCATTATGTAGGAGAAATGCAAGAAGTTTTGGATTTAGCTATCTTAGACCAAAAGGTGAAAAATGCAAAGAAGCTAGTGCCTCTGGAAGTTAAAAAATCTTGATAAGAGCCCTTGCCATAACGGTATTATGGAGTACGCTGGCCCTTGCGCAAAGCGGAGGATCAGGTGTGTTCTCTTTTCTCGATAGGAGTGTTTTCGCTGGAAGCTCTGCTTTGGCGAACACTTCATATATCAACCCAGGACCTGTGGGGGCTTTTGCCGTTCAAAATCCTCTTTTACTTAACGACAGCACTTTGTTCCAACTGGAAATGAGCGGAGGTTCGCTTGGGGAAGGCGTTCAGTTACTTCAGGGAAGTTATGGTTTTAAGATAAAAGGACATCCGGTTATTGCAGCCGCCCAAACTATTCAGTACGGCGAGTTTACGGCTACAGATGTTTGGGGGAATAACCTAGGTATTTTCTATGCCGGAGATATTGCATTGTCCCTAGGAACACCGCTGGCTGAATGGCGTAACTGGCGCTTTGGGATGACCGGGAAATTAGTTAACGGTACCTACGAGAGTTACCAGAGTTGGGCATTAGCGCTAGATTTTCAGGCAATGACACGACTAGAGAGTGGGTTAGATGTTGCCGTACTTTTAAAAAATACGGGTAGACAATTGTCAACATTTGCGGGAACGAGAGAAGCACTACCGCTAAATATATTGGTCGCTTTTGGACAAAAACTAGAGTATGCTCCCTTCCGTTGGGCTTTGGTAGTGGATCAGCTGAACCGACCTAATTTGGGTTACGATGATCCTAATCTTGTGACAGTAGATCCGGTTACGGGCCAGACGACGCAGGGGACTCAATCGTTATTGAATCTTGGCCTACGTCACTTAAATGGATCTTTAGAATTTCTACCCACACAACGCTTGCATATTATGGCGGGATATAGCTTCAGACGTCAATTTGAGATGGCCTTATCAGACCGCAGAACGAGTGGCGGTTTTACACTAGGTGCATCAGTCTATTTTTCAAAATTCCAGTTGCACTTTGCGAATGAATTGCGCAGTGTAGCTGGGCGTATGAATACCCTATCTTTAAACCTGAATTTATAACTAATCCTTCATGACCAAGCCGCTCACCATTGCCATAGATGGACACAGTTCTACTGGAAAAAGTACACTTGCAAAGGCACTTGCGAAATCCATGGGTTACGTTTATGTAGACTCTGGCGCGATGTACCGGGCAGTTGCATTGTTCGCTTTGCGCAAGGGTTGGGTAAGTAAAGAAAACGGATGCGATGCTGCGGCGATTGAAAGTACGCTGGATCAGGTGCAGATTACTTTTGAATTGGATGCGGCCGGTGTTAACGCAACTTTTTTGAATGGCCGGCGCGTAGAAGAAGAAATTCGAGAAATGGCCGTGAGTCATGTCGTTTCCCATGTTGCAAAGCTATCTGAAGTACGACGTCACCTGGTTGCCTTACAGCAGGCCATGGGTCGCAATGGGGGTGTTGTGATGGACGGTCGCGATATTGGAACCGTAGTTTTTCCAAACGCAGAGCTAAAGATTTTTATGACCGCATCGGACGACGTACGAGCTGCACGTCGTAAAGCCGAATTGGATTTTAAGGGACAAGACGTTTCATTTGAAGAGGTGCTTGAAAATCTAAAGTCACGGGATAAAGCGGATATGGAACGTTCCGATTCTCCGCTCATTGCAGCTGAGGATGCACGTACTTTAGACAACAGTACAATGAATCGTATGGATCAATTTGAATTGGTCCTGGGTTGGACTAAAAGCTTACTCGTTTAGGCTTGCTAGGAGGCCTAAGGGCGTTTTGCTAATTCGGTAATACCGCCTTTCACAACATCACCTTCTTTTACAAGGATTTCACTGTCTAAAGGCAGGAATAAGTCTACACGCGAGCCAAATTTGATAAAGCCGTATTCTGAACCTTGCAGAGCGAGATTACCGGGCTTTGAATACATAACGATGCGGCGTGCAACAGCACCAGCGATTTGGCGAAACAGTACTTTTCCCCAACGGTCATTATCTATCGTTACCGTCGTACGTTCGTTTAGTGTAGAGCTTTTTGGGTGCCATGCTACAAGAAACTTTCCTTCGTGATGTATGGCTTCTGCCACCTTTCCCCCAATTGGATAGCGGTTGACGTGCACATTGAATGGCGACATAAAGATGGAGACTTGAATGCGCTTATCTTTTAGAATTTCATCCTCAAAGACCTCTTCAATGGTTACCACCTTGCCGTCTGCCGGGCAGATAATGGCATCAGGATTCAATGTAACCGTACGCTTAGGATTGCGGAAAAATTGAAGTACAACAGCATAGAGTACAACACTAATGGCAAGTGTTGCGATATGAAGCCATTGCAAATTGGTCAAATATTGAACCAGTGCATTACTGATAAAAAGCACGACAAATGAAACAGTAAGCGTCCCTTTTCCTTCTTTATGGATCGTCATAAGAGTTGTATGTAATAATAAACTAAAGCAGCCACAGGTGCGGCTGTTATAAAACTATCGAGGCGGTCTAACGCTCCACCATGCCCAGGTAAAAATACGCCTGAATCTTTGATATCTGCTTCACGTTTTAATGAGGAGGCGATGAGGTCTCCAAAAGGAGCAGTAATTGCTACGGTTAGAGCGAGAGAAAGAGCTGCCGCAGCTGAGGTCCATCCTATGTAATGGTTCACTACTACACCGACAATTAAGGTTCCAATAATGCCGCCAGCAAATCCTTCGATCGTCTTTTTGGGAGAAAGTTTTGGAGCCAAAGGACGTTTACCGAACTGTCGGCCGGCAAGATAGGCGAAGGTGTCGCTGGACCAGATCATGATGAAAATGAAAAGAATAAGCCATGGGAAATCTTCAGAGATTTGAATGAGATACGCCATAGGCAGCCATATGTAGGCTAATGCAAATAAACCCCGACGCATTTCGTGTGCTGGTCGTTCTGAGCGCAACAATGAAAGTGCAAGAAGGACACCTATAAAAAGGGTAGAAGAAATGAGTTCTGTAGGGCCGCCCCAACCGAAAATCACTCCGAGAATTAAAGCAATGGTCGTAAACGCAAGTAAAGGGAATCGGCTTTGGACGTCTAAAATTCGTGCAACTTCATTAAGAAGAAGCGTTGTAAATACCGCTAATAAATAGGGTCCTAAGTCACTGTAGCCAAACGTGCCAATGAGAACTAGGGCATAAATCCCTCCAAAGAGTGCGCGCTTTCCCATCAGGCCTCGTCTTCAATTAAAATTAAAAAGACCGTCCTTCCTTTGTTTGGATCTGCAGATGCCAATTCTACTGCTTGATCGTGAGGTGCACGGATTACTGCAATATTCGAAGGTCTGTTTTCACGGTACTTTTGATTGATTGCTGTTAGACCGTCTCTAAGGTTCGGCACGATTTGAGAGGTGTACGCAATGAGAACATGATGTTGGGGAAGGTCACCTAATTTTCTACCGCCTGTGTGGTGTGAATGGATCATGATACCCCCGTTAAATGCAATGAGTGCCTCACAGGTACTTAGCACGGCTGGAAACTGACCGTCGTTCTCAAACGTGGTTTCCAATTTTGTTTGGTTACTCCAATCTGCGATTGTGGGGCTCGAAATATACACGCCTCGCCATTGGTGATCTCCTGCGTATTGTTCTAAAGAATGCACGGCTTCTTGTAAGCTCGTGCAGTACATGAAATTTCCACCACCTTCAGTAAAGGTTTGGACAAACTTTACATCTAAGGGTTCCTCTTTCTTCGGAGCAAACTTTCCAGCCGTACTTTCTTCAGTCTTCTCGCTTTTACCGAGAAGACTAGTTTTAAGCTTTGAAAGAAATCGAGAGGATTTTGCCATAGCGTGCGAGACATTTATTCAAAAATAATACGTGTAGCCTAAATACTGCCGCTCGCGCCCCGTAGCTATTAACAAAAAACCGCGGCCCAACGGGCCGCGGTTCTTGCGTTTCACATTATGCTAAAGGCTTATACTTCCTTCGCTGCAGCGTCGTCATTAGAGATGTCCGCTTCCGCTTCAATAGCAATGTTGTTAGTATCCTCAGTAGATTTCTCGGCTTTCACCTCGTCAGAGGTGTGTGCTTCGGCTTCTGTAGTGGGTTCGATGGTTGAGTCAGCGCGAGTTGCCTCAGCATTCTGCTCCTTCTTTTCTTCTTTATCCCAAGGACGTTTTCCGAAGATCTCCTCTACATTTTCTTTGAAGATGACTTCTTTTTCAAGCAATAGATTCGCTAACTGGTCCAATTTTTCACGATTGTTTTCCAGCATCTCAATGGCGCGATGGTATTGCTTTTCTATAATCTTACTGATTTCCTGATCAATGGTTTCGGCGGTTTGTTCTGAATACGGTTTATCCATTGCGTATTCGTTTTGACCCTGACTGTCGTAGTAGGTTACATTTCCGAGTACATCATTTAATCCATAAACAGTTACCATTGAACGCGCCTGTTTTGTCACCTTTTCTAGGTCACTTAGGGCACCTGTTGAGATTTTATCAAAAATGACTTTCTCTGCTGCGCGACCTCCCATGGTGGCACACATTTCGTCTAACATTTGCTCAGCGGTGGTGATTTGACGTTCTTCAGGAAGGTACCAAGCCGCACCTAGAGAACGACCGCGGGGAACAATGGTCACCTTTACTAAAGGTGCTGCGTATTCAAGTAACCATGACGTGGCAGCATGTCCTGCCTCATGATAGGCGATGACTTTCTTTTCTGCTTCGGTTATGATTTTTGTTTTCTTTTCAAGTCCACCTACTATGCGGTCAACAGCATCTAAAAAGTCCTGCTTACCAACAACTTTATGCTCCTTACGTGCAGCAATAAGTGCGGCCTCATTACAAACATTAGCGATATCCGCACCTGAGAATCCCGGGGTTTGTTTACTTAACAGAGCGACATCTACACTGTCGTCTGTTTTGATTCCCTTGAGGTGAACATCGAAAATGGCCTCTCTTTCTGTTAATTCTGGTAGATCAACGTATATAATACGATCAAAACGACCAGCACGCATCAAGGCGCGGTCCAGAACATCTGCGCGGTTGGTTGCGGCCATTACAATCACGTGTTCATTGGTGCCAAAGCCGTCCATTTCGGTCAGTAATTGGTTCAATGTGTTTTCACGTTCATCATTACCTCCGGAGAAATTATTCTTACCACGGGCACGACCAATCGCGTCAATCTCATCAATAAAGATGATACAAGGTGATTTTTCCTTTGCCTGTTTGAACAGGTCACGAACGCGTGATGCACCTACACCTACGAACATCTCTACGAAATCAGAACCTGATAGCGAGAAGAAAGGGACTTTTGCTTCACCCGCTACCGCCTTAGCAAGCAACGTCTTACCTGTTCCCGGAGGTCCTGATAGCATTACGCCTTTCGGGATTCGACCACCTAGGTCTGTGTATTTCTTAGGATTTTTAAGGAAATCAACAACCTCTAAAACCTCCTCTTTTGCGCCAGTCATACCGGCTACATCGTTAAATGTGGTTTTTACTTCGGTGTCTTTATCAAAAACTTTCGCTTTTGATTTTCCAATATTAAAAATTTGGGAACCTCCACCAGCGCCGCCGCCAGCTCCTCCTGACATTCTGCGCATGATAAACATCCATACTGCAACCATTAACACCAGCGGGAAAACCCACGATATGATATCACCAAAGAAATTATCTTGTGTTTGGTAATTAACAGGAATACGGTCTTTAACATCGCGTATCTCATAGTAGTCTTTGAGCCGATCTTCAAAAGTAGTAGAAGGCATTTCAAAAACATAATGCGGTCCTGGATTTAAATCCTTGCCGAGATTGCTTTCACTGACTTCATCATAGCGTTCGCTTTCGCGTAAGCTCTCTTCTTTTATGAAAACTTGAACCTTTCGTTCGTTCACGATATTTACGCGATCCACATCGCCAAGCTCAAGCGCTTGTTCAAATTCCTGATAGTTGGAATTCTTTGCGCTGAAACTCATAGCGGTGAAGATTTGCATACCTATGAATAGTGCAAAGACGATGATGTAGACCCAATAAAAATTGAATCTGTTGCCACCTTTTTTTGGAGTGCCCGGCTTTTTGCCGTCACCATTAGTGCCTTTGTTTTTTGCAAACTGTTTTTTCAGTTTGTCTATTTGATTTTGGTTGGGATTATCTGCCATAAGGCTTAATCGTTTTCTATAATTGTTATTTCAGCATCACCCCAAAGACCCTCTAAATCGTAAAATTCACGGATGCCTTTTTGGAAGACGTGCACCACAACGGTGACATAATCCATGAGAACCCATTCCGAATTATCACGTCCCTCAATGTGCCATGGTTTATCACCAACGTTTTCACGTACCACTTTGTGCACGCTGTCGGCTAAAGAATTTACTTGAGTATTCGAATTTCCTTCTGCTATGATGAAAAAATCGGTGACTGCATTTTCTATTTCTCGTAGATCTAAAACAG
>Ga0206677_10002117_pt1 | contig 17916 bp, 15 predicted proteins | sample M130m12015metaG_FD_155475 | JGI IMG/M metagenome (GOLD analysis project Ga0206677, IMG submission 155475) | Ammonia-oxidizing marine archaeal communities from Monterey Bay, California, United States - M1 30m 12015 | ecosystem: Environmental > Aquatic > Marine > Intertidal zone | place: USA...
GTCTGCACCTGATGCTTCACACATTTCATAAAACACATTTGCAAATGTTATGCGTGTGGCATTAAACACATTATGGTAGTACTTCATCATTTCTGCTTCAGTAGGACTTACTCTCATAAAGTTCTTGGGCAAGTCTCCATGACTGCGCTGTACAAGGTATGCATGGTTTATATTGTTACTACCTACTAGCAGTAGTTTGTGATCAAATACAAAATCATATTCTGCACTGCGTTCTTTTAAAAACTCAGGAACAAACACGATACGATCATTATATGTTTCTATCAAACGCTGTGTTGTTCCGGGTTCGATTGTACTTTTGATTGCTGTAACACCAGCATAGTTCATTTCATGTAACTGTGCAACAACACGCTCTACTATGTCTGTATTGCAACTCCCGTCTTCGTTACTAGGTGTAGGAACACAAACATAACATATTTCTGTATCTAAAACATCACTTAGGTTAGTATCTAGTCTAATGTCATGTACAACCACTTCGTAACCACAACGTTCAAAGCCTCCGCGACATGCATTTCCTACTACACCTAGTCCTACTAATCCTATTTTCATTTTTGTAAATGCCTAACTGTATATGTAATCTCTTCTAACTTAATCGCATCGTCCTGTAAAAAATCATCCACTGTCTCTTTTACTTTTGGAAAATGGCCGTAATCATCTAAGATTAAACTGCCGTTAGTTGGTACAAGACTATATAAATGATCAAGTACATGGCGTGTTGGCAAATCTAAATCAACATCAATTCTTAGCAATGCAATCTGTTTACTATGATTGTTTGGTATTGTATCCAATACATCTCCTTTGATGTATTCTATATCTCCATCATATCCAACTGTTTTCATATTATCAGAAACGTCTTCAAAATTACAGTAGCACCAGCTGCTGTTTCCGTCGAGATCTATTTTATTATCTTTGTACCACTCTTGTAAACTTTCGCCTTCCATAGTTAACTCGTTACTATTAGGCATAGGCACACCGTCAAAAGTGTCATACATTAAGATGCGTCTATCACTAGCGTAATGCTTTAGTACGCCCGCTATCACCATACAGCTACCTCCCATGTAAACACCACACTCTACAAAGTCACCTGGTACATCATTCTCTACCAGATACTCAACTGTGTTTGCTAAATGTAACAACGCAGGCAGATGGGTGCAACTCGCAGGAGTAGATTCATATATAACATCTTTTTTCCATTGAGGGATATCTAGTGCGGCAAGTTCTTCTTCATGTCTATAGCTTGCTTGCTTGTCTAGGTATCTATATTTGTGACTTTGTCTAATCATTATCTTTCCATTTTACACTACATCCAAAACTTGGATTTATATCCCATGTAATTGGTTTATTTGCAAGTACTAAGTCCATTGCATGACGCAAGCTACTGCCGCTTGATGGCAGGTCATTACTTGTATGACTTGGATCAAGTTCGCCATGATATACAATTTGCATCTCTCTGTCTACTACATAAAACTCTGGTGTACAAACTGCGCCGTATGCCTTTGCAATAGATTGGTCTTCATCATAAATGTACTGACAATCTAAACCCCAACCACGTCTAGTTGGGTCCATCATTTCAGGCGAATCGTCTGGATAGCGAGTATGATCGTTACTATTGACTGCTGTTATTATAAATCTGTCTTTATATTCGTCCACTAGGTTTACTATAGCAGGAATTCTATACAAAACATATGGGCAATGATTACAAATTACCATCACTAATGCTGGTGCACCTGGTATCATATCTCCAATAGGTAGAGCCGATTTGCCTACCATGTTATCACTTATTTTTAATACCATCTAATATCTCCTTTATACCTTGTTCCATACTTTTGTATTTGTAGTTAGGAACAATACTGTTAAGTTTTGTTAAGTCAGGTAAACGCCTTACTGTACTACCTGGTGGGTCTGGTCTTAACTCAAGTAAGCCAATACCCTTAACAAGTTGTTGCATAATAATATGTGCAACGTCTAAAATTTTTATTTCATCTGCAGAACCTATATTAACTATTTCATTAGGTATACTATAAGTTTTTTTAATTAGCTCTACTGCGTCATCAATATGACAGAAGCTTCTGGTATTATCATATCCATATAATATATACTGTCCATCTAAAACTCTATCTATAAACTCAGGAATAAAATGATTTTGTTGACCTGGTCCGTATATATTATGGAACCTTAATATAGTATACGTATTACCAGACTGTATACTGTGACTTATTACTGCACTCTCCATTGCAATTTTGCCACTAGCATAACACCAACGAGGGTTAGTTATGTCCTCAATACTAAGAGGAACATCTTCTGGTGTAGGAGGTTGCGCCCATCCCATATTAATTGTACCAGCATACTCTTCGCTACTACCTGCATATACAAAATGAGCATTAGGATAACGTTTAAGTAAGTTCATAGTAGGAGTAATAATACTATCTATTACACTAAATGGTGTACTATAAAAGTTTTTTGTGCTATTAAAAGCTGCTAAATGTATTACCGTATCAACTTCTGGTAAAGTATTAACAAAATTTATGTCATTTAAATCACCATTATACTGACAATTTTCTCTGTCAACAGTGATGCAGTTTAGTTTTTTTGCTAAATGGCTTCCAATAAATCCATTTGCTCCAGTTATTAAAATCATTTTATACCTATTAAATACTATGTTTATTTATTAATAATATCATTTAACATTTTTATAAATTTATTTCTTTGTATTTCAATAAATTTATCCTGTAAATGATTCCAATTATATAAATTCTGTTCGTGTATTCTTTCTATTATTTTTTTATCATCTTTTTTAGAAATCATTTCTTTAGTACTCTGCATACACATCTGCAGCCTGTCCATCATTAGAGGTTCGTTATCATAGTCTTCGCTTGCTAACCAATCCCATGTCTCAAAACCCCAATCTTTCATTTGTTGAACTATGCCTGCTTGTGCAACCCATACACATGGATGCTGATATATAAAAGGCCTAAATCCAGCTTCACTTACAAACAAACCTTCACTTTGTATATCAGTTTCTGTAATTACACTACAGAAGCTAGTGTTATAAAAAGGCAAGCTACTCAATGTTGTATCCCATCCTGCACACCAATTGCTTCCATGATCAGGAACATCAACTGTAATAGGAACCTGTAGGCCTATGTCTGCAAGCTCGTACCAGAATTGTTTTAAATCCAAATCTGAACTAGTCATGTGTTCTACATTATCTCTTGTTTCGTACCAAAAGGCTCTAGCTTTATCTAAGTAACTCCATTCGCCAATTCTATCTGCCACGCTTACATAATTATTTGTAAACATATTATTTTGTTTTAATAACACAGTCCAATATAGTCTACCTGGCTTCATGAGTCTTTGAAAGCACATCATATTTTTTTCAAAAACTCTTTCTGTAATAGGAGTTAAGTCCCATTGTTCTGTGATATTATATTTTATGTGACGTAGAATGTCATGACCATAACATGTAAATCCAAAAGCTCTTATAAGTTTACTTTTTTGTCTTTGTTGTACTTTTAAATCTCCACTAACCCATACTACATTGTTTGTATGAATGTCTGTAGCTTTACAAAAATCTTCTAGTTGTAGATCAAAATCAATACAGTGTTGTATTTCATATTTTCCTATTGGGTTAGTACTTTCTTCCCAAGTACTAAACACAATTACTGCATTGTTTGCTTTTGCATCCTCTATTACTCTTTGAGGTATGTTACTAATAAACTCATTACTGCCTGCATAAGGATGACTTAATGGATCTTTCGACAGTTCGCACCAGTGTATATATTTTTTACATTGTACTTGGTCTGCTTTATACCATGTAGTAATCAGCTCGTCCATTAAAGGATCAGACCATGTTTCATTATATTCAATTAAAGGTATCATATTATTCCCAGTAGTTGTCCCAAATATATTTTAGTTCAGGAAATACACTACGGGTATCTTCATTACGTAATTTATCTATACGCTTTGTATGGTCACACATTTTTTTCAGTTCTTCAGGATTGTGTTGTTCACTCCACATCCATTTTATTGCAGTGTTAATTGTATTATGTACTGGACTATTATCTTTAATCCTGAGCCAATGTAAATGTTCTAGCCAAATGTTTTCTATTTCTTTTTTCATATGGTCTGGTAAATGTTGTATATTATAAAAACTAGGATTAGATAGTAAGTTCCAGAACATACTCCAACGAGTTACCCATCCTTTTTCTACCCAATCCTTATTAAGGTCACACACTGTATAAGCATTCATTATTTGTATAGTTGGACTTATGCCTACCTTTACATCTGTTTGTTCACTTATCATTTGCATATTGGTTTCTATATCAGACCATACAGTATCTTTTCTAATATTTTCTGCACGAGAACCATAAGTGTCTATGCTTCCAGCACAATAGACATTACTAAAATGTTTCCACAAATCAATTACATTTGTCTTTTTATACTTCATAATACTTAAATTACTACTATAACGTATATGTACATCTGTCAATCCAAGTTCTAATAATTTATTTAAAATTGTATAATGCTCTTCCATAAACAATGGCTCGCCACCAGCAAAATAAATCTCTTGTACATGCGGTAGATATTCTTCAAGCCTACTAAGAAGCGATGTACTGTCCTCTACTCCATGTATAATAGCCTGCTTTTTATCAGTCATATAATTGTAGACTTTTTGTTTAGCGAGCTCTTGTGCGTCAGCATACCACTTACTGCTACTAAAGTGTCCGCACATTTTACATCTCATATTACAAATGTTACTAAACCTAATATCCCAATATACAGGCTTTGCACTCTCACTAGATCCATCTTCTTGTGTATCTAATACCATGTGCTTACTAACGTCATGAAACTTATTAATTGCATCGTGTCTTAAACTAAACCCGCTGCTATCTTCTTTTATATAACATGTACGACAATGAGGCACTTTCTTGTCTTGTATAAGTTTGGTTCTTATTTTTTTTATTTCATCGCCATGCCATATTTCATCAAAGCTCTGTTCATTAATATTACCTATAGGCAGATCCCAATGCCCTATACAACAAGGCAATACATCACCACTTGCGCCTATGTGCAAGTGACTCCATAGCAAAGGACAATAGCTTTTAGTTTTGTCAATTATTTCTTCTTTGCTTGCATTTGATTCTATCAAAGATTTGATATTCATTTTATTCCTCTATAGTATTCTTCTAGCTCAGGAAATACTTTACAAAAGTCTGTGCCTCTTCTTTTATCGATACTATCTATAAACCTTTTAAAATTCTGTGTATGTATTTTTTGATCACTATCCCATTTGTCATAGCCAATGCCATTGTAATAAGAATAGTCTGCAACTCTGCCCATTTTTTCTGCTTCAAAGTCATAAAAGTTTCTATTATCCTCACCTAAGGTTAAGTTATGCATCATAAAGGAATACTGATCCCATAGATACGGCATAGCTAATTCCTTGTGTGCAGCTGTAACGGAAAGGAAGGGAGGAAAATAAATTGGACTAATATCTAAATGAACAACACATGCTTTTTCATTCCGTGTCCAAAAATTAGGATCGCTATTTTCGTGGAACCAATTTTTATACTGATTAAATCTACTTTCCATTAATCCGTTATATCGATTATATTTTCTTTTTACTGCTAACACTTCCTCTAACATACGCTTATAGCTAGGCAAACTTAACAAACTATATGCAGTCATAATAGTATTGTCTACACTTGGGTGGTTTTCTATCATATACATTAGTCTATCCCATAGTAAATTAAAATCTAATCCACTCCTAATATATTCTGCTTGCTTCCCCCATCCATCTAGACTGGTATATAAAGTTATCTTTTTAACTAAGTTTTGATCTTCATTGCGTTTAATAAACTCAATAAGTTCTTGCCAGTTTTTTTCTGGAGCATTAAGGTTTGTATTCATACCTAACTCCAATTCAGGCATTGGGTCTTGTTCTATCAGTTTAAGTAATTTAAAAGTATCTTTACTCATAAGAGGCTCGCCACCTGTTACTCTTAATGTTTTTAGATTACCTTTTAGTTCGGGCCACCATTTCCAAAATGCTTCCACATACGGGTTGTAATCTTTAGCAGGTATAGGTAGCTCGTTGATACTCTTTAAGTAGTCTATCCCGTGATAGTTCCATGACTTTTCTTTTGTTACTGCATCTGTTAGCATTATAGGATCATTTGCTTCTTGCTCTGCTACCCACTTACTGCTAAAGTGAGGACCACAGTATGTACATTTTAAATTACATGCATTACTGAAACTTACTTCTACATATTCAGGTGTGTGATCTTCTCCTAAACCACTTTTTAAAATTTCATCAAATCTATGACCAAACAAGTTACTACTTTTTAAATATCTATCACTTACGGCATCTTTATTGTTGTCTTCTACTCTCCAACAATAATCACAAGGAGAAGGACGTTCGCCTTTTAACATAGCTTCTCGTTGTTTTAACTTCTCAGTATCGTTATGGATAGCTTTATAGTTACGCTTTACTTCCTCCAAATCTACTTTGTGAGGCTGTGGGTGGTGACAACTGTGTGTCATACCATTGTGCAAGTGCATAGTTACTTGATCCCACTTTGCTAAACAAAATCCAGAGCCCACTTTATTGAGCTTATCTTTCATGTCTAATGCACGTTTTAATTCGTTTTCATTCATTTGTTTAACGCTTTCTGTCTCATACTTGTAAGGTTTCCTAGTACAACTTTTGGATCATCAAAAATAGGATCTCTCAAGCAATCTAAAAATTGTTCATGTTCAGGATGATCATCTTTCCATATACATTTTTGATTATATACTTCAGCTTGCCAAGTTCCCCAATCGCTCACCATACTGAAACATACCTGTTCATAGTTTGGAAAATTATCCTTTACCAGTTCTATATATTGTTTCATTTCTTTGTAGTTGTCATATTGTACAACAAAGTCATATATAATATTAAAATTAGGAAACTCTTCACGTTTACTATCTAAAAATTTACAGTTACTAATTAAAAGATCCCAATCGCCATTTAGTCTTGTTTTGCCTTCATATGTTTCTTTAGTAGCAGCATCAAAACTGATTCTACAATTTCTCAAGTTGTTATGTATTTTATGAATGCGGCTCCAAAGTTTAGGAGTGTACATAACACCATTTGTTTGCATTGTAATACCCAAGTTAGGAAAATCTTCTCCATTTAAATTGTACAGCATATCTCTATAAATTTTACTAGCCCACGGATCTCCACTGCCAGTTACAAATATACCAAACTCTCTGTCAGTTGGTGTTGTTAAAAATGTCTCTACAATTTTATCATTAATAGCTTTACGTTTATCGTAAAGTTTACCTGAAGTGTATAATAATTTCTGTGTTCTACAACTAGGACATTTTAAATTACAACTCTCGTCATTACTAAAGTTGATATAAGTTGGTAACTCATCTAGTACAAGAGATTCATTTGCAAGAGCTTTTTTTTCAAAATCCATTGCATATTTTTTTCCACTTAATGTATCTTCGATACTTGGTAAAGAATCTGATTGTATAATTGGACAAAATGCTGCTTGGCAATAGTGCCACTTGCCAGTAAAGATCTGTTTACGTAGCTCTTGTGCTTTAGGCCCATTCCATATATCTTCTATACTTTCTTCTAGTACATTGCCTATAGGATAAGGTAACCAACTAGGACAACACATCCAAGCTCGTCCATGCATATCAACTTCTAGCCAAGTAAATAATTTTCTACAATACTTGCCTTTTAAATCAGGAGTTTTATAGTCTAAACCCTGTGTGTCTTTTATCCACACTCTTCCAAATAATGGATGCTGCATATGTCCAGATGCACCGGCTGCCCAGGGTTGATGTTTAACTGAACTCATTAATTATTCCAAGGTATCTACTACTTGGTCCTCTCGTACTTGAGCTCCAAGACGACTTGGATTAACGTAAACTGATTTAAAGAATCTACTTCCTTCAATCCCCAAGTCAGCAATAGGAAGTTTTAAATCTCTTCGTAAATCTATTCCTAGTTTTAAACTTTCCGCTTCTACTGATTTATAATTCCACTTATCACCTGTGCGTTTGCATAATTGGTCAGGGGTGTCTTGAAACTTTGGTAATACGCTTTCATTAAAATAATTAGTAAGCCAGTTAAAGTCTCTAACGTTTTTCCAATCCCAATCGTCACGAGTTATGTTTGTCATATGACACCCAAGCCTTGCACCATATACTGCCCATATACCATTCTCACTATCATCGCCAACACTCATCCAAGTTAGCAGTCTTTGGAAGTTTTTCTTATGCACTCGCTGTTCAAGTTGCATAGGATCAATAACATCTCCGTCTACCAAACTCATCTTAACACCTTCACGAAAACCTGCACGCCATGCTTGCAGTGGTGAGCCGTTGTTCATAACATCACAATAGATATTGTTCATTTGTACATAGTTAATATTCCAACAAAAATCTACTTGCGCACGTGGATCGTCTTTGGGTGCGTTCTCATGTGTTCGCATGTCCATGACAACTTTCTTAGGCCAACACTTGATACCACCGTTACCATATACAAGTCCATTGATTGTATTTTTACCTGCCCAGCTAACTACGTCTGTTTCTCTAATTTTATCCATATCCACTTCAGTACTAAAAAAATCCTGACGGACAATATTATCCGCATCAACTGTAATAAAACGGTCAGTGTCTGCCATTTCAGCTGCTGCTTTATGTGCTGCATCGCTTCCTTCAACCCCATGTGAACGTTTTGCCCACGGGCATTTATCTAATAAGTCAGCATAGTTTTCATCTGCGTTTGGTTCGTCAAACGAAATGTAAACAATATCAAATTCGTTGATACTAGTCATGTTAGTCATTTTTTTCTCCAAGATAATGATTGACTCTAATTTTAGAGTCTTTATAAGTAATTAATGGCTGTAGCGGCCAATAGTCTGGTTTTTTAATTATAATACAATTGCTTGTACACAAATCTAAACCTAATAAGTCTAATGTATACACGTAACGATCAATTTCCTTTTCACAAATATGTAATTTAAGAAACTTTTTTCCTTTAAACATATAACTTTGTTGTCTGCTCAAACTTGAATATATCTCTAGTGTATCATTAAGTATATGTATATTTATTTCAGCATTGCGTGTGAATTTTTCAGATTGTTTTGCTTTGGATAATTGTCCTATATTAGTGTCATCTTTTTCAGGAACAACAGTAGATTCAATAAACTCCATACTGTAATATAAAAAAACAGGCTTTGTATAAATGCTTATGTTATTCCAATCAGTCCTTTCCATAACTGATTTGTCTAGGTTTACAATTGTTGATCCTTGTAGTAGTAGTTCTTCTGGATCTATTGATAAGATTTGGATAAGATAATCAGGATCATTTTTTTTAGTAAGATATAAATCAATTAACCCTTCTGTATTATTTACAATGTTTTGAATTTTGCTCAAATGTAAATGCTTTGCAATTTGTTCCAAGTTTGCTGTTAGTTTTAGTTCTCCATTAACTTTACTAATAGTAGCATGCACATCAGTAGTTGTAGGGTCTTTCCCGTCATAAAATTGTTCTAGTTTATTGTGTCTTGTTTTGATTACAAGTGTATCACTTTTTTTATCAATCTTCCAATTATTTTCAAAAGGATCCCACAGTACTGCGAACTTGCGTTTGCTAATTTTATTTCTAATAAAGTCTAAACAAATTTGATTGTCAGTCTCTAAGATAGATTCATCATCTGTAAAGTCATTGATTATACTAGGAGAAATACTGCGTATTTTTCCTGTTTGCTTTACAAATCTCACCCACCAGGTAGGACTAGTTCTTGATTGTGTATCTGTAATAGTTTCGCTGTTCATCAAATATTTCACTTGTTAAAAACGTATCGTCGTTATAGTTTAGCAATTTATTAACGGCAAAGTTTTGAATTTTAATCTTGCCTTGTGCGCTTGCCCACACACTTAATCTGTCTGTCCACTTATCCCATTTACCCAAGTAATTGTTTTCCAAAATACATTTCATATCAATGTAATTAAAGATATCAGAATTTAATACACTTACATCTTCGCCAATTAAGCTCTCTATTAACGAGTGCATCAGATCAGGATCGTAGTCTAGTGGTACATGGTGCTCTTGCAAATATTCTCTAATTGCTTCTTCCCAATACTGCATAATTACATCGCACATTTTAAAATACCGCAATGCTGTATCTGAATTGTTTCTCCAATAAAAAAATCCAGTATGCAAATCTTTTAAATTGTATTCTTCAGAATATATATCTTTATTCTTATTATTAACTAAATCACCATTGTAATGTAATACTTGTGTAGGAAAGGCTATATCATATCCATCTATTAAGTAATCCCAGAGCTGTGATTGATTTTCTTTTAAAAGAGATTTACAATCTATAGCTATTGTATATTCGTATGGGCTTGCCCAGTACAACTGCCAATCATTTTGTCTGCGAGTTCCTTTTACTGTAAAAGGAAATTGTATAATATTATCAAAAGGTTCGTAGTATTCTTTGTTTACATTTTCTATATTATTACTGACTAAACTAACACTTGCTGACTTATTAGAACTCTTGATACTATAAGCCAAAGCGGTTGCTTGTTTATGCTCAATAGGAGTAATGGCTGATATAATATATCCTTTATTCATTGTCTAACATATCCATTAATTTAGGTACCATTCTACCTAGAGCTCTTTTGTTCATAGCATGTAAGTCTAAATGGCTATGCTTTACAGGAATATTTTTCCAAGGCTCTTTTGGGTCGTGTGAAAGCAACACCCAATCTTTAACATTGTTAACATCAACAATGTCATCTTTTTGACTCATATATGACATTGCAACATTGTGAAAGTTTCCAATTGCATTTGAGTCTTCCATACCATTTAAAATATGTACAGCTATACTAACACAATAGTCTGTACGGAATAACTTCCCTGGAAAATTATACAAGTACTTGTAAAACTCATAATTGTCTGCAACATGCGCCCATGTATCAAAAAACATTTTACTAAAGTCGCTACGGTCAAAATAAACAACTGTACTCCACCACATTTTAATTCCTGCATCATACAGTTTACGTTCTGACATGGCTGGCAAATCATTTCTTACAGTTAAAGCATTGTCAAACATTGCAACACTGTCGTTACCTAAAAATGCATTTTTCAGAAAATCTGTCTTAACAATGTAATCAATGTCCAACAACAGTGTCTTTTCAAACGGACTGTACTCAAATATTTTGTGTTTGTTGCCATTACTAAATTGTGCAGTAAACTCTGTCCAAGGACTATCATAATGACGTCTTACATTGTTAGCAAGGTCATCGTCAGTTTCCACAACAAAGTCTATATACTTTTTAATTTGTTCTTTAGATTTACTTTCATACAACCAACTATGCCCTCCGCTGTCTGTGATTAAACAAACAGGAAGATCTAGATATTTTTTTACATAACCTGCGGCTAATACAGCAAGTTCAATGTAATCAATTTCACTATTGTTATATGCAAAGAAGCAAACTCCTTTTTGTTCTAAGTCTGCCATTACCAATCCATAATTTGCTTAATGTTCCTTGCCTTGCGTAATTTTTCATACTCATTAGCATATTCATTTGTTGCACTGAAGTAAGCACTAAAAAGTTTATCTAATAAATCTTTAGGCTCAACAACTTTGATAGGATTATTTTTACTGTCCAAAACGTGTATGTTTTTTTCCGCAGTATCTACCAAAGCCTTTACAAAAGAAATAGTTTCATGATCAGCAATGAATACTCCGCCATCGCTATGTACCATTTGTAGCTGTGCTACTCTATTCTTAATGTTTCTTTTTTGATTGTTTAATGTTAATGTATAATTAGAAAACTCTAATGCTTTCTGTAATCTCTCGTCCATAGACCACTCCTATAGTTAATACCATTATATTGTAGTTATCTTAATTTGTCAATAGGTTTTTAAGGTTGGTTGTTGAACTCAGCTAAGTTCTCATCTGTCCATACCTGTACAACATCCATTGTAGGACTTGTACGTTGTAAAAATTGGTAGCTAGTATTATTGTGTGTGTAGTAATATGGGTCGTCAGTATTAAAGTCTGGAGCATCAATAATTTCTTCATAACCAGCAGTAACCACAATAGAGTTGATAATAGGTGATACATCTTCTGAATCGTCTTCTACTAGTATTACTCTGAATTCAATTGTAAATTCTCCTGTTGAATCATTCTCTACACATCTGCCTTGTATTGTTAATCTTCTTTGACTATATTCACCAGTTCCATAGTCTCCGTATTCGCTAAAATACTCAGAACCATATTCAGAACCATATTCTCCAACTGTGGTTGCCACTGTGCTGCCTGATACATCAAAAATTGTTGTCCAATCATTTTCTCCAAATAGTATGTTGTAGAACCCTGACTGTATAATACTATCAACAAATCCACTTGTTACTGAAAAATCTGCACCAATTGCAATTGTATCTACTGTATTAAATATACTTTCCCACACTCCTGCATCGGCTTCTAGCTCAAACCAAATAGTACCTCCACTGTTAAAATAATGTCTTGCATCATTGTAGCTACCAAATGTTGCACTATATATACATGTTAGATCATAATTCCATGTAAATCCAAATACTGTTTCAATATCTATACCACCCAAGCCTGTTATTTTATTTGTTGCATCATATTTGTTTGCTTCAATATAATCTAACCTTAGCATTATTCTTTCATAATACGCATAGTCAACTGTTACATTTTCTAATGGGGTTGTTGTTCCTTGCGGCAATGCAATCATAGGAACAAGCAAGTCAGCTCTTGTTCTATCTAAATGATGTAACGAAACATTTATTAGTGCAATTAACCAGTTTACTTCTAAAATAGAAATAATTTGCCCTATTGCAACAGGCTGTGGCAAAACATCCTGTTGTCCCCATCCATGTCGTCTATAAGGTATGGATGCTGGAATAGATTGTAGGATGCTGTGGTCGGAATCATATGTATATGCGTTGCCTATCCAAAAGTCACTGAAACGAGCAAGCATTTTATTATAATGCTCAGCTCTAATAATACTTCCTTGTGTGACACCTGGTAGCCAAGTACTCATATTACTTTGCTCCAACTACTGCTACTATTAATCCTTCACCTAAAGTTGTTTTATCTTCAAGTGCTCTACCAACCATTCTAAACCAGTCATCGCCTTCTGCATGCTCAAACTGTGTTACTCCACGTGCTACACCTGGTGTTTCACTTGCAACTAAACGTTGGCCTTTTTTAACTTCGCCAATAACTCTTACTGGAACTCTTCCTTCTAATGCAACTGGTACTGTCATACCTTCCATTGCACTGTTCATTAAGTATGCTGGTTGGCTACTTACTACACCAAAAACATCCATGCACAAAGCATCTGTTGTTTGTGTAACTTCTGCTTCGCCACCAATCTTTAATACAGTGCCTGGAGTGTACTCAGTATCACTTGCATAAAGCTCTGCAAGGTCAGCATATTGTGCAGACGTTGCAGTACCATGCAATTTCATATCAGTTGCAAGCGTAATGCCCTTGCCAATATTGTTACTAGGAAATGTACCATAAAGTGGATCAGTTGCATGTACACCTGTAATTGCTTCTGCGCTAAACGCACAAATAATTTTTTCCATTCCGTTTTGATCTGGTTCGAAAGCATATGTTATTGTATACTCATCACTTACACTATCTTTAACTGTGGTTGATCTTATATGCTGTGTCATTGGCGCCCATGCTGAACCTGTATAGTATTGGAAGTTCCCATTGTCTTTATACCAAATCTGACCTGTAGTTGGGTTACTTGGTCCAGTTGTTGAATCTGCAGAAGCAAAGTTTTCTAGCAAATCTACCAAATCTTGTGCAATTGCTTCACCATAACCAAAGTAATCTCTGCCCACAAGTTTAAGACTGGTTGTTACATCTAAAGTACCATCTTCAATAATGATAGCACCATCTTTTCTTTGAATTGTATATGCCATATTAAACTCCTGCTCTAATTCTTAATGTATAGATAATTTCTAATTTTCTATTTTTACTTTTTTGTATTGGATGGAATATTAAGTGTGTAAGAAAGTTTCCGCTATCTGTAACTAAACCAATCTCATCAAACACATAATCAGTTGCTTCTTCAAAGTCGCTACTAGTATCTGTGTCAGATGCATCGTTTGGTTCGTTATAGTCTAGTGTTACTGTCGTTACAAGGTCTGAAAATGGTTCTGTATCTGGACTGATAACATTGTAGCTTGTAATTGTTTTTGTAAATGTTCCATCATCATTTCCTGGAGAAGGAACGTACAAGCCACCAGATGTACCATTTACTTTAGGCTTATTATATTCTACCAATCCATTTACGTTAATTGTAGAACCGCCATTACCAAATGCCATCTTATCAATATAATGATAATTTCCGTCTGTAGTTTTGTTTCCTGCAAGTAACATAGCTACTGCAAAAGACAAATTACTAAAATTAATTGCATTGTATTTGTCAAGCAAAATTTCAGACGTGTCTGCGTCTTTAATAAGCACATGTCCTTCTGCACTTAACTTTGGTGTTTCTTCAAAATTATCTATCATAATCAATATTCCTTATGTAGTATTTAGCAAAATAAAATCTGTTAGATTGCAATACCCTTTCCTGAATTTATTATTCTATTTCCATCAAATGTTGCATCACTATCTAAAATGCTTTTTCCTTTTTCGTTCAATCTTATTGTAGATGGACCGTGTTGTGTTATATTTTGGCCTATATTAGTAATGCTAACACCAGCAGTATGGTTAGAAATAAATGTGTTGTTTAAACCTCTTGCAACTAATATTAGTTGGTTATTGTTTGTAGTATATTTAACTATCTCTGTTCCTATTAGTGCATGGCCAATATTATCAAACTTATTAATATCTAAAACTTCTAAAACATTATCAGTTGTGTTTAAATCCAAAGTAGTAATAGTAGTATTACTATCTACCAAATCATATGTAATCATGTTACCATTATTGTCTTGAATCATAGCAAATGTTCTTGTATCATTATCATATGTATCTAAAATTCTATTTGTTTGTACATTGATGTTAAGTAGCTCTAGCGGTCTGAGATCTGCTGTATTTAATTGTATATCGTTATAATTCTCAGGCTGTCTAAACTCACCCATCTCCTGAGTTTCCTCATAGGCATTGTCTGTAGTTATAAATGATCCGCCATCATATGTCAATGTTTTGGTTGGATCTAATTTTACAATAACATCAGCTTGTGGAGCAAGTCCAAAAAATAGTTGTTGTCCTTGAATATAAAAATCATCTGGATAATTCATTACTGTCCCATCAATACTTACTTCCATTATACTCCAATCTGCTGCACCTAATTTAAATCCAGTACTAGCTAACGTATAAATTTTTGTTTGGTTAAGAGGCAAAGTTACAGTTACGCCACTTGTTCTGCTTAGGAAAGTATTAGTATCACTCCAAGTCCAGTAGTCGTACAATGTTTCTGTATATGCAGGATCAAGTAATCCAAACTTAGCTGTGATATTTGTTTTAGCAATTTCTTCTACATTAATATTTGCTTCTTCAATATCTCCCTTATAACTGTCCAACACTTGACTTATTTTGGTGTGATAAGGCTTGACTGTATTAATATAACCTGTGATAGTATTAATGCTATTCTTTTTGTATACTCTTGTTTCGTTTGCAAGACTTTGTTCAACTAGTAACTGGATATAAGTTGACTTGTGTGTCCAATCAACTCTTTGCTCTGTTGCAAGAACAAACTTAACAGTCCCAAAGAAGAACTTATTAAATTTTTCAACATGGTGACCTGTAAACAAGTATAGTCTTAATCCTTCTACAATAGTAATCCAATAGTCAGTTATTTTAGTATTGTCCCAACTAATGCTATCATAATTTTTAGTATCCCAACCCACATAGTCAGATAACTTATCTGCATCAAACTCAATTGTGCTATTCTCTTTACGTGCCAATTTCCAATAACCATTATTGAAGATATAATATTCACTTCTATTAATTTGGTCTGTATCAATTAATTCTACTTTTACATATTCATGAACAGTTGTGTCAATATCATCTAAGTTATTAGAAGTGGAGATTGTAAATGTATGTCTAAGTTCTGGATAATATAAATCCTCATCATAGTAGTCAGCCCATTTCCAAATGTTATCTGCAAATGGAACTCTAAACTGTTCTGGTCTATCCATATCATTTCTTACATATTCCCATGCTGAAAGATAATCCTCGTACACATTGACATTTTTAAATAAGTCGTTGATTATAGACACGCCATTTCTTCTAGCTAATCCAACATTACTAAACCATACCTGTTTAATTTTTCTATCATCACCAATTGTATTCAGTGGATGTAATGCTGCACTTGGAAGTATTTCATAATTGCTATCTACTCTTGAGTAGTTATTGCGTAAGCCATAATACCAATAATCAGGTATAATATCCTTATCCTCTGCAATTAACATCCAACTATCATGCGATGGTAAATCACTTTGTTTATTAATTTGCAGTACAGTATTTCCTTGATCTGTAAATCCTGTTGCATTGCCAACAAGCACTGTATTATTATTAATTGCAGCAACCCAACCAATTTTATTTCCAGTAGGATCAGCAATAATACTTTCCACTGCATTACATGTAAGTGTTTTGTCTTGGCTTGATATAGTTTCTTTATTTTTTACCCAGAAATAATAAACGTCTTTATATTGACCTACTCCATTATCCCATTCTTTGTCTTGTGTGTAGTAGTAGTAAATTTCGTTAGTATTACTGTTAAAAATACTAAATGCTTCACCAGTTGCTAATGTATTGAACATAGTCACTTTGCTTGTAACTGCGTCTGCATAATCATCAGGTGCCACATTTGACTTAGTCCATTCCCATACAACAATCTCACTACCAGGAAATAGTTTGCCCCAAGTACTTGAAACATAAGAATAGTCAAAGCTATTGTTTCTATAACCCTGATCATAATCATAATATTTTGCTTTACTAATATCCCACCAACGTTTGCCTACAAGATTGTCTGCCCACGAACCACTATCATTTGCAGTGTAAGATTCATCACTAGAGTTATTATAAACTGCTGGATCAAATGCAGTCTTAAAGTCTAGTTCTTTATCCGCTGCACCTGGAATTATTCCTCTAATAGGATCAAACAGTTCTAGTTCTGAATATATATTATTATTATTTACATTATAAACAAGAGCGTTTTTAATATCATTGTTTGTAACTCGTGTAATTTGTTGTCTTACTATACTAAAGTTATCATCTGCAACTATGCCTGTTTTCCAATTACCAGTTGTATAGTTTTCTCCTGAGGCTGTGTGTGTTGCCTTGAAAACATTTGTTGCTCTTGTGCCGTTGATATCATTTACCCAAACTAATTTTTGAGAAGCTATGTTCCAGTTTGGAGAAACAAGTGCAGCATTTCTTTGATCTATATTTTCAAATCTTACACTGCGTAGTGGCATTACTGAAGCTGCATCCCCATCCTGTTCAATAAACATGTCTATGTAAAATAATCTAGTATCAGCAGGATCGATTTTTGTGACTTTATGTATGCCATCAATATTAGGAACAGTGGTACTATTTAAAACTAGCACGAAGTCTCCTACATTTAAATTATGAGATACATTTGTAGTTACTTCTGCATCATTTCCATCTTCTGTTTCATTTCCTGCTCTTATGCCACTGTTTATTGTATCTACTGATTCAGTAAACATATGATTTTGGTTTTGTGATTGTAAAACATTCCAACCATTATATTTTGTAATAACATTACCAATACTACTAATTTCATAAGCACTATCATCTGATACCCAGATGTTAAACAACGCAGGATCCTGATCTGATATGTTATTCCAATTGGAAAGGTTAAATGTGTTTT
>Ga0206677_10002118_pt1 | contig 17915 bp, 17 predicted proteins | sample M130m12015metaG_FD_155475 | JGI IMG/M metagenome (GOLD analysis project Ga0206677, IMG submission 155475) | Ammonia-oxidizing marine archaeal communities from Monterey Bay, California, United States - M1 30m 12015 | ecosystem: Environmental > Aquatic > Marine > Intertidal zone | place: USA...
ACTATCGGGCAGGCGGCCTTCGCGGGCGTGCATTTGGTCTTTGGTTTCGCGGCCAATAATCGATTGGAAATCGCGCACCATGGCGGGGTAGGGATGCGGGCCGGCCACCGTGCCGATGATGTAAAATGTGTCATGCACATTGGTTACCCAATCGCGCAAAGCTTCGTTCATGGCGTCCTTCAGGGTGCCAGCGCCCGAGGTGACGGCGCGCACATCGGCGCCCAAGAGTTTCATCCGAAACACATTTGGCTTTTGCCGTTCGATGTCGGTGGCGCCCATGAAAACCGTGCAAGGCAGGCCAAAGCGCGCCGCCACTGTGGCCACGGCCACGCCGTGTTGACCGGCGCCCGTCTCGGCGATGATGCGGGTTTTCTTCATTCGCTTGGCGAGCAGAATTTGACCAAGGCAATTGTTAATCTTATGGCTGCCGGTATGGTTCAGCTCGTCGCGTTTGAGATAAATTTTTGCGCCGCCATAATGCTCGGTCAGCCGCTCGGCAAAATATAAAGGGCTGGGACGACCGACATAATGGGTCTGCAAATCTTCTAATTGCGCCGCGAAAGCTGGGTCGTTTTGCGCCGCTTCATAAGCAGCCTCCAAATCGAGGATGAGCGGCATCAGTGTCTCGGCGACAAAGCGTCCGCCGAATAAGCCGAAGCGACCGTTCTCATCGGGGCCGGCGCGATAGCTATTGGTTCCCTGATCCATAGTTACTCTTTCCTCGCTGTGTCGGGCGTGCCGGTATCGGCTTGGCGCACCGCTTTCACAAATTGTTCTATCCGTTGGGGGTTTTTTTCGCCCGGCGCGCTTTCGACGCCAGAAGAAATATCCACCATAGGGGCTTGGCTAATTGCCAAAGCGCGCCCGACGTTTTCCGCCGTCAGCCCGCCCGCCAATAAATAGGCTTGGCTTTGGTCATAAGCGCTTAAATGCGTCCAGTCAAAGGGGTCGCCATTGCCGCCAGGCAGGCCGCCTGGGCTGGGCTTGGCATCGAATAAAAACCAATCGGCGACAGCGGCGTAATCGCGCGCCTGCGCGAGGTCATGAGGCGTCTCTATCGGCAGGGCTTTGATGATATCGCAAGCGCCACGGCGGCGAATTTCGCGCACTCGTTCGGGGCTTTCTTGGCCGTGCAATTGCAAATGATGCGGACTGATGGCGGCCATGGCCATATCGACTTCATCGTCGCTCGGGTCGACCAAAAGCGCGACGCGCTCCATTTCGGGGCGGCAGCGCGCGGCCAATTGCGCGGCGCGGTCTTGTGACAAGTGGCGCGGCGAGGCTTTGTAAAACACAAAACCCGCCAGCTCGACTTGCAGGGCGTTTAACACATCCATGTCTTCGGGTTTGGTGAGACCGCAAATTTTAATTTTCGTCGGCATGTGGCCCCCTTACGCGCTCAACTGGGCGGCAATGTCGAGGGCGGCTTGGCGCGGCGCATCGGCACCCGTTATGGGGCGGCCAATCACCAGAATATCGGCGCCTGCTTTTTGCGCCTCGGCTGGCGTCATCACGCGCTTTTGGTCTTGCGTGGCGCTCCCCGCCGGACGAATGCCTGGCACGATGAGTTTGAAATCAGGGCCCAGCTCGGCGCGTAAAATAGCGATCTCATGAGCCGAGCAAACCACGCCATCCATGCCGTTTTTTTGAGCCAAATGTGCGAGGCGCAAAACCTGCTCTTGCGCCGTGCCTGCGATGCCCATTTGATGCAAATCGGCATCGGCAAGGCTGGTCATAATGGTGACGCCCAGCATGGCCGGCACGCGCAAGCCTTGGTCTTTGGCTTCTTGCGCGGCATCGCTGGCGGCTTGCATCATGGCCGCGCCGCCGCCCGCATGGACGTTCAATAGGGCGGGTTGCAAAGGCGCCAAAGCGCGAACCGCCGAGGCGACAGTATTGGGTATATCGTGCAGCTTTAAATCGAGAAAAATCGGCGTTTCGAAAGCCGCCAGTTTTTGATAGCCAGCCATGCCATGCGCGTTGAAATATTCAAGGCCGATTTTCAGCCCGCCAACGGCACCGCCAAGGCTTTCGGCCAAAGCGCAGGCGCGCGCCGTATCGGGCGTATCGATGGCGCAAAAAATGGGATTAGTCGACATTGGCTCTCTCTTTACCCGTCACTTGGCGAGGCGCCATCGCGGGACTGGATTTCAAACTGACGCTCTTCTAGCACGGGGGCGGTTTTTCGCAAAGGCGGGCTTGCGGCCAAATCGACGCTCGTTGCGCTCTTTTTGCCACCAAACAAACGAGACCCAGAGAGGCGCGCCACCAGATAACCAAGCCCCAAACCCAGCAGTAACGCCAGCTGCAAAGCGACAAACAAAGGCAGATGATACGCCGCGCTCGGGTTCCCGCTCAGCAGCGCCATCGGGTCAAGCGTGAGGGAAACCATCTGGCGGTTTTGCACTGCCAAGGGAAGCAGAATAAGAGCCAAGCCAAAGAAAGCGAGGCGGGCGATAAATTTAGATAGAAGGGCGCGCATTACCCATCATTTTTATTCATGCGGTCGCGCAATTCTTTGCCCGTTTTGAAAAACGGGGCGTGTTTTTTGGCGACAGCAACCGATTCGCCGGTGCGCGGATTGCGGCCAATGCGGGCTTCGCGTTGTTTCACTGAAAATGTGCCAAAGCCGCGCAATTCAACGCGGTCGCCGCGACCCATAGCATCGCCCACTTCATCGAGCAGTCGGTTTACAATGGCTTCGACATCGCGCTGGTACAAATGCGGATATTTTTCGGCAATCCGCAAAACAAGTTCAGATTTAATCATGGTCACCCCTCAGCCGTGCGTCCTAATTTGCTAAGCTGCCATCCGTATTTGCTGGCGTCAAGCACAAGCTCATCAAAAATAAAAACGGCCCCGCTTCGAAAAAAACGGGGCCGTTTGTTTTATCTCAGAGACGACGCTTATTTGTCGTCATCGCCTTTCAGCGCGGCACCCAGAATGTCGCCCAAAGAAGCTCCCGAATCGGTGGAGCCATATTGAGCCACGGCTTCTTTTTCTTCGGCAATTTCAAGCGCCTTGATCGACAGACCCACGCGACGATCGCGTTTGTCCAAATTGGTCACCATGGCATCCAATTTGTCGCCGACGTGGAAACGCTCTGGACGTTGGTCTTCGCGGTCCCGCGACAAGTCGGAACGACGAATAAAGGCGGCAACATCGCTCTCGCCAACAGAAACCTCAAGGCCTCCATCGGTAATCGCGGTCACTTCGCACGTCACCGTGTCGCCACGGCGCAAGCTGCCGAGGCTTTCAAACGGGTCGCCATCGAGCTGTTTAATGCCCAAGCTGACGCGTTCTTTTTCCTGGTCGACATCCAAAACAACCGCTTCGACGGTTTCGCCTTTGGCATATTTCGCCAAAGCTTCGTCGCCCGAGGCGTTCCAATCGAGGTCAGAGATATGCACCATGCCGTCAATTTCATCGTCGAGGCCAACAAACAGACCGAACTCGGTGATGTTTTTAACTTCGCCAGAAACTTTCGTGCCGATTGGGAATTTGCCGGAGAAGTCTTCCCACGGATTTTCCATGCACTGTTTCAGACCCAAAGAAATACGACGCTTCTCGGCATCCACTTCCAACACCATGACTTCTACTTCTTGGCTGGTCGAAACGATTTTGCCCGGATGCACATTCTTTTTCACCCAGCTCATTTCAGAAACGTGGACGAGGCCTTCAATGCCATTTTCCAGTTCCACAAAAGCACCATAATCGGTGATATTGGTCACGCGGCCCGTCACGCGCGTGTTGATGGCAAAGCGCGTTACCACTTCATCCCACGGGTCGCTTTCGAGCTGTTTCATGCCCAGGCTAATGCGCTGGGTTTCGGCGTTGATTTTCACCACTTGCACGCGCACCGTCTCGCCAACCGTCAGCACTTCTGACGGATGGTTGACGCGGCGCCAAGCAATATCGGTGACGTGCAACAGGCCGTCGACGCCGCCCAAATCAACAAAAGCACCATAATCGGTGATGTTTTTGACGACACCCTCGACTTGTTGGCCTTCCATCAGATTTTGGACAATCTCATTGCGGGCTTCGGCACGTGTCTCTTCCATAATGGCACGACGCGAAACCACGATATTGCCGCGACGACGATCCATTTTCAAAATTTGGAAAGGCTGTGGCGTGTTCATCAATGGGGTGATGTCGCGCACCGGACGAATGTCCACTTGGCTGCCTGGCAAGAAGGCGGTGGCGCCGTTCAAGTCGACGGTAAAGCCGCCTTTGACGCGACCAAAGATAACGCCTTCCACGCGCTCATCGGCTTCGAAGTTTTTCTCAAGCGTAATCCAGCTCTCTTCGCGACGCGCTTTGTCGCGCGAAAGAACGGCTTCGCCCATGGCATTTTCGATGCGGTCGAGGAAAACCTCCACTTCATCGCCAACCGAAATAGCGTTCGGCTGACCGGGCATTGAAAACTCACGCAAAGGCACGCGGCCTTCGGTTTTCAAACCTACATCGACAATCGCCAAATCATTTTCAACAGCCGTGACGCGGCCTCGGACAACCGTGCCTTCCAGCGGAGAGTCAGCCGAAAAGCTCTCTTCCAACATGGCCGCAAAATCATCCATAGACGGGTTTAAACCCAATTCTTTATTTGTATCAGACACAGGGTGTGTCTCCTCGTTTGTGCCTTTCCCCCATCTCAAATCGGGGCGGACTTCCCAAGCCAAATCGGCACGCGAAAAAGCGGCCTTCCAGCAAACGGGCAGTGAGTTGAAATTTTGTTCTCTGATGGTTTAGATTTCAGGCGCAAAAACGAGTGACTTAACCCGTCACCAGCGCCAGAGCCGCAGCGAACGCTTCTTCTATAGACAAATCAGAGGTGTCTAGCAAGTGCGCATCTTCGGCTTGTTTCATCGGTGCTGTGGCGCGCCCCGCATCGCGCGCGTCGCGCGCTTCAATATCGGCCAAAACATGAGCCAAGCTAAGGCTGTCGTCTTGGGCGACGAGTTCTTTCCAGCGCCGCTCGGCACGCACTTGTGCGCGCGCGGTAATAAACAGTTTGGCATCGGCGTCGGGGCAGACAATCGTGCCGATATCGCGACCATCTAAAATCGCGCCTTGTTTGCCATCGGGCGGGGTTTCGCCAAACTGGCGTTGCGCTAAAAGAATGGCGGCGCGCACGTCTGGCTCGGCCGCCACGATGGAAGCGGCAAGACCGGTTTGGGCGGTGCGCAAAGCGGCCGCGAAATCTGGCTCGTCGAGTTTTGCCATATCGAGGTTTCGCGCCGCCGCCACCGCCGCTTTCGTATCGGCGGGGTCTTGGCCTTGGCGGAGGACGCAGAGCGCCACGGCGCGATAAAGCGCGCCCGTGTCGAGATAAGCATAATCAAAATGAGCGGCGAGACGGCGCGCCAAAGTGCCTTTGCCCGAAGCGGCGGGGCCATCGACGGCGATAATCTTTCGGCTCATGTTAAAACTCGGCTCCCAAATTTTTCATTAAGGGTAAGAAGCTGGGAAAACTGGTGGCAATCATGCTGGCGTCATCAATGCGCACGGGCGCATTTGCCGCGAGGCCAAGACATAAAAACGCCATGGCGATGCGGTGGTCGTGATGCGTCGCGACCAACCCGCCGCCAGCAATGGCGCCGCCGCGCACGCGCAAATCGCTCTCGCCGTCTTGCACCTCGACGCCATTGGCGCGAAGCCCTTCGGCGATGGCGGATAATCGATCGCTCTCTTTGACGCGCAATTCTGCCAGACCTTTCATATGGGTGGTGCCAGAGGCGCAAGCCGCAGCCACGGCCAAAGCGGGATATTCGTCAATCATATCGGGCGCCATTTCTGCGCTGACCTCAATGCCCGTGAGCGGCGAGGCTTGCACGCGAATATCAGCGACCGCTTCGCCGGCGGCTTGGCGCGGATTAAGAAATTCAATATTGCCGCCCATCTCGCGCAGCACGCGAATGAGCCCATCGCGCTGGCGGTTTAACATGACGTTTTCTAGCACCACATCCGAGCCTGGCACGATGAGGGCGGCCACCATAGGAAAGGCGGCCGAACTTGGGTCGCCCGGCACATGAATGTCGGTGGCTTTGAGTTTGGCCGGCCCGTTCAGGGCGACCACGTGGTGATTGTCTTGCACGTGGCGTTCCAGCGAGGCGCCAAAAAGTGTCAGCATATTCTCGCTATGGTCGCGCGTTAAATGGGCTTCGCGCACCCGCGTCTGGCCTTGGGTGTGCAAAGCCGCCAGCAGAATGGCCGACTTTACTTGCGCCGAGGCGACATCGGGCGTGATGTCGGCAGGCATGAGCTGGGCTCTATGTACGCGCAAAGGCAGGCGGTCGCCTTCGCTGGCGCTAAATTGCCCGCCCATTTTTTCCAAAACCCGCATCACGCGCCCCATCGGGCGCGCCGATAAAGAGGCGTCGCCGATGAACTCGGCTTCCAATCCGGCACCCGCCACCAGCCCCATAACCAATCGGGCGCCGGTGCCAGCATTGCCAAAATCGAGCGGCTGCGTTGGGCTTTGAAAGCCCATGGGGCCGACGCCAATGACTTCATATTGGCCATCGGCGAGCCTGGTCACTTGCGCGCCCAAGGCTTGCATGGCGCGTAAAGTGGCCAAAACATCGTCGCCTTCTAGCAGGCCATGAATGGTGGTGGTGCCTGTGGCGGCGGCGCCGAGAATTAAGGCGCGATGCGAAATAGATTTATCGCCAGCCATAAGCGCCCGTCCGCGAAGCGGGGCGCTGGCGCGAGAGGCGCTTAAGGGAGCGGCGGCGGAAGCTGCGTTTTTCATCCTTGCCTTGTCGCGCTTTTTGTCGAAAGCGTCAAGGTGAGCCAACAAACCTGCGCTTTCGCGGGGGGCAAAAATCGGCTCTGGTGACGCGCAAAACCGAGCGATTTACCTTTTGACAGAAGCCAAACTTCATGGCACCAACGAAGGGTAAACATTCTTGTTGAGGAACTTCATCATGGTTGACCCGAAGCTTGGAACCAAACGCAGCTGCGAAGCGTGCGAGGCAAAATTCTACGATTTGAATAAAGATCCAGTGATTTGTCCAAAATGCGGTCATAGCTTTGACCCGATGGCGACCGTGGCCGCCAGCGCCCCTGTGCGCGAGGCCAAACCCGCCAAACCCGCCCCCATTGAGGACGACGAAGATGAGTTGGAAGACGATGAGGATGCGCTGAGCCTAGACGATATGGCCGCCGCCGAATCGGATGACGATGACGACGAAGATGAAGATGAGGCGCTCGCGTTTTCGCAAGAGCCAGCGCTTCTCGATGACGAAGACGATGACGATGAAGAGAGTTTCCTCGAAGAAGACGAGGATGACAAGTAAGCGTCAAAATTCCCAAAATTGGGGGTTGATTGAAACGCCGTCTTCGATTAGCTTCCGCGCAGTTTAGGGGCCATAGCTCAGTTGGGAGAGCGCTTGCATGGCATGCAAGAGGTCGGCGGTTCGATTCCGCCTGGCTCCACCAAACTCCCCGAAATTTTTACAGCTCCAGCCACCCAATATTGGCATCATTGCGCTTATAGACCAAGCTCAACGCGTCTTGGCTGGCGCTTTTGAACAGCACGAAATCATGGCTGCCGACTTCCAATTGCATCACCGCTTCGCTGACGCTGAGGCGGGGAATGGTTTTATTGCTTTCGGCAATCACCACGGGTGCAAATTCGGCTGGCAGCTCGTCTTGCGATTCCAAACTTTCCGGCGCGAACACTTTTTCGGGCGCATGGGTTACCATCTCGTTCAACCGCTTTTGGTCGGAATGGCTTTTGAGGCGGCGTTTATAGCGGCGCAATTGTTTCTCGATTTTGCTTACCGAGACTTCAAAGCTGGCATAAATATCGGCGTCGGAACCCGAGGCATGGATATATAATCCAGTGTCCAAATGCAGCGCACAAGCGGCCTCAAACTGATGCCCCTGTTTGGAGAAAGTGACATTAATGTCCGCTTCGCGCTCAAAATATTTACGCACCGCATCGCCCAGTCGCGTTTCCACATGGGCGCGCAAAGCGTCGCCTGTATCGATGTGTCTTCCTGTGATGTGAATGGTCATAGATTTCTCCTCTGTCGCTTATGTATTGTCGCTTCGATTGCGGGGCAAACGGTTGTAAGCGACCGTCTGCATGGGCGCGGGCCACAGCAGGCGGAGACAAAAGGCAGGCTCACGCCTGAAATGGGCGCCATGGCGTCCACTTAAAAATTGTGCCTGAAAGTTCTTGCAATGTCGAGTCAGCCCAATCAGCCGCCAGCCAGTTAAGCGTCCTATAGGGTAAAATCTTCGCCCAAATAATGCGCCCGAACCGCCTCATTGTCGACAATCTGCTGGGCATTGCCCTCGGCCAAAACTTCGCCGTCATGCATAATAATAGCGCGGTCGATAATGCCCAAAGTCTCGCGCACATTATGGTCGGTAATCAACACGCCAAGCCCGCGGTCTTTGAGCTGCGATACCAAATCGCGAATGTCGCTAATGGCAATCGGGTCGATGCCAGCGAAGGGCTCATCTAACAAAATGAAACTTGGGTCACTGGCCAGCGCGCGGGCAATCTCGACGCGGCGCCGCTCGCCGCCCGACAGCGCCCCGCCCGCCGAATGGCGCACATGGGTGACGGAAAATTCTTGCAGCAGGCTCTCTAATTTATCGTGTCGGGTTTGCGCATCGGGTTCGACCACTTCGAGGATGGACATAATATTGGCCTCGACGCTGAGCGTGCGGAAAATCGAGGCCTCTTGCGGCAGATAGCCAACCCCCATGCGGGCGCGACGATACATCGGCAAGTCTGAGACATCGTGGCCATCGAGTAGAACTTTGCCGCTATCGGGGCGCACCAATCCGGTAATCATATAAAAGGTGGTGGTTTTGCCGGCGCCATTTGGCCCCAAAAGACCGATGGCTTCGCGCCGATCGAATTGCAGCGAGACGTTTTTCACCACTTGCCGCCCGCGATAGGATTTGCACAAATCGACCGCGCCAAGCCCGCCGCCGTGAAGGGCGTGTTTGGCGCTCTCGGTCGACACCCCAGTTTCAGAGGCGCTTTGAGCGGTTGGGTTTTTATCGGGCGCAGGGGTCATGATATTTCCTAAAATCTAAGCCGCCTCAAGCTAGCGTGATTTAGCCAACAAGAAAAGCGCTCCTCAAATTAGCACCAAATTAGCGCGCCACAACGCCGCCTTATTCCAACTCGATGCGCGCTCGCGCCGGCTTGCCATTTTGAGGGCTTCCCAAAATACGAGCCAGACCCGTTTGCATATCAATTGTAAGACGCGCCGCACGCACGTTGGCGCCTTGCTGCGCGTTGTTTTGGCGAACCCGCACATTGCCCGACAAAAGCAGCACATTGGCATTTAAATCATAATCCGCCCTATCGGCGTCGGCGCGGCGGATGCCGTCTTTTGCGCTCGCGCCCATTTTGGAAAGCACCACAACTTGGCCTTGCGAGACCAGATTTTGCGCCTCGCCTGTTTCATCCATCAAAAGATGCATGGCCTCGGCGGTTATCGACAAAGGCCCTTGGGTGATATGCGCCGCGCCCGATAAGTCGGCGCGGCCGATGGCTTGCTGCCAAATTATTTTATCGGCTTTGGCGGTCACAGGGGCGCTGGCATCGGTGGCAAAGCGCAGGTTTTGCGCAAAACCCACGGTCGGGGCGAGCCAAAGGAGCAAAAGCCAAATAACAGCGATATGTCTCATTTTGCCTGGCCCCGCCGTGGCGCAAGGCGCAAGCGCGCTTTGTCAAAAACATAGGTTTGGGTTCTCGTGTCGGCTCGCAAAGCCTCGGCGTGCAAAGTGCCGCTGGGGGCCTGCATGGAGACCGCTTGCGGGGCGAGCAGTGTGCCTTGTGCCAAATCGGCATTTAGGGTTTGCGTGGTCAGCTTCGCGCCATGGCTATCTTGCAAGTCGATGCTGCCTTGAAACTGGGCGATTTGTTTGGCGCCATCCATGAGGCCGCTATCGGCGCGCAAGCGAAAGCCGCTGCCAGCCTTTGCGGCGGAGACGGTGAGCGAAATGGCTTCCAGTTGAATGCGCCCATCTAAACCTTGCGCGCCGCTTTTGGCGGTCATCCGATAGCTGCGTCCATCGGTGGAGAGATTGCCTTCAAATACCGGGTCTGAAATGGCCAAGCCAGCGAGCGCATTGCGTATTTCTTCGCGTCCCTTAGAGCCGAATAAGCTTCGTATATCGGGCGCCGCGCCGAGCAGTAGAACCAGAAAAGCCACCCCCGCCAAGGCTGGCAGTATTTTACGCAATCGAGCGACGCGTTTGGAATGGGTCTCGGGATTATCGGCCATAAGCCAAATTGCCCTTAATGAGAGAAAATATCAATATCTTCCCAGCCTGCCAAATCCATGGCCGAGCGCACCAGCACGAAATCAAAACAGGCTTCCGCCATCGGGCGGCGGCCTTCGCGGTCGAGCATGGTTTCCAATTTGTCTTTCAGGGCATGTAAATGCAGCACATCGGAGGCGGCATAATTTAGCTGGGCGTCAGAAATATCGGGCGCGCCCCAATCGGAGCTTTGCTGGGCTTTGGACAAATCGACTTGCAGCAATTCGCGGCACAAGTCTTTTAGCCCGTGGCGGTCGGTATAGGTGCGGACTAATTTCGAGGCGATTTTCGTACACCAAAGCGGCGCCGCATGAACGCCCAAATATTGCGCGATGGTGGCCAAATCAAAACGCGCGAAATGGAAAATTTTCACCAATTGGCGGTCGTTCAACACGGCCTTGAGATTGGGCGCCGCATAGGGGTCTTGATTATGCTCGCTCTCTGGCTCGAATTGCACGATATGCACTTCGCCATCGCCTTGCGACAATTGCACCAGACACAGACGATCGCGCGACGGCTTTAGCCCCAAAGTCTCGGTGTCGACAGCAATAGAACCGGTAAAGGTGACGCCGTCGGGCAAGTCGTTTTTGTGCAAGTGAATGGCCATAATCGTTTTCTCCGAAGCTCATTTATATCTGGCGCTAACCTGCCACCCAAGCGCCGGTTTAGCAAGACCAACGATGGGGAGAAGGCGCGACCTATCGCGCACCAGAGAGGGGGGGGCATATCTATATCTATGTTTGGAGGGTTTGGGCTATTGGAAAGCCGCTCGATTAAAGCTAGGGTCGCGCCATGACTATTTTCAAAACCCTCTTCGCGCTGCTGGTCGTTGCACCAAGTCTGAGTGCTTGCGCGCTTTATTCCCCTTTTTCCAACCCGCTCGACCCGCATTCTCTGGGCGATGGCGGGGTATCGTCGTTTTATCAGGCCGATGATTTGGCGCCCGCCCAAGCTGGCACGCTGTTGCGCCAAGAGGCGCTGACCCGCGAGCAATCGCTTTCTGGCGCGGCGCATAATCTGCGGCTGCTCTATACCTCGACCAGCGGGCTGGATGGCAAATCGCCAGAGGTTGTTTCGGGCTCTTTGTTTTTGCCCAAAGGAACGCCGCCCAAACAGGGCTGGCCGCTGTTGCTATGGTCGCATGGCACGGTGGGAATTGCCGATAGATGCGCGCCAAGTTGGACGGGCTATGTGGCGTTTCACCAAAGACATTTGAACCATTGGCTGAACCAAGGCTATGCGATTGTGGCTTCTGATTATCAGGGGCTTGGCACGCGCGGCACGCATCCCTATTTGGCGACCCGCCCCGCAGCCTATAGCAATCTAGATGTCATTCGCGCCGTGCAAAGCGCGGCGTTTCCGCTTTCCAAGCCAGTGGTTTTATTGGGTCAATCGCAAGGGGCAGCGGCTGCTTTCGCCACGGCGGGACATCGCCAAACCTATGCGCCCGAGCTAGACATTCGCGGTGTGGTGGCCACGGGCATTCCGTTTTTCACGCCCAAGGCCTTAATGGCGGTGCGCGCGGCGCGCCCTAATGATGTGGTGGACCCGCAGCTCGGTTATAATTTTCTGGCGCTGACTTTGGTGCAGCTCATCGATGCCGATTTTAATATGGAGGATTATCTGTCCAAACGCGCACAGCCAATTGCGCGCGATGTGGCGACGATTTGCAATCGCGATATGCGCAAGAAAATCACCCAAGCGGGGCTGACCTACGACATGAGCTTTGACCGCTCGCCCAATGCCGGGCTGTTGCAGGCCTATAAGCTGATGCAATATCCGCGCCTGAAATTAGACGTGCCGGTGTTTGTCGGCTCGGGCGCGAAAGACCGCGACACGCCTTTGCGTATGCAGGCGGCTTTGGTTCAACGCGCGTGCCGGGCTGGCTCGAAAGTGCAAGCGCAAGTCTATGCAGATGAAGACCATCTGTCGGCTTTAAACCGCTCGTTGGAACATTCGACAGATTTTGTCGCCGCCGCCCATGCGGGAAACCCTTTGCCTGGAAATTGCCCGTAACGCCATGACGCCTATTTCTGAACCCGAGCTTCTTGCCGCTTTAAAAACGACTTTTGGCTATGACCATTTTCGCGACGGCCAGCTCGAAATCATCGAGACTTTGCTGGGCGGCGGCGATGCTTTTGCGGTTATGCCAACCGGGGCGGGCAAGTCTTTGTGCTATCAGCTGCCCGCTATTTTATCGGCGCGCAAAACCATCATCGTCTCGCCTCTGGTGGCCTTGATGGATGACCAAGTCGCGGCCTTGCGCCAGAACGGGGTTGGCGCCAGTAAAATTCATTCGCACCAAAGCTATGACGAGAACGCCGACCAATGGCGCGCTTTTGCCAGCTCTGGCCCGCAACTTCTTTACATGAGCCCCGAACGTCTGATGCAGCCGCGCATGTTGCAAGCGCTTCAAAATCAATCCGTCGGCATGTTTGTGGTCGATGAGGCGCATTGTATTTCCAAATGGGGCGCGGCGTTTCGGCCGGAGTATGAGGCGCTATCGCAATTGAAAACGCTGTTTCCAGATGCGCAAATCGCCGCTTTTACCGCCACCGCCGATGAGGCCACGCGCCAAGATATTGTGCAGAAATTATCGGATGAAAATTGTCGGGTTTTCGTCAAAGGTTTCGACCGTCCCAATTTATCGCTGGCGGTTTTGCCGAAGGAAAAACTCAAAACCCGACTGGTGGATTTGCTGGAGCCAAGGCGCGGCCAAAGCGGCATTGTTTATTGTCTGTCGCGCAAAGACACCGATGAAATCGCGGCCGTGTTAAGCGCCAAAGGGTTTCAGGCTTTGGCCTATCATGCGGGCAAAGATGGCGACTATCGCCGCGAAGCGCAAAATCGCTTTATGACCGAAGATGGGCTCATCATGGTGGCGACCATTGCTTTTGGCATGGGCATTGATAAGCCCGATATTCGCTTTGTGGTTCACGCCAGTCTGCCCAGCTCCATGGAGGCGTTTTACCAAGAGATTGGCCGCGCTGGCCGCGATGGCGAGCCAGCCGAGACGATTTTATTCTACTCGATGCAAGATTTCATCAAACGCCAAAACATGATTTTCGATGGCGAAGGCGAGGGCGAATTTAAATTGCTCGAATATAAACGCCTCGAAGCGCTGCTTGGGTATTGCGAGGCGACGACGTGCCGCCGCATGTCGATTTTGACGTATTTTGATGAAACGTCTGCGCCGTGTGGCAATTGCGATAATTGCCTCGAGCCGCCCGAGGTAGAAGATTATAGTGCCAAGGCGCAGGCGATTTTTGCCGCTATGGAACAGACCGGACAATCTTTTGGCCAAGCCCATGTTCTCGATGTTTTGAAAGGCGCGCAGACGGCCAAAATACACCAGCGCAATCATCAAGACTTGCCTTGCTTTGCCGCCCTGGCCGAAGACCCCAAGCCGTTCTTGCAAAGTTGGATGCGCCAGCTCATCGCCATTGGAGCCGTGCGAGCCAATCTGGCTCGATATGGCGCTTTGGAAATCACCGAGATAGGGGCGCAAATCCAGCAAGGCCAAATGGCTTTTATGGCCAAAACGCCCAAAGCGGCGAAATCTAGCCCCAGCTCGCGCACGCCCTCTAGCAAAGCGACGCAGAAGACGCCGAGCCTTGCGAGCGGCGAGGAAGCTTTATTCCAAGACCTGAAAGCTTTGCGTTTGGAAATCGCGCAAGAGAAGAACATTCCCGCCTATGCGGTATTTCACGATAGCGCGCTTCGAGAGTTTGCCACGCGCAAGCCAAAAACCAGAGCGCAATTTGAAGAGATAAACGGCGTTGGGCCGAAAAAACTCGACCGCTATTTCGAGGCGTTTTCGCAAGCCATTGCGCTGTATGTTTCGGCGCATAAAAACGGCTAAAAGAAGAGGCTCAATAAACCGCTTGTCGCGGCGGGTATGTTTGGCCATATTCGCGCACATTGTGAAACCCTCGAAGTGAATAAACCCCGCCTATGCTAGACATCAATAACATCACCTATCGGATTGCGGGCCGCGCCTTGTTTGAGCAAGCCTCTTTGTCGATTCCGGCGGGGCATCATGTCGGGCTGGTTGGCCCCAATGGGACGGGCAAGTCGACTTTGTTCAAGCTCATCGCCGATGAATTGCAACTCGATGGCGGCGATATTTCGATGATGTCGAACACCCAAATGGGCATGGTGCGCCAAGATATTCCCGATGATGACACGCCTTTAATCGACGTGGTTTTGGCCGCCGACACCGAGCGCGCCAGTCTGTTTGCCGAGCTGGAAACCGATATTGATGTCGAGCGCATGTCGGATATTTATATGCGCCTCGCCGATATCAACGCCTATGAGGCGCCCTCGCAGGCGGCGATTATTCTGTCGGGTCTGGGCTTTAGCACCGAGCAGCAAAGCCAGCCGATTAGCGATTTCTCGGGCGGTTGGAAAATGCGCGTGGCGCTGGCGGCTGCCTTGTTTCGCAAACCCAATTTGCTGCTGCTCGATGAGCCGACCAACCATTTGGATTTTGAAGCGATTGTGTGGCTTGAGACCTATCTGCAAAATTATGAGCATACGTTCATCATCATCAGCCATGACCGCGAGACCTTGAACAAAGTGGTGACCCATATCGCCCATTTGGATCAGCTCAAGCTGACCCTTTATACGGGCAATTACGACCAGTTTGAAAATGCCCATGCGCAAAAGCGGTTGGGGCATCAGGCTTTGTTTGATAAGCAGCAGGCGCATAAAAAGAAGATGATGGAATTCGTCGACCGGTTTGGCGCCAAGGCGAGTAAGGCCAAACAGGCGCAAAGTCGGTTGCGCGCCATCGAGCGGATGGACATGGTCGACGCGCTGATTGCCGAGCGCTCAACCTCGTTTAAATTTCCCCAGCCCGAGCAAATCTCCTCGCCGATTATCACCATGGATGACGTCGATGTGGGCTATGAGGCGGGCAAGCCAATTTTGCGCAAAATTAATATCGGTCTGGCCGGCGATGACCGCGTGGCGCTATTGGGCGCCAATGGCAATGGCAAGTCGACTTTGGTGAAACTCATCTCGGATAATCTGTCGGCCATGACCGGGCAAGTGACCCGCAACAGCAAGCTTCGCATTGGGTATTTTGCCCAGCATCAATCGGATGAATTGGACGATGAGACCACGCCTTATGAGGCGATGCGCAAGGCCATTGGCGACATAGCGGAAGCCAAATGCCGCGCGCTTTTGGGTAAATTTGGTTTTGATAAGGGCAAGTCGGACACGCAAATTAGAAAGCTGTCTGGCGGCGAGAAAGCGCGGCTTTTGTTTTGCATCATGAGCCATGACGCGCCCCATATTATGCTGCTCGATGAGCCGACCAACCATTTGGATATCGATGCGCGCCAAGCGCTCATCGAAGCTTTGAACGGCTATGAGGGCTGCGTAATTTTGGTAAGCCATGACCCGCATTTGGTGGAAGCCGTGGCCGAGCGTTTGTATTTGGTAAGAGACGCGGGCGTTGCGCCCTATGAGGGGGACTTGGATGCCTATCGCGGGTTGATTATGGACCAGCGCCGCGAAGAACGCGCCCAGGCTCGCAAAAGCAAAAAAACCCAAAAAGCCAAACCCGCCGCTAAAACCGATACCGCTAAGGCAGAAAAATTAGAAGCCGAATTGGCCAAATTCACCGCGCAAAAAACCGAATTGGAAGCCGCCATGTCGCACCCCGATGCGATGGCCGATAGCGCCAAGATGGAACAGCTTTTGGCGGAATATGCCCAAGTGGAAACGCAGATTGGCGAGACAGAAAAAGCCTGGTTCGACACGCAAGGCTAATCTGACGCAGCCGCGAATTTATCGCGGGGTTGATTTTTGTTTTGTTTCGGGGAACCCTATGCCTTGAAAAAAACCCATCGGGAAGGAAACCCTCATGTCCGCTATTCATTCTCTCGCCAGCCCTCCGGCGGATGCGCCGCTTTTGGATGATGCGCAAAAGCGTTGCGCGCATCTTTGAGCATTTAGACAAAGGCACCACAGATTTAGGCGACACCGTGTGGCACGAGCCAGTGGAGCATTATCATGCGCAAAGCCGCTTTGATGCGGAAATTGCCCTCATGCGGCGCTTGCCGATGGCTTTTTGCCCCTCGGCAGCCCTGCCCGAAAAAGGCAGTTATATTGCCCGAACCGCAGCCCTCACGCCGCTTTTGGTGGTGCGGGGCAGAGATAAAAAAGTGCGGGCTTTTATCAATGCGTGCCGCCATCGAGGCATGCAAGTGGCGGGCGGCAGCGGGTGTTCCGCCGCCTTTGTTTGCCCCTATCATGCGTGGACGTATGACTTGGAAGGCCAGTTGAAAAACATTCCCGGGCCCGAGGCTTTTCCAGATGTCGATAAAGACGAGAGCGGTCTGGTGGAAATCAGCGCCATGGAAAAAGGCGGCATTGTGTATGTGCAGCAAGAGGGAGATTTAGAGCCGTCGATGCTGCGCCATCATTTTGATTTTTTCTCCGACGCGCAGGAAATGTTTCGAACCACCCAAAGAGAAGAAGACGCCAATTGGAAGCTGCTGACCGAAACCACTTTGGAGGGCTATCACATTAAGTCGCTGCACAAAGAGAGCTTCTTCCCGTTCGGTTTGGATAATATTAATTTGGTGGAAACGGTGGGCGCTAATTCACGGATTATTTTCCCGTTCCGCCGCATGGAAAAACTGCGCGATGTGGCGCCTGCCAAACGCCATCTCAATGGCGCCATGACGTCGCTATACCATTTGTTTCCCAACACCAGTGTTTCGGTTCTCTCTAAACACACCAGCTTGTCGATTATGGAGCCTGTGTCGCCAGGGCGCACGCGCATCGTGTCTTATTTGGTGGTCAATCGCCAGACGCCAGAGCATGAGATTTCGCTGGAAGACGCAGAGCGGGATGCGGATTTTGTGACCACCGCAGGGCTAGAAGAAGATATTGCCGCCGCGCGCGCCATTCAAGAAACCGTGCGTGGGCCGGCCAATTCGCATTTAACTTTTGGTTATTTTGAGAAAGCTATCGTTAATTTGCACAGCCATTTGGCTCAGAAAATAGAGCCATCTGGCTGAGAAGATAGAGCCATTCGGCTCGGTCTAACTTTCGAGATTTGAAAAAAATGGTGCCCAGGAGAAGACTCGAACTTCCACACCCTTGCGAGTACTAGCACCTGAAGCTAGCGCGTCTACCAATTCCGCCACCTGGGCCTTACTTGAGGTAAGGCGCTTGGTTTAGGCGCGCGCGGCAGAATTGTCAATGGCTGCGTATCCAGCCCAAGCTGCGGTTTTTACTTTCCGCCATCGCCCACATAGATTAAGAACAATCCCTATCGCGCTGCTTTCGGGCGGCGGCTCAAAAGCTTCAAGTAAGGTGAGGAAACGACATGGCTCAGAAATTGGCGCTGCAGAAAAACGCCCGCATCACCATCTTTGGCGGCACTGGATTTATCGGTCGCCATATTGTGCGTCGGCTGGCCAAAGCGGGCTATCAAATTCGCGTCGCCACACGCCGCCCCAATGAAGCCCTGCATCTGAAGACCGGCGGCAAACCAGGCCAGATTGAAATTGTGCAAGCCAATATCCGCGATGATGCCAGCGTCGCCGCTGCCCTTGAGGGCGCCGATGCGGCCATCAATGCCGTGGGTATTTTGTTCGAAA
>Ga0206677_10002122_pt1 | contig 17896 bp, 18 predicted proteins | sample M130m12015metaG_FD_155475 | JGI IMG/M metagenome (GOLD analysis project Ga0206677, IMG submission 155475) | Ammonia-oxidizing marine archaeal communities from Monterey Bay, California, United States - M1 30m 12015 | ecosystem: Environmental > Aquatic > Marine > Intertidal zone | place: USA...
AGTCTTTTAGTCAGTGATGCCATGATGAGCCTTCGTGGGATTGATTATCCTGTAACTGAGCTGAATGGTCCGGTTGAGCTTGACAGGACCCGCTTGTCATCAAAGTCTATCGATGGACGTTTTTTGGGGCAGCCAATATCAATCGCCTTGCGACATCCGATGTCAAGTGAGGCTGGGCTCACTCAGGTTGTCGAGGTCAGTGGTGAAACGCCTATGCCTGATATCTCGGCAGCATTGCGTATACCACTGCCCAATCGTTACACAGGGTCGATCGCCTGGGAATCGCAAGTGCTATTTCCTGCATTGGACGCTGGCGACTCTCGTCAGTTTGAGATTCTTGTAGAGTCTGATTTACAGGGCCTGGCGATAGACATGCCGGCTCCATTGTTTAAAGCAGCGGGTGTTGCTGACCCCCTCACCGCCAGCGTTCGATTTCCAACATCTGGCGTGTTTGACGTACTCGCAAATAGTAAGTCAGGGATTTCTGCAAATCTTCGTTTTGAGAAAGCTAACTTTGGGTGGGCTTTTCAAAGTGCCGCTGTGAATGTTGGGGCTCTCATTCCAAAACTGCCAGAGACTCCAGGGCTCGCCGTAAGCGGTACCTTTGATGGTTTATCTATAGAGGAGTGGCTCTCTGTGGCCTCGGAGTACGCGAGAACGGCAGATAGCGGTAAGTCAGGTGAAGGGAATTTCCTTCGCGAAGTTGATATCTATGCAAAAGACCTCCAGTTTTTTGGTTATCGCTTTCCAGATTCGACGGTTAGTGCATTGCAGGCCCAAGGAGTGTGGAATCTGGATATTGATGGCCCTCGCGCCAGTGGTAGCTTAGCTGTGCCATCCGACTTCTCAGGCGATAAACCATTGGTTGGCGATATGTCACGACTCGTTTTGCAGAACGAAAACGATGACTCTGTTGATCCCAATGAGGCGACGACAGATAATTTTATTGACCCGCGTGACTTTCCATCGCTGTCTATCCAGATTGCCAGCTTTATCATTGATGACATGAACTTCGGCAAACTGGACGCATCGGTGTGGCGTACGGACCGCGGACTGAAGGCTGAGCGCATTGTGACAAGCAGCGATACCTTCAACATCACTATCGACGGCGACTGGATTATCACTGATCCCTTTAATTTAACCCCGCGCACCAGTATGAGCATGAGGCTCGAAAGTACTGATGTGGCTCAAACGCTATCCCAGTTAGGGTATGAACCATTGGTGGCGGCTAAACGGGGCGTTGCTAATGCCGACCTCACATGGAATGGGCAGCCCGGTAGTGGTCTCATGTATGAGTCAAAGGGGACTTTCGGCTTCCGTGTTGAAAATGGGCAGGTTCTGAATGTGGACCCGGGTAGCGGACGCTTGTTAGGGCTGTTGAGCTTTAGCTCGTTGCCACGCCGGCTGTCATTAGATTTTCGCGATGTATTTGATGAGGGGCTAGGCTTTGATAAATTAAAAGGCAGCTTCAGTCTGGATAAAGGCTTGGCTTATACCTGCGATGTGGCAATGGATGGCTCAGTAACGGATATGGCGATTATCGGCAGTTCAAATCTTTTTGACCAACAGTATGATCAGTTAGCTGTGGTTCGTCCGCATATGTCGAATGTCATTCCTTTGGGCACCGCTGTGGTGGCTGGGCCGGTGATTGGCGCTGCGGTATGGTTGGCTTCTGCAATATTTAAAGAGCCGTTGAGTAGTATCGGGGAAACTTACTATGATATCGCTGGTGGCTGGGCAGACCCCCAGATTGTAAAAGTTAAGCGTAATGATATTGATACCGACCGCTTCAAGAATTGCAAAGATACGTTGCCCAAGTTTTCAGATAGTGATCTCGCCGCTTTGCAAGAGTTGCGCGTTTCAGAAGACGTTATTTCACCGACATCCGAGTCATCTACAGACACGAGCTTGCCTAAGTAAGCTTTTTGCATCTGCTAATTAAGTGATAGAGAGACTATGACAGACAATTATCTAGATACAGTCCGGGAAGCATTACTGGCACCGGCTGAACTGAGCAATGAAGACCTGGAGAAGTCTCTCGGAATACTTATGGCACCCGGCGTGGACAGTGCCGATTTGTATTTTCAGTCGATGCGGCAGGAATCCTGGTCGTTGGAAGATAGCATCGTGAAGCAGGGCAGTTACAGCATCAATCAGGGCGTTGGAGTGCGCGCTATTGCCGGCGATAAGACGGGCTTTGCTTATTCTGATGAAATTGTATTGCCATCGTTGTTGCGTGCTGCCGAGGCGGCTGCGGCGATTGCTCGTTCTGGTAACAGCAAAAGGTTGAGCGCCTGGAAGGTACCAGCAGCGCATCAGTTGTATCCGATGCTCGACCCATTGCTATCGGCAGTTGATGATCAGAAAGTGGCTTTGTTGCAACAGGCCGACGTCCGTGCACGAGCGCTTGATCCCCGTGTGCAGCAGGTAATGGCTAGTTTATCAGCGGCGTTTGAAATGATCTTGGTCTGTGCGAGTGACGGTACGTTATCGGCAGATATCCGACCATTAATACGCATGAATGTATCGGTCATTGTCGAAGAGAGCGGCCGGCGTGAACAGGGCTTTAGTGGTGGCGGCGGAAGGCATAGCTATGATTATTTGCTGGATTCTCAAAACTCTGCAGCCTATGTCGATGAGGCAGTACGCCAGGCGCTGGTAAATCTTGAAGCCGGCCCTGCACCTGCAGGTGAGATGACCGTTGTTTTGGCGCCTGGTTGGCCCGGCGTGCTGTTGCATGAGGCTATCGGGCATGGACTCGAAGGCGACTTTAATCGCAAGGGAACATCCGCATTTTCAAATCTCATGGGTGAGAAGGTGGCCTCTGAATTCTGCACTATTGTAGATGATGGCGCGATGCCGGGTCGTCGTGGATCCCTCAATATAGACGATGAAGGCACAGTAACCCGCCAGACCACGTTGATTGAGAATGGAAGGCTGGTCAGTTATATGCAGGATAAAATGAATGCCCGACTAATGGGAGTGGAGCCTACCGGAAATGGCAGGAGAGAGTCCTACGCGCACCCGCCGCTGCCCCGAATGACCAACACCTATATGCTGCCCGGTCCGCATGATCCGGCAGAGATTATTGCCTCGGTAAAAAATGGGTTATATGCGCGCAACTTTGCGGGTGGACAGGTTGATATTACATCCGGGAAGTTTGTCTTTTCTGCCAGCGAAAGTTATCTGATCAAGGACGGCAAGCTGGGGGCTCCGGTAAAGGATGCAACTTTAATTGGCGATGGGCCTTCTGTATTAAATCAGGTATCAATGGTTGGCAATGACCTGGAACTTGATACGGGTATTGGCGTTTGTGGCAAAGAGGGCCAGTCTGTGCCTGTGGGCGTTGGTCAGCCGACACTAAAGATTGATCGGCTGACCGTAGGCGGTGTTGGCATTTAGCCTACTATCCGCAGCAAAGATTCACTAGGTGGCTCATTCAGCCTAGATTGTTATGCTAATCTGAGAGTCTCGATGGGGCCATAGGATGGCCTCTGGCTTTTTTTTGAGGTTCGTCGATTGAATAGTGTGTGGTTGTCAAAGCCGCTTTATGAGTTGTTGCCTTTCTTTTATCTTTTGGCGGGCGTTCTCCTGCTTGGCGCTTCCCTCTATTTGAATTACTGGTATTGGCCTACTATCTGCCTGATAGCTGGTTTTGTATGTTTGATCTTAGGGCTAATGGTTTTGCTTAAACGCAGAGACTTCCGCTATAACGTTCCGCGTGATCAAATTGATGAGGACTAGGCGCGTTGAAATATTAGGTAAAAAAAAGCCTCTGTCTTACAGAGGCTTTTTTGTCACACAGAAGGTGTGCCGTGCTCAGCCACTAGACCAGTTGTGGTGTGTCCAGAACAGCCTGCGTTTGATTTGCACGGAACTGATCCAGCGCAATCTCTGCGTCTTTGTCCGATAAGGCAATGATGGCAGCCGCAAGCAAAGCAGCATTAATTGCACCAGCGCGCCCGATAGCGAGAGTTCCCACTGGTATGCCCGCCGGCATTTGTACCATCGATACCAAAGCGTCCATGCCACCAAAGTATTTTGAGTACATCGGTACTCCGAGAACCGGCAGTGGGGTTATTGCAGCGGCAGCGCCCGGCAGAGCAGCCGCCAAGCCCGCTGCAGTAATGAGAACTTTCAGCCCGCGGTCTTTGGCAGAGTTGCAATACTCAACTAAACGATGCGGAGCACGGTGTGCTGAGATCACATGGGCCTCGTGCTCAATGCCAAGCTGCTTTAGTGTGTCGGTGGCGTGAGTCATGATTTCCCAGTCAGACTGAGAGCCGACAATGATTCCTACTTGAATGCTCATAGACAGATTTCACTTGTAATAATGTAAGTTAAGAACGGTTCGATTCTACATTGCCAATCCGGCTTGTAAAAGTTTTCGCTAGAATAGCGGGTTTTAACCACTCAGTAATTATTAATTGGTCGCGACTATGGATTTTGATCAGCAGCAGCTTGAGAGCATCGCTGGCATCGCGTTGGATAAAGCGAAGGCCTTGGGTGCCACCGAAGCCGAGGTTAATGTCAGTCAGGGAGCTGGCTTCAGTGTTACCGGCCGCCTTCAAGACGTTGAAACCATTGAGCATCATCGTGATCAGGCTATAGGTATTACGGTCTATGTGAATCAACAGAAGGGCAGTGCCAGCAGTTCAGATCTGAGTGCCGCAGCCGTTGCGGAAACCGTTGCTAAGGCTTGCTCGCTGGCATCTTACGCGGCCAAAGATGATTGCGCAGGCCTTGCGGACCCCAAACGTCTGGCATCAACGTGGCCAGATCTTGATTTGTGGCACCCGTGGGGCATTTCTGTTGTAGAGGCCATTTCGCTTGCTCTAGAGTGCGAAGCCGCTGCTCGTGCTGCGGATACCCGTATTACTAACTCTGAGGGGGCTACGGTATCGGCTGCAGAGGGTATTAGCCTCTACGGGAATAGCAATGGTTTTATGGGCGTTTATCCTGATAGCCACCACAGCGTTTCCTGTTCGGTGATCGCGCAGGAGGGCGATGAAATGCAGCGCGACTACGAGTACACCGCTTCTCGCGTTCCTGGAGAGCTAAGAGCGGCTGCTGAGGTTGGTCGAGAGGCCGGTATGCGTGCGGTTAAGCGCTTAGGTTCGCGTAAACTGGACACTCGGAATACGCCGGTCATTTTTCCTTCCCGGCTGGCGCGCGGTTTATTTGGCCATTTGGTTGGTGCAGTAAGCGGTGGTGCGTTGTACCGGCAGTCTAGCTTTCTACTGGACAGTCTAGGGACCCGTGTGTTGCCCGAGTTTATTTCGATTATCGAGCAGCCGCATATACCGCGGGCATTGGGTAGCGCTCCGTTTGATGCAGAGGGTGTAGCCACCTATGAGCATGATCTAGTTCGGGCAGGCATTCTTGAAAGCTATGTGCTCGCCAGTTATTCCGCACGGAAACTCGGTAAAGAAAGTACTGGCAATGCTGGCGGGGTGCACAATTTGGTGGTCAGTCACAATGATATTGATTTTGCGGGGCTTCTTGCAAAAATGGATACCGGCCTGTTGGTGACTGAGTTGATGGGGCAGGGTGTTAACACGGTAACCGGCGATTATTCGCGCGGTGCGGCAGGCTTTTGGGTAGAAAATGGGGTGATTCAGTACCCGGTGCATGAAATCACCATTGCCGGTAATTTGAAGCAGATGTATTCCCAGGTCATTGCAGTAGCCAATGATATCGATTTGCGTGGCGGCATCCGCAGTGGATCGGTGCTTCTTGAGACGATGACTGTTGCTGGCAGTTAGATGTTTGGTGTTTTCTCATCATTGCCAGTGGCGGTGCTAAGCGCATCGTAAACCGATAGGTTCGAATAAAAATCTTCGATGCTACGATTGATTTTTAGATCAATAGCATCGACGTCCGGTGCCCAGTTCCCGTGATTGAAAATGTCCCATTGATGGTCGTTTCTTATAGCACCAAGGATATCGCTAATTTTGATCGTCGCCGGATCTCGCCCGGGAATAAGGCCTTGTTTTCCACTTTCAGCAATGAGCCCGGCATTCGTCAGCCGTCTTAATACGGGGCTGATAACTAAGCCTGGCTGATCGATTAGAGCGGCTATCTCAGCAGCGGTGACCGGCGTCTTGCCGTCCCTGAAGCGTCGCGCAGCCTCAAAGATAACTTCTAAACCAATTTTTTCCCGCAGGCGGTTGCCAATGTTTAGTGGTTTATAGCCAATTCTGAGGTACTCAGGTTTTTCCAAGTAAAAAGCTGTTTGTGCGCCAATTAACAGAATAAGCCACGACACATAAAGCCACATCAGTGCAACGATGACCACGGCAAAAGACGCGTAAATATCAATATTACGGCTGGCGCTAACTACAAATTGGGTAAATAACAACCCGATGCTAGACCATAGGATCCCGCCGGTTATACCGCCACCAAGCGCGGCAAAAAAATTAACGCTAGTGTTAGGAATAAACATGTACGAGAAGGTAAATAACCCACTAATGAGAATGTAGGGGAGCAGCTTGCCCACCAACAGCGTTGTTTCGTGAACGCCGGATATCCCCGCAGCATTCTGAACGATATCGAGATTGCCCACGTAGGCGATTAAGCCCATGGCAGTTACCATGAGCACCGGCCCAATCAGCAGAACGCTTAGGTATTCGCTGAAGCGCTGTAGGACGTTACGGGAATGTTCAACACGGAATACATAGTTAAAGCTGTCTTCAACTTTTTTGATCATCGATACTGATGTGTAAATAAGTAATAGGAGACCAATACCCGCGAGCAATCCGCCTTTGATATTGTCTACGAAGCCCATTACTTGACGGGTGAGGTCTTCGCCGCGGTCGCCTAACGGTGCTAGAAAATTATAGAGCAGGGGTTCGACTTTTCGGTGGTAGCCGAAGCTTTTCAGGACAGAAAACGTTAATGCGAGCAGCGGGACAATAGAAAGTATGGTGACATAGACCAGTCCCATTGCCCGCAAGGTGAGCGTGCCTGTTACTCCATCGCGGATAACAGCGTACACAAACCGGATAATGTGGACGGCCGCTTTCGCGAGACCGGTAGTTTTTTCCAGTGCTGGATTCCAGAGCCATGACTCGATAATTTCAAGAGTATCCAAACCAAAACCTCTGACTGCCGCCTTTTAATGCTGGCAGGCTTGTTAGTAATGGGCAGATTGTACCCTATTGCCTGAGCGCTTCCTGAGCGCAAAAAACCCACCCACCGAACGTGGTGGGTTTTTTTAGTGCAGCTCTGTTTCTCAGGCTATTTGGTGAGTTGTCCCATGGCTTCGCGATATTTAAGCGCGGTTTTCTCGATGACATCGGCAGGTAGCTCGGGTCCCGGAGCGGTTTTATCCCAATCAACTGTTTCGAGATAGTCGCGGACAAACTGTTTGTCAAAACTGGGTGGGCTGATACCTACCTGATATTTATCTGCTGGCCAAAAGCGCGATGAGTCGGGTGTAAGGACCTCGTCGATCAAGTACAGCTTGCCATCATCATCCAGTCCGAATTCAAATTTTGTATCGGCAATAATAATGCCTTTGGTTAATGCGTACTCAGCACCTGACTGATAAATTTTAATTGCCAGATCACGAACCCGAGTTGCGAGCTCTTCGCCGATCAGGTCTATAGTTTCCTCAAAGCTAATGTTTTCATCATGGTCACCAACATCTGCTTTTGTAGCAGGCGTGTATATGGGCTCAGGCAGTTTGGCAGCCATCGGCAAGCCTTTAGGCAATGCGATGCCGCATACAGCACCGGTTTTTTGGTAATCTTTCCAGCCCGAGCCAATGAGGTAACCGCGGACAACTGCCTCGATAGGCAAGGGCTGAAGTCGTTTAACAACAATAGATCGACCTTCAAGAACTTCGACCTCAGCTTGGTTTGGTAGAACATCGGCCAATGTTTTACTGGTTAGGTGATTATCAATAATGTTTTTAGTGCGCTCGAACCAAAAGTTCGCTGTTTGTGTGAGTACAGCGCCCTTCCCCGGAATAGGGTTTGGCAGAATGACGTCAAATGCGGACAGCCGATCTGTTGTCACAATAAGCAGATGCTCGTGGTCTACTTCATAAATGTCTCTTACCTTTCCTTGATTCAGGCGGGTAAGCCCTGTCACACTGGATTCGTAAAGCGCTGCGGGTGCTGATTTGTTCATTGGATTGATCCGACCTTTCGGTTAATTTAGTGATTGGCTATTGTAGCCTTACCTGAGCGCGCGGTGAATTCCATGTGGCGTGATTTTTTGGAGATTGACGGCGACTATGCCCTGGATCGGTAAAATTATTGTTGGTGCGCTGGCTTTCTTGCTGACATCAGGCATGTCAGGCCCTGGGCGCCTTGTTATCATTGTGTTGGGTGTGATGTGGGGGCATCAGTTTGATAAGGCCCGCGCTGCGGCTGGCTCTCGCAGCCGCTTGGGCGGCGCATCCAGCGATGTGCAGCGTGAGTTTTTCCGTTCGACCTTCTTGATTATGGGGCATCTAGCCAAGGCCGATGGCCGAGTTTCCCAAGAGGAGATCAGTGCGGCACGCAGCGTTATGCATCAGCTCCGTTTGGGTCCAGACCAGGTTAGAGAGGCGATTGGTCTGTTTTCCGAAGGAAAGTCTGCGGGATTTGATCTTGATACTCAGGTGGCTCGTCTGAATGCGGCATTAAGAGGGCAAAAACTGCTGGTCCGCAGTTTTCTGGAAATTCAGTTCTATTTGCTCCTCAGTAACGGTTCTATTGATGCGGCGGAACGCGATTCGCTATGGCGCATTGCTGCTGGCCTGGGTTTTAGCCGTGTTGAGCTGGCTCAATTGGAGGCTATTTTGCGGGCTCAGCAGACTTTCGGAGGGGGGCAGCGTCCAGCCGCTAGCCCGGAACAAGATCTGGTTCAAGCCTATAAGGCTCTCGGCCTCACGTCGGAAAGCAGCGATAAAGAGGTTAAGACCGCCTATCGCAGATTAATGAACCAGCATCACCCGGATAAGCTAATGGCTAAGGGCTTGCCTGACTCCATGCTGGAGGTCTCCAAAGAGAAAACCCGTGAGATTCTTGCTGCTTATGAAGTGATCAAAAAGGCCCGCGGCTTCAAATAGCTTGCCAGCGCCCCTACAATAGGGCGACTGCATTTTTTGCCAGCACTTCATAAGGAATAGTCGCGCATGAGTGATTACCAGATAGCCCCTTCCATTTTGTCAGCTGACTTTGCCTGCTTAGGCGAGGAAGTTGATAACGTTCTGGCTGCAGGAGCAGATATAGTGCATTTTGATGTGATGGATAATCACTATGTCCCGAATCTGACTATCGGTCCGCTGGTTTGTGAGGCATTAATCAAGCATGGGGTCACGGCACCGATTGATGTGCACTTAATGGTGAAGCCGGTTGATCGCCTGGTACAGGACTTTGCCGCCGCCGGTGCTACTTATATTAGTTTTCATCCAGAGGCGACTGAGCATGTAGATCGCACCATTGCATTGATCCGCGATGCCGGCTGTAAGCCCGGCTTGGTATTTAACCCGGGAACGCCTTTGCTTTGGCTTGAGCATGTCATGGACCAATTAGACCTGATCCTTATCATGTCAGTTAATCCGGGCTTTGGTGGGCAGAGCTTTATTCCTGAGGCTCTTAACAAGCTGAGTACAGTGCGTGAACTTATCAATTTGCAGGACCGTGAAATCTTGTTGGAAGTCGATGGTGGAGTAAAGATAGATAACATTGCTGAGATAGCAGCAGCCGGTGCCGATACCTTTGTTGCCGGATCCGCTATTTTTGGGGCAGATGATTATGCGGAGACTATTGCGAAGATGCGGGCTGAATTGGCTAGCATTAGCTCCAGAGCTTAGCGCAGCGCTGCTGCAGGAGAGCAGATTTCAGCTCGGTATTTAAACAATAAAAAAAGGCCGTCATCATGACGGCCTTTTTTTTCTCAGCATGCAGCTCTAGGCAGTGAGCGTTTGTTTTGGTCTGGCATTGAAAACCACGATGGTTTTGCCGCTTGCTGTAACCAAACCCTGCTCTTCAAGAACCTTCAGCACACGCCCGGCCATTTCTCTTGAGCAGCCAACGAGCCTGGACAGCTCCTGACGACTCACTTTAATCTGCATGCCTTCTGGATGAGTCATTGCGTCCGGTTCATTGCATAGATCCATAATGGCATGGGCGACTCGGCCAGTGACATCCACGAACGCCAGATCACCCAACTTGCGGTTGGTGCGGTCAAGACGGTTGGCCAGCTGTGTGGCAAGTTCAAAGACCAGTCCGGGATTTTCGCTGGCAATTTGTCGGAATCGTGAATAAGTCATATCAGCGATTTCAGATTCTATGCGAGTGCGAACCCAGGCGCTGCGCTGTGGCTCGTCATGGAACAGGCCCATTTCTCCGAAGAATTGACCTTTGTTGAGGTAAGCCAGCACCATTTCGTTGCCATCTTCATCCTCGATCATCACTTCGACAGAACCGTCAACGATATAATAGAGCGTGTCCGGAGTATCTCCAGCATGAATTATCACAGTTTTAGAGGGAACTGTTCGAACTCTGCAGTACGTGAGAAACCTGTTAATTGCAGGAATATCACTCAGAACCTTTCTGGCCTCAGCCATCTTATGTCTCCTTAATAACCCGTTGCCTGTTGTAATACTTTCCGAGCCGAAGGGCAAGCTATAACACGTGTTTGCAGAGGGTTTCGTGAAAATTAAGCGCTAAATATCAAATATGACGGGCGACGGTGGTCATAATCTTAGATGTAAGGCTCATGCATGTTCTGACCGCGGAAGGCAGTTGAGACCCACCTTTTTCGAGTGCATGGGTGCTATGACGAAGTTCATCATCACGCATTTGAAGGATAATCTCGCGACTGCGATGGTCATCTGCAGGCAGATCGTTTAAATGGGTTTCTAGATGCGCAGTGACCTGATGCTCCGTTTCTGCGACGAAGCCCAAGCTGATTTTATCGCCCGCCAAGCCTGCCAGTGCGCCAATGGCGAAAGACCCGCTGTACCAGACCGGACTCAGCAAACTGGGTCGACTGTTAAGTTCGCTGAGGCGGGTTTCACACCAGGCTAGGTGGTCTTGCTCTTCACCAGCCGCTTCAAGGAGGTGTTGTCTGAGCTCGGGATCGCGCGACACCATTGCTTGACCCCGATACAGCGCCTGCGCCGAGATTTCGCCCGCATGGTTGATCCGCATTAATGCGCTTGCAGTCCGCTGTTCTTCATCAGTCAACTTATTCGGTTCGGCACTGGTCGCAGGTAACGGTTTTGACGCCCGTGCTTTGCTGGCAACAATCTTGAGTGCGGAGCCGATTTCAGCAAGAAGGGCATCGCCCAGATTGATTTGTCGATTGTCCATTGGGCAATCTTACTCCCTTTCCGGATGTCTAGAGGGCGAACAATCGCTCAGTGCCTATTTTTTTATTTTAGTTTGGTCTGTATGATCGCAGATTATGTAATGCCACCGCTTATTCAGGCGCTCCTGGCCTCTCAATTTATTTGACAAATCGACCAAGGTTAATCGACATGTGGGTAAAAAAAATAGTTTTTTCGAGTATTCTGCTGTTGGCAGCATTGACGTCTAATGCTCAGGATCAAGAGGAAAATAAGGGACCATGGTCGGGTAATACCACTTTGGGTTATCTTGCGACAAGCGGCAATACGGAAAGTAAGTCGGCTAACTTTGAGTTTGGTGTGAACTATGATTTAGTTCGCTGGCATCATGGCCTGAGTGGTAGATTTTTCTCTTCGAGCCAAGATAATGACGCAACAGCCGAAAACTATCAGTTGTCGTGGAGCAGCAAATACGATTTTTCCGAGTTCAACTATGGCGTAGGGCGCTTGAACTGGCAGCGCGATCGTTTCAGTAGTTATGATTACCAACGTTTTGCGACTCTGGCATACGGTCGTAGGATTATTAAGAATAAAAAGCACGAGCTTGACGCTGAAATTGGTGGTGGTTGGAGCCAATCGAAAAATATTGTAAACGAGGATATTAGCGAAGCTATTTTTCGATTGTATGGCGAATATGACTGGCAAATTACCGATACGTCTAAGTTTTCACAAACCATACAAGTTTCCGCTGGTAGCAGTAATACCTTTACCGAAGCGGTGACTTCATTGCGTTTGGCAATCGTAGGAAGTCTGGGTCTAGCAGTCTCGTTTACCTACCAGAACAATAGCGATGTCGTCCCCGGAAAAAAGAAAACCGACACCATTACCTCTATTGGTCTTGATTACGAGTTCTAAAACAAGCACTTAACCAAGAATCGCGATAATGAAGCGATTCTTGGTGGAAATAGGGTTCAGCCGTTGAAATGCAGCCTAAACATCAGTATTATGGCGCACCTTTCGGCGGGCATGCCCGCAGCAGAACAATAGATTCGGAGCCCTGAGGGCACTATCAATGAAGACTTTTTCCGCAAAACCCGCTGAGGTTCAACGCAGCTGGTATGTTGTTGACGCAACTGACAAGACCTTGGGGCGTCTCGCGACAGAACTTGCCTTGCGTCTGCGTGGCAAGCACAAGCCTGTATATACCCCACATGTTGATACCGGCGACTATATCGTGGTTATTAATGCAGCTAAGATCCGCGTAACGGGCAACAAACTAGAGGGTAAGTTGTACCACCACCATACAGGGTATGTCGGTCACCTAAAAACGGTTGATCTTGGAACAATGCTCGCTGAGAAGCCTGAGCGGGTATTAACTCTGGCAGTTAAGGGCATGCTGCCTAAGAACAGCCTGGGTCGTGCGATGGCTAAGAAAATGCGCGTGTTTGCAGGCCCCGAGCACGCTCATGTTGCTCAGCAGCCTCAGCCTTTAGAAATACAAGCCTAAACAGGCACAGGATAACTCATGAGTGAACAAGTTTATTACGGCACTGGTCGCCGAAAGAGATCAACAGCACGTGTTTATGCACGCCCTGGTACCGGCGCCATCATTGTTAACGGTAAGCCTATCGATAACTTCTTTGGTCGCGAAACAGCGCGTATGATTGTGCGTCAGGCTCTGCAAGTAGCAGGTGCGGAAGGTAAGTTTGATGTGACAGCCACTGTAAAAGGTGGTGGCACAACCGGACAGGCCGGCGCGATTCGTCATGGGTTGACCCGTGCGCTGATGCAGTCTGATGAGTCATTGCGTCAGCCTCTTCGTGCCGCTGGATTTGTTACCCGTGATGCACGTGAAGTTGAACGTAAGAAAGTTGGTCTTCGCAAAGCACGTCGCGCGACTCAGTTCTCGAAGCGTTAATCATACTGCGTCCGGGGATTACCCCGTATTTTGGGGGATCGTCTAGTGGTAGGACTGCGGTCTCTGACACCGCCAGCGGGGGTTCGAATCCCTCTCCCCCAGCCATAATAAAAAAGCCCGCATTGTTGCGGGCTTTTTTATTATGGCTGTATGCTTACCAGAGTAGCGATTTTATGTGGTTGATGCATTAAAGCATGAGTTTTTGCAATCAGCCTAACGTTCATGGCACTTCACGCCATCCGGTGCTCCTATTAACAGCACGTCTGCGGGCCGGTGACAGAACAGCCCTACTGTGACTACGCCGGGTATTAGGCTGATTCTTGATTCAATTTCGATTGGATTGGTGATGCTTAAGTTGTGAACGTCAATAATCTGATTGCCATTATCTGTCATAAAGCCTTCTCGGAAGACTGGCTGTCCCCGATACTTAATAATTTCCCGCGCGACATACGAGCGTGCCATTGGGATAACTTCGATCGGAAGTGGAAAAGCGCCAAGAACACCGACCATCTTCGTTTGGTCAATAATACAAACAAATTTTCGTGACGCTGCGGCAATCACTTTTTCTCGAGTTAGTGCTCCACCGCCGCCTTTAATAAGCTGAAAGTGTTTGTTGGCTTCGTCGGCCCCATCGATATATAAGTCGCAATGCCCGACCTCAGCAAGTTCCGAGACTTCAAAGCCAATACTGCGCAGCCGTTTGGTGGAATCAACGGAGCTGGAAACAATGCTTTGAATCTTGTCTTTTACCGCTGGTAGCGCATCAATCAGATAATTGACAGTTGATCCTGTACCTACGCCAAGCGCACAGCCAGGCTTGATAAATTCAAGAGCGGCAGAAGCCGCTTCGCGTTTCTCTTCATTTTGGCTCATTGAGGGGATTCTCCTAGGGGAAGATTATACGCACAGCGAAAGAGTTATATGAACATAGTCAAGCAAACTTAATGCTGGGGCGCAATCTCAGGCAAAAAATATGCCCGCACAAGGCGGGCATATTTATAGCGATTACCATCAACATTGCTGCCGCAGATGGTAGCTCGATTAAGACCAAGCCTTAGGGGCTTTATCTGGCCTTTTTCTTCGCTTTCTTCTTCGCTTTTTTCTTGGCTTTCTTTTTAGAAGCCTTTTTCGCTACTTTCTTCTTAGAAGATTTCTTCTTAGAAGCTTTTTTCTTCGCAGCTTTCTTTTTAGCCTTTTTCTTGGCTACTTTCTTTTTAGCCTTTTTCTTGGCTACTTTCTTTTTAGCTTTTTTCTTCGAAGCTTTTTTCTTCGAAGCTTTCTTTTTAGCCTTTTTCTTGGCTACTTTTTTCTTAGCCTTTTTCTTGGCTACTTTCTTTTTAGCCTTTTTCTTGGCTACTTTCTTCTTAGCCTTTTTCTTGGCTACTTTCTTCTTAGCCTTTTTCTTGGCTACTTTCTTTTTAGCTTTTTTCTTCGAAGCTTTTTTCTTCGAAGCTTTTTTCGCTACTTTCTTTTTGGCAGCCTTCTTAGACGCCTTTTTAGGTGCGGCTTTCTTGCGTGCCTTACGAACTACCTTTTTCTTGGTAGCAGCTTTCTTCTTTGCGGCTTTCTTTTTAGCAGCCATATCACAGTCTCCTAGTGTCGGGGTAACCGCGATTGAGTATATATAAAAGTCGATAAAATTCCACAAACACAAGGATTTCCGTGTGGACTGCATGTTTCGGAAAGGCGTTTGTAAAAAATGCTTGTTAGCGTTGTGCGGGCATTTTGGAAACGGAGTAATTGGGGTCAGTTGATCTGATTTCTCTTCATTATCCCGGACTTTTTTTCATTCTTTGCAACTAAAACCTATAAGTCTTCCCTTGTGTGACAATCAGGTGCATGGGTATGTCCCAATTGTTCTTCTTAAGCGCCTCTGCCCGCTGAAAGTCATACCCCAAGCCGATTAGAAGCGGCCGCCGAAATCTGCTACGAGCTGTTGTGAAGGCAAGAAGGCGATCATAATAACCTCCGCCCATGCCAAGCCGATTTCCTTTTGAGTCAAACCCAAGTAGTGGCAGCAGAATGATGTCCAGGTTTTTTGCCGAGAGATAAGCGCTGGTTTTGGGGAGGGGCTCTGGGATACCAAAACGATTGTTTTGGAGCGAATCATCGTCATTAAGTTGGAAAAAACCCATGCCACTTTTGCGCAAAATGGGCACAAATATGCGCTTTTTGCGCATCCATGCTGAGCGGATAAATTCGTCACAATTTACCTCTCCATTAACGCTCAGGTAGCAACCGATACGATTGCCACGAGCAAGTTCAGGAAGTTTCCAAAGTTGCCGATTAACTGAAGCAGCAGTTTCACCGATCTGCTGTTCGCTCAGTTGCCGGCGCTGCGTTTTCAAGCGATGGCGTAGGTCGATGTTTGGTGGTGGTTGTTGGTGCATTATTAAGGTGATGTATTTAAGTGAGGCCGATGACGTATAGTTTTTATTATTAAAGGCTGAACAGCCTAATATTTTTTTAACACCTTAACGAGTTTTTATTTTTGTGTTGTGACAATAAGTATTTTGAAAGTGCTCGTCAGCGATATCTTATTGCGCTGAGGTAGAAGGAGGTGCCTCCCGCCTGTGCCGGTAGAACCGTTGCTCTCGAACCGGAGCAACAAGTGGGGTCGGTCGCAGGGAGTATAGGCTGCCCGCTTAACGCGGTAATGCACAAAACTTTCTGCAGTGCCCAACCCCGATCTAATAGTTAGGGTCGAGGGATCCAGGTCCTTATCGAACACCGCAGGAGGCAGATCCTAAGATAACAGAAAACCTTTCGCTTTGTAGAGAGGTCGTTATCAAAATTTGAGTGAAAGAACCGGCTTAGAATTCGAGCTGTTGGCTGGATTGCAGAGCCGTCTCAACTTGTTCGCGGATGGTCTGGACTTTCTTTTTCGCATCTGTTTCTAGCGCATGCTCTTTGCCGCGAGACTTAATCAGTTCGTTAGCAATATTAAGCGCGGCGAGAATAGCAATTTTATCGATACCGCTCACTTTTCCGCCGTCGCGGATTTCCCGCATTCGACTATTTAGCAGCTCGACAGAATCTAGCAAGTCCCCTCGTTCCTCAGCAGAACAGCCAAGCTGGAACTCTTTTTCAAGAATTTTCACATGAACCTCGGTAATGCTCATGATCCAGTCTCCATAGCTTTTAGTCTTCCTATCATTGCTTCTACACGAGCTCTTACTTGTTCATTCTTTTGCAGCAGGGTCGCTCGGTCAGCAATGAGTGAATCCTGCCGGTCTTTTAGAGACCGATTTTCCTCTTTTAGCTGACTGCAGATAACAACGAGTTCATCCACGCGCTTGCCGAGGCGCTGGAGCTCCTGAATAAAGGTCTGGTCGATTTCTTGAGGCATGGTCTAAATATAGTGCGTGCTGTCCCCTACGGTCAAATAATTTGCATTGTGGTCCGGCCAATAGTGAGGCAGATATTGACGACCCGAATCGGGCTGGGATGATAAGATACAAGGCTTCCAATTGGATTTAAATACTTAAGGGTTTGCTATGGCAATGGCTGTTGGTGCGCTTCCGGACTCCGCTGAACTGACTTTGGCGCTGGAGTTCGCGGGTCTTGGTGCCTGTGCTGCAGAGATTCATGGCAGCTTTTGTGGTGCTGCTGTGCTTCTAGGGCCCCATGCCGGAGCAGTTTGGCTGAAGGAGACTCTGGGCGAATCTGATACGCAGACAGCCCAAGTGGCCCAAGCCGCAAAACTTCTCGGACAGGTTGCTCTGACGAGTTTCGCAATGCTAGAAGGTGGTCAGATGGATTTCAGGTTGTTGTTGCCGACTGATGATGAGTCCTTGCATGATCGCACCGAGAGCCTTGCGATGTGGTGTCAGGGCTTTATGCACGGTATTGCGATTGGCAATCAGGGTGAGGAAGCAGCTAAGGTTCTGGAATCAGAAGTGGCAAAAGAGATCATTGCAGACTTTGTGGAGATAACCCGGGCAGCAGTTGATGTTGAAGGGGCCGATGCGGCGGAGCTGAACCAAGCTGAGAATGAGTTCTTTGAATTATCCGAGTATGTGCGCATTAGCGCGCTGCTGATTTTTGAGGATAGCCTTGACCTCCGGGGCAGCAGCAGTGCAGACCTTAAGCATTAAGTGATGCGGTGGCATAATTTATACCGGTATCTGCGTTGCCACTGTTTAGTATTTATTTTTTAGTAGAAACAGTAATGAATCAAAAGGAATTTGCGAAGCGCAGACGACAGCTAATGAGGATGATGGGCAAGAATAGTATTGCTATATTGCCCTCGGCGAATACTCGGCTACGAAATCGTGATGTTGAGTACCCGTTTCGTCAGGACAGTGATTTTATGTATCTCACTGGCTTTTCCGAACCCGATGCGATTGCCGTATTAGTCCCCGGCCGGCCGGAGGGCGAGTACCTGTTGTTTTGTCGTGAGAAAGACCCCCTTCGTGAAACCTGGGACGGGTATCGTGCCGGGCCCGAAGGTGCGGTCGCAGAGTACGAAGCAGATGATGCTTTTCCAATAGCCGATACCGACGATATTTTGCCTGGCCTTATTGAAAGCTGTGAGGGGGTCTATTACACCATGGGTGCGCATCCGGAGTTTGATAGCCGCCTGATTAATTGGGTCACAGCATTGCGTGCGCAGTCTGGTCCGGCTGCGCATCCACGGGAAGATTTTGTTGCGATGGATCACATGCTGCATGATATGCGTATGTATAAGA
>Ga0206677_10002129_pt1 | contig 17859 bp, 22 predicted proteins | sample M130m12015metaG_FD_155475 | JGI IMG/M metagenome (GOLD analysis project Ga0206677, IMG submission 155475) | Ammonia-oxidizing marine archaeal communities from Monterey Bay, California, United States - M1 30m 12015 | ecosystem: Environmental > Aquatic > Marine > Intertidal zone | place: USA...
AGAACCTTCGTCTTGTATTGCTTTTGCTATTGCAAACGCTAATGCCTTGTCAGGATTTTTTGAGTTATATATTTTAGGATTATCAGACTGAATACGCCTTTGTTTAACCCATTCTTCTATTGCATATACATTAGGTAAAGATTTTGGGTGGAAGCCATCGTTTATTGCAGATGCGTAATCAACCTCGTTTGCCAATACTGCAAGTGTCATATTTCCACCAAACTCACTAATCTTATATCCAATACTATCTCTTAATCTACCTGTATTAACGTGTCCTTGCCTTTCTAGCTCTCCCTTTATGGCAACTACCAAATCTTGACCAACTTCTGTTAGGATTTCTCTCATTGTTGATTTACTTACTTTCGCCATTTATACCGATTTAGATTGTGATGCTAGTTTAATAATTGAATCTTGTACTTTAGTTAGGTTTTTGTCTAAAGCACCGTCATAAGCAGAAAAGTGCCATACCCCACCATTAAATGATAAATCTATATTTCCTGTTCTTCCAAATTGGTCGAAAACAAAATCACTCGTAGGGCAAGTTTGTGTTCCTATCCTAACACCATTTTCTCTTATTGTTAATTGGTCTTTTGACCTTGTAACAGTTATTAGTAGTGGACTTGATGATGGAGAGTAATAAAGTGTAGATGAATCAAATGTAACTGAGTTTGATGAATCAAAGCTTAACTTGTAGCTTTTATCGCCAACATCTCCTGCTGAAAAAAACATATCGTTATCATCAGACTTACCCAAGAATCTCATATACTTATTTACAGGGTGTCCTGCTATATCAACATAAAGGAACATTGTAAAATCTCCTGAAAGCGTAACAGCAGAGTTTAATGACATAAAGCTGCTTTTGTATATGCTAAAGTAAATAGGAGATTGATTGCTAACACCTTTGCCATATTTTCCCAAAATAGGCATATTAGCAGATGTGGATTGAGAAAAAGTAAATGAATCATAACTACTCGCCCATTTTGAAACAGAACCATTACTTGAATAAACCTTATGGTTATAATTGAATATGCACACAGGATTTATCTTTGTTGTTGTCTTTGTTGTTACTGTTCCTGACTGTGGAGTTGTTGTCGTAACTTCTTCTTCTTCCGTAAATACAGTTTGTGTCTTAGATGTTGCTTTAAGCGAATCTTGTATTCCAACCCTATAACTATTTGTTATTTTTAAGTCAGAATAATTTGAGTATGTGCTTCCACCATCATTATAACCCTCTCCTGATTTGTAAACAACCTTTACCAACGCACCATCAACAGTACAATAAACATACTTTGATAAAGAATCTTCTCTTTGTTTTTTATATATTTTTGACATTATAAATTTAACGAATCTGAAATGTTCATAACTAAAGTAGAGCTAACCTCTTTTTTGCCCAAATCAACATACTCTACAAGCTCAACCTTTGTGCTTTGCTTTAGGTGTGGTTTAAAATCAATTATCTTGTTTATCCTGTAATAATTACCATCTATAAAAACAAGTCTTGTAAAGTCAAGAATAGCCATATCTGTATTACTTAAATTAAGATATATTGTTTTTATTCTTGGTCTTTGTTTTAGCTGCTCAACCATTTTAGAGTAAAAAGACTGATATAAACCAATATGCGTTTGACTTCCTTGACCTGAAAAATCGTAAGTGATATTATTAAAAGACAGGTTAGGGTCTAACGACAATGTAGAGCCATTGTAAGTTCCTGCATCTAACTGCACAAAAGAACCAAATGTATCGTTGTTGTCTGCACTATTTTTAGCACTATCCAAGTGAAAAAAGTTAGCTCTACAAAAATCATACTGAAAAGCGTTAGAAGCAACAGCTTCTCCATTATTGTTGTAGGAGTACCCTGTTCTTACACCTGACTGACTGCTCAAATATTGATTAGCACCTGCATAAACAGGAAGCGTTATTAATACCCTAGCACCTATGTTAAATTCTTTCTCAGCTCTTTCTACACTCCGTTCAGAATCTATGTTTGTAAACTTTGTGTGATAAACAGGAATAAAAGGTCGTCTTAAAAGTGAATGAGTAACATCTTGGTCAATATAATCCCCCTCGTACCAATTAAAAGAAGGAGAAAAGTATTTATTCTCAACCTTGTATGTTCCGTCTGTAAAAACTCCATCGGAATTTAGCTCTCTGTAAGAACCCCAATCAGTATCATTTTTCTTGTTAAATCTTTCTAAAAAAGCATCTCCTGAAGCATCTTTATATTTTACTATTAGCTCTGATTTTATGTCGTTTATAAACTCATCTTCAATAGGCTTTGAGTAGTCTATTTTAGAAGTCCAATCTCTAGCTTGTGTGTAGTCTTGATAAAAATAATCGTAAGGCTCAACCTTTACTATCTTTGATTTAGAATCGGTAGAGAATTGAAGATTAAACATTTGAGATATTCCTGATACAAAATCAGACTGCTTACCCTTTGGTAAAAGGAACTGAACAGGAGAGTAGTCCTCTCCCACATTAATAGTGTCATTACCCATAACCTCCATAGTGCCACTTTGATAACCAAACTTAACGTGTCCACCATTATAAGCTGCATAATCCACCATTCTAACGGAAACTGTAAATATAAATTTTCTACCAACTTCTGTTGAAGCATCTGTATATTCTCCGACAAAGCTCTCAATAGAATCGTGATTACCGTCTTTAGTGTAAGATATAGTTCCACTATCCCATCTTCTTATTATGTTTGTATTTGTATTGTTTCCGTTATTGCTATCTTCTACTGCTTGATAAAAAGAATTTATGTCTTGGTCAAGGTCGTCATCAACCTCCCAAAGCTCTCCTCTTAGCTTGTATTTGACTTCTTCATTTTGCCAATTACTTACTGAGCTACTGTTTCTGTAATGGCGAAAGTCTATATTAAACTTTATTGTATGAGTTCCTGTTTCGTTTATAACCACCATTGTATGGTCGCCTAATTGGTAGTGCGTATTACCACCTGTCTGAACATTTCCTGTTGATGTGCTACTAGGTAGTGGAGAGTCGTCTAAAGCAAAATTACCACTAAAAGGGTATCTTGCTGCAACATTGGTATTATCTGTTAAGTAACCGTGCCTACGATTTACTGTAAGGGAGTTATACCCTATATGAGGCATAGAGTTAATACTACTTGCATTGTAAGAATACGCTGCTGCTTCTACATAAGCATCATTTTTTTGTATCTTTCCGTATTTGTCATTTAAAAGTTCTGATTGCTTTTCAAAGTTAAGTGGAACTATCAATGATTTAAAGTATTCGCTATTGCAAAACTCGCTATCAACTACATACCCCTCTCCTGCAAATATCTTATCCCAAATATTTTTTACATAAAGGCAAGGAACAAAGTCTGCATCTGTTACCTGATTCCTAGAGCTAACACCCTCTCCAACAGATAGCAAAGGAAATAATGGTTTGTCAGAGTTGGCATTAAATGTTGAAGCATCTCTAGCGTTACCTGAAAGACCTTGCATATTCTCAAAAACAAAACCTGTGTTTCCACCACCACTTGTATTATCAAAGGTAAGCTCTTTGAGGTCTTTGTTTTTTATCTTAGATGCCCAATCCATATTGTCTGAAAGAAAATTACACTCATACTCCAAAGGGTCTTTTCCTTTAAGAATTTTTGTTATTTTCAGCGTTCCTGAAACTATCGGAATGTTATCAGAATATATTGTTGAAGGCAAAGAACCCCTAACATTTTTACTATCTATATTACCGTCTTGATAAATATGGTTTAGTAGCTTGTTGTTTCTCTTTGTTGCAGGAACTTTAAAGGTTTTACTAAAGCCACCGTTTCTTGAGTTAAAATCTCTAATGTCAAAATTTTGATAAGTTAAAGATAAAGGGAACTCATCGCTTGAAGTAATATCAAGGTCGCCTAATATATTGTTAGCACCTATTTTCGCAAAACCTCTTAACTCTATTCTTATTTCAGCCATTATTTTATAGTTCTTTTCTCTTTACTTTCAACATAGTTTACGGTCATAGTAGATTGATTCTCACTATCAAAACTTGTAGTAGTAGCATCTTTTATGTTTACAGGAACATAGTAGTGTCTGTTTAATGTGCTATACCAACCACCTGCTGTCGGCAAATCACTCTCATACTCCCTAACCACAATATAGTCAATCATAGTTCTACCTGCTTTTGAAGAATGTTGTAAAAGTATTAGTGGTGCAAAAAACTCAACATCTGCGTGTGCGTTAGCAGGGTCTTTAGGGTCGTTGGACTGCCCTTGAAAAGACTCTGAGTTTGAAGAACCCTCTGCCAACCTACCTGTTATATACCCTCTGTGTACCTCCCATTCGTTATCAGCATCTTGGTCGTAGCCATTTAGCGTAATGTAGTGCTGAGAGCTATGGGCATTTGCACCACTTGTGTTTACTAATGTCGTTCCGTCTGCTGCAATACCTCCTAATCCAATATAGTTTGTAGCAGCAGCATCTTGATACTGAACTTTTATTCTTACCTCAACCTCATATATTTTATTTGGGTCGTATGGAAACTTCTTGGCTTTAGCAATCGCCCAAACGTCATCGGCAGGGTCGCCACCACTAATATCATTATCGCCTTTTAAATAAGCACCTGTACCTGCTGTATGTCCGTTTGAAGTTGTTATTTGGTCTGTATTACCACCCTCGTAAATATACGTTCCTGAATACGTAGTCCAATCAGCTTGTAAAGCTGTGAGGTCATCGAAGTTATCCCTAAAGACCTCTTTTCCTCTCCAACCTCTTTCTACCCATACATTAGGAGATGACAGTAAATCTTCCATCATAGCTTGTTCTTGTCTTGGATAAGGTCGTGATACTGCCTGACCCTCTCTAAAGGCTTTTACAACGGATTTAGACACCCCCCTATATTCATCTGAGGTCAATCCACCAACTCTAGGGACTAAAGCACCGTAATTATTCTTAACATTAGGTAGATTACCCTGCCAAATACTATCACTTGAACTTGATTGTCCTAATTGACTTTGAAAGTCAGGATATATAGTCTGCTCGTAAGTTTTTGAAGAAACATTTATTCCCTCAGTAGCTGTTCCATCAAAAGTGTAGCTATCAATACCACCTAACCTGTTTTGCCAATGAAACCTTACAGATTGACCAAAATATTTTTTATCTTCCGACTTGTGGTCTATATAGTAGTACATCATTTGACCTATTTCTCTAGTTTCTGCTGATGTGTAAAACTGAACTGTATAGTATTCAACATTAGACCAATCTCCAAATTTTGGAAGGTTATCATTAGTGGTATTAGTCCAACCAACTATTGCTTCTCTTATATTTCTTGTTCCAACACCAATCTGAAACACACCAAGCTCAGGCTTGTTTGAATTAAAGTCGTTTGTGCTAGTGCTTCCTCCCCAATGAAAAACACCACCTGAAGCACTATAATTGCCATCTCCCCTAGCAGAGCTGTTTAAAACCAACTTTAATGTTTGACCCAACCCATTTGTAAGAATGTTTCCATTTTTCAAATAAATACTAATCAGAGCATAAGGATAATCTGTACCATCTCCCTTGTCCATAATAGCACTCAAGTATTCACACTCGTCAGTTCCTATTATCTTGTAGTTAGGCTTTAGTGTAAGACACCTAACCCTTTCATTAGCGTTGTCTTTACTAAAAGTAAATGCTTTTGATAGAGAATCATTTTGTTCTTCGCTAGCTGTGATTCCTGACATTGCATTAGACAATACCAAGCTGTGTTGTTCTTCGTGAGATAAAGCTACATTAGCAACGAAAAAATTATGTGTTATGTCTAAAGTATTATCTGTGGTAAGCTGACCACTAGAATCTACATACTCAGGTCGCATACGAACACTAAACTCCTTAAACATATTATAAGAGGGCATTGACTGAGTTATATCTCTTTGAACCTTATCGGTAGTGTCGTGAGTACAAGCTCTTAAATCATACGAGAGGTAATCCCTACACATACTGCTTACATCTAAGCTAAAGTATTTGTATGTGCCATCATTAGCTGTTGCAGTAGCACCCCAATTATGTATGTATGTACTTGGCTGAACCCTAATAAATGTTTGATTTTCGTATTCATATTCGTCAGTCCTAGAGTTTCTAGGTGTTATTATAAACTGAACACTTTTATAATCCGCTAACTCTGCTCCTTGAAGCCTTGATGTTAGTTTTATAGGCTCGTATGCAGATATTAAAGCATTTGTTATTGGTTGGTCAATAATTATTTGTGTTACTGCCATTATATACTGTATTTATGTTTTAGGTAGTCTGTTAATTCTTTTATCTTTCCATCTTCAAAGGCACTTCCAAATATTATTATCTCCTGCATAGAGCCTTTGAAAAATCTAGTAGTTAATGAAGAAGAAGCACCCAATGTTAGTTTTCTGTTTGAGCCATAGTCTGAGAAGCTGTCAAAAGAAGGTGCTGTTTCGCTGTCTAAGGCTGTTGTGTCTTTGTATATCTTAGTTGTCTTATTGTTGAATGTTGCCACAAAAACAGACAAAGTGTTTGACGAGTGTGTGCTACCACTATTTACACTAGCATCATCTTCATCGTCATCTTCATAGTTTGTTTGCCAAAAATCACTTCCATTAATATCTATATAGAATTGTTGCGTATTTGCAATACCATCGTTCTTAGCTAGAAGGTAGCCTTCTTGACTATCTCCTTTAGCCACCCAAGCTATTGTATGGTCTTTTGGTATTCCACTACCTGAGTTTATCCCACCGTTTACACAGGTCATAAAATCGTTAGCACCATCAAAAAGAAGGTAAGGATAGTTGTTTTCCGTTATCTCATACTTGAATTTTGGCATCTTTATTGCTGTCGCTTGTTCAAAGTGATTTCCGTTGCCACTTTGGTCTATCCACTTACTAACAACTTCGTTACCACCACTAAATGTTGTTTTAACTCCCATATCGCTACGAAGCCATACTAAAGGGGTTAAACTTGTTATAGATGATTCATCTGTAAATGTAAATGAGTGTGAAAACGCATTAAGAGTAAAACTAAGTCTGACTTGTATCAACTTGTCGTTATATAATTCTTTTTCTCGTTCAACAGATATACTGTCAGGACTTAATATTACTTCTTTATTTGCGTAACTATCTAAAACTCTTTGTAACCAACCTAATGCTTCTTGCTCTAGTAGTGTGAACACGCTATCAAGAGAACCTGCGTGGTTCTGATGATATGGTTTTACTATTAGACACTCATAGGAGTATTCTTCCTGAACATCTCCCTCAGTTGTAGGAAGTACCGATGTTGGTGGTAAGACTAACAATAACGGATAGTCGTTGTTGTGGTTTTCGTTGATTTCGTTCTCGTAACCAAAGATAAACCCACCATTTATCCACTTTTGCTCAAATCTATTGGTTAATTCTCTTAATTTATTAAAACTCATTATTTCTTAACTTGTTTGTTCTGTTCTTCTTGTACTGCCATCTCAAAGTCGCTTTTTGATGTTTTCCAAGATAAATATGTCATTACTTTATACAATTTCTCATCTTTTACACTTTGTATTGCATCTTTACCTTTATTTGTAAAAATACCGTCTAAAGCTATGTCGTATAGAGTGTTTAACCAACCGTAAGGCTTCATTATCTTACTAGCCTTTACTACTGCTACACTTTTTGAGCTTCCTTCTCTAAAAAGGTTTGGATAACGTTTAGTGAGTTGCTCGTTTGTCTGTTCAAAAAAAAAGCGAACTCCCAAACGATGTCCATTGTCAATCTCTTAAAAGCCTTAGCTTTATCGTCTATATTATCCAAATCAACCTCCTCATCAACGGATTTACACAAAATAGCCATCTGTTCAGGTAAAATATCAAATCTACCGTTCTTTAGGTACTCTGTGTTCATCTCCAACTGCGTACTCTCTATATATTCGCCAAAAGTACCTTCTCTAAAGAAATTCATAGGGAAATAGTATATATCTCCTTCAAATTCAAAATTGGTCATACCTTTTGGCTTGTATTCCTCCAATATGTTGTCTAAAGAACTAATAACAGCTTCTATCTCCTCAGTCTTTACCTTTTTTACATTCTCCTTACTCATTCCTGTCATATAACAAAATAAATCGTTATACATCTTGATTTCTTGAGTAAAAAAGAATTTAGTTAGGTCTTTACCTTCGTCATTCTTGTCTTGCTCCTCAGTTCTCTTATATTTTTGCAATATTTCATAAATACCACAATAATATTCGAGTGTCATTTCTTTCCAATCGCTAGGAATTTCTTTTTCCTTGCCATCTATTTCTATTACTAACATTCTAAATCTTTTTCTAGTTGTTTTTTGGTTTCAATATCGGAAACCATATCACTAAGCTCTCCTACTGCATCTAATGTTGAATCAAGACAATTTCTTAACTCAAGCTCAAAGTCAATATATTTTTCCAACTTTTCTGTTCTTACACCTGCTATGAAACCCATAGAAGCGTATAGGGACAGGTTTGGTATAATATAAAGCCACTCATCAACTGAATCACTATCTCCATTGTCTATGAAGTCATTAGAGTAAGACACTATATGCTTCAAAATGTTATTAAACTGCGAGAATTTTTCTGTTGTTTTGTCGTGTTCCGTCATAACATACATTCTTCTCTGTAAAAAACGCAAATGTCTTTTAACAATTCTTCTGTGATTGCCATTCATACATCTTATATCTTTCATAATGCAAATTTTGTTAAATTATTTCTAAAAGTTTCGCAACTTTTGGTCAAAGTTCTATTTTATACCTATTTTATCCAAAATATAGCACATTATTGCCTGAAAAGTGCTTATTAAGAGCCATAACAAGGCAATCTACCATATCATCGTGCTTTGCAGCAGGAAATTGCTGACATTGCATCAGAAACTCCTCGTTCCAATGTCCTTTGAGTAAAGACACCCTGCCTGTTTCTATACTTGCACTTATGTCTTGCACTCTGGCAACCTTATCTTTTGTTGGGGGTTTGTCATCTTTTATGTTCAATCCTGTTTCTCTAACTAATGTTTGAACTATTGATTTACCACTTGCTTTAGGCTCTACATATATTTTTGATTGACTGCTATATCCGTTTTTATGAACAAACTTTTTTATATGTCTAATTAGGTCAGGAAATTCAAGTCTTACATTCTGTACTTCTCTAATTTGCCATTTACCCTCCTCAAATGTGTAAGCCATCAATGCTGAGGGGTCATTTTTCTGACTTGCTGTATATGCAGGGTCAATAACAAAGTTTACAACACCCTCCACCCTCTCATCATCAATCTTAAACCAATTTTTCTGTATCATACCACTATCGGCAGGTGTTGGTCGCTGTTGTAGCTGTCCTGCGTAGCCATAAGAGCCTAGTGCTGATTTGTAGTCATCTAAAATTTCTTGACTAAACCTATCTTTCCAAAAAAGTCCATCTTCATAGTGTTTAGATAGCTCATAAGGTCTTAAGTCGTCAGAAAGCTCGGCAGGTATGCAAATATGCTCGTGCTTGTCAGGAGAGTTGTATAAAAGATAGCCACTAAGGTCATCTTCGTGTACTCTCTGCATAATTATTATTCTAATTCCTGTCGTTGGATTATTAAGTCGTGAATATAGTGTTGATTTATACCACTCGTTAGCGTTATCTCTTTCTGTTTCCGATGCAGCGTTTTTTGGAGATGTAGGGTCATCGACAAGAATTATATCTCCACCCTGTCCTGTAACAGAACCACCAACAGATGTTGCTCTCCTAACTCCTAGATGATTGTTTTCGTATCTAGCTTTTAGGTTTTGGTCTTTTTTGATATGGAATGTTTCTGACCAATGGCTTTGAAACCACTCGCTTTGTATTATATCTCTTGACTTGGTTGCGTGTTCTATGCTAATCTCTGCCGAGTATGATGCTGTGATAAACCTCATCTTTGGATATACTGCCCAACACCAAGCAGGAAACATAACCGTTACCAATAATGATTTAGTGCTACGGAAAGGAATATTAATAATTATGTCCTTACCCTTTCTTTCTCCTTTGATTATTCTTTCTGCTTCTGCTTGTAGAATATCGCAAAGGTATTTATGATGAAAATTTGTTGATAATGGAACGGAAGGTTCTGCAATAGGAAAAGCTTTGACAAAGAACTCATAAAATGATTTCTCGCATATAGCTTTCTCCATTGCCTTCAACAAGGCTTTCTTATTGTCGTTATTCATCTACTTCCTCAAAGTCTGTTTCTTCTGCTTCCATTTCCTCCATACGCCTTTTGAGGTCATCAACACTCATATTATCATCTAATGTGATTTCTATTTTGGTATTGCCACCTGTATTTATTTCCGTTGATTGAAGTTTAGGAATTGCATAGTTAAGTAATTTAGCAACTGCATTGATATATGCTTCAGGATTTTTTTCTGATAATTTTTCTAGTGCATTTCTAATATTCTCCTCTTGACCTGCTAAAGCCAAAGTAAGCACTTCTCTTGAAAACTTTGTTACTTTATTAACAGAACCTTTTGTACGACCACCCACAGCGTTTCCAACTTGGAATGGTCTGCCAACAACTTTCTTCTTTTTTTCTTCTGCCATATCGCAAATATAATAAAAAAACCTTTAACCTTATATTTAACCTTAACCATAGCTTTATCTTTATTATGTAGGGTACTATATACCCTTCACAAACCCTTAAACCTATAAAATAGGACTTCAAAATTTTTTTTGTGTAATATGGGGGTATGTTTTTTGTTTCCTTCCACTTTTTGCGTAAAACTATATTGTATAAACACTAACTTCGTAAAGTTCTTGCAACGCTGAATAAACGAACTCCTTAGAACAACTCCCTAACTAAATAATTCTATTCCTAAACAATATATAAAATTGGATTTCATTTTGTTGTGGTTGCATATATTTGCTTACCCCACCTCCCAAAAAAAATTGACGGAAAATCTGCCGTTCTAAAGCAAAAAATCCGTCAAATATGCGTTAAAATTATGTTTATTTGCTTATCTGAATAAAAAAATTAGCCTAATAAAACAAACAACAACGCCAACAATAGCCAAAAAATATTTATTGTGGCTCGCTCTAAATTAAAAGTAAATCATATATAAAAATTTTAGTTAATAATTAATTTATATCGTCACTATGAACATAGCTTTCGACATTGCCACCGATATAGGTGCAATTTTCTTCAGCATAATAGCAACCATCAACATCAGAATAACACGCACATTCATCGCACCTTGTTTCGTTTACATCTTCACAATAATTTTGCTCATCTTCTTGCATTTCAGCACCACAACACGCACAACATATTTGCTCAACTTCAGAATAAGTACCTCCCGTACAATCAAATAAATGACTACTAGAATCTTCTTTGTCAGTAGATATACAATCTTCTGCCTCACTACCATATTGAAAAGTGTCCATATATGGATATTGTTTAAAATCGCCTAGACTCATAGATTTTAAATATACCTCGTTAAAAGGGCAATAGCTGTAGCCTTTTAAATCGTCCGAGTAGGTATGCCTAATATTATAGGCGTGTATTTTCTCGCTCTTATCAATCTTATTCAATCGCATAATATCAAGAATCATTCTTTTATATATATGATTGCTTAACGGCTCATTATGTGCATAGGTATAAATCCTGTCTATGTATATTTTAGGCTTAGTCCAATGAGAGAGTTTTACCTCCCAAACAAGGCAACGAGCGTACAAAGTACCATTTTCTAAAATGGTGTAGAGTTTTACAGGTAAATCTGAAAAAATTTCAAAATACTCTCTCGGCTTGCCTTGCATACAGGACATAGATGCAATTGCATTTTCGCCACTTGAATAGATAGTGGCAATATCATTACCCTCAAATATTTTTAAATCTAATTTTCTAGCGTCAAATAAATCTTTTTTTAATTGCTCGATAATCTCTTGACATTTGTAATTATCGGCTACGGCATCACTAAAAAATTTATTAACTAATTTTTCGATAGTAGTATGATAGAAAAACTTTTTTCGCTGTTCTAGTGTGAAAATTTTATTTTCCTTTTGTTTATACTCGATTAACTCATTTTGCTTTTTTTCTGTGATGTAACTAACTTTGCAAAAATCCGATTGACTAAAGCCTAATTTTATGGGCGTGGCTGTATTGTATTGCTTACGCTTAAAGCCTAGCTTCTCAATATCTTGAATAGCTTTTTTAACTAGTTGATTGATTGACTTTTTCATAATTGATAGTTTTTTAAATGTTTATAGATTAGAATGGTAATTTTTCTAGGTTAGACTCTAGTAATTCAACTAGGTTTTTTTTATACTCGATAAATTCAGGCTTAGACAGGTAAAGAAAATATTCTTTATTATATCCGTTTTTCTCTAGTAAATTACCTAATTTTTCAACGCCATTTTCGTCAGCGTATCGGTGTAATAATTGTAACAAATTTTTCATTTTTAGTAGTTTTAAATAATTAATATGAAGCAAATATAATATAAATAATTTAAACAAAAGCAAAATAAATACAATACTTTATTAACAATTATAGTGTTAATAACTTTGTTGCTTAAAATTTGGATAAGTCAAAAGTGTTACTTAGTGTAAAGAGTACACTAAGGTAAGTGTATCAAGTACACTAACCCCCAACCAAGACCCATGGCAGTCCCCTAGCAGTTACTTGGCAGTTACTTGGCAGTTACTCAGCAGATACTTGTGGTTCGTTTGGAATTGAAAACAAAAATAAAAAGTTTTGAAAAACAAAAATAAAAAGTTTAAAACAAAAAAAGGTGCGAGGACTATCAAAACCTCACACCTGAAAAAGTAGCAATGCGATAACACTACTAAACGCAGACAGTACTTTTTACTAGAACGCTTCCTTACAATGATGACATCTCCTGTGGTCGCTATCATAAGCTGCACCACAACAAGCTGTGCCTGTGTCATCATACATATCTATCATATCTTTTATGTTTGACATAACTTCAAAATCTTCTAACGATAAGTCCTCCAACACATACCAAACGCCATCGTAATCAAAGGTAACATCACAGGTTGTTTCTCCACCTACAACATCTATGTTATCAGCACCCTCTTGCTTTAAGAAGTAAACAACCTCTGATTTCTCTAACACCTCATCAGCATAACTCATCTCATCTCTATCTGACATTAATTTCCAACTATCGTAATTCATATTGTAGTATTTTTTATTTGGTTAATAATTTGTGGGAGTTTTGCAGAAGCACCCCCCCCCTAGTGAGGAGTACCCCTCCCCCATTTGTTATACAAATATACAACTTATTTATTAAACTACCAAATTATTTACAATAAGTTTTGTTTTTAAGTATCATATTTATTATCGGCTGACTAACATTATACTTGTTAGCGAGTTTGTTCTGACTGATACCCCCTGCCTTATACTCATCACGGATTGCATCTGCTTCCTCTAAAGTAAACTTACGCTTGGCATAGCCACCACCCCTACGGTCTTTTCTTTCAAATGGATTAATGCTCATCTCTTAACTTTTCTAATTCAAACTTCAAATGATTAATAGCCTTCTCAATGTCCTCGATATGCTTCTCCTTGTTAGTCATACCTTCTTCTGTTTTCTTTCCACAACGCAAGAGGTAGGTCGTGGCAGTTCCCACATTGTATGATAAATCAAATCCACTTATAACCTTCCTTGCTTCATATCCATTGATACCTATGTAGTAGTTGGGAACAGAAATATCTTTAGAAACCTTCTTGAAAAGCTTATTATTTATCCTGTCTAAATCTACCTGCTCATCTTGTTCTTCTACTCTCCTGCATAAACAAGCACCTCCACAATGGCAGTTTCGTGTGTAGTCGTAGTAGTATTTGCTCTTGTCTGTCATAGTTCGTTGTTAAAGTATTTATCAATAATATCTTTGCATTGGTCGAAGCCTTTAGCACAAACAGCGTAGTAACCCCTATCTAATGCGTTCTGAATGAATATCTTTTGTTCTTTGGAGGGATAACACTTCTTGTCCTTCTTTAGCTCTATAAACAATCCCTTGTAGGTTTTGTTTGGCTCGAAGATAAGTAGGTCTGATACCCCTCTCAAATATCCTGTACGCTTTGCCTTTAGTCGTTGAGAGTAATGTCTTTGAAACTGACCACCCATCGTTGCAGTAAATAACGACTTTGGATATTGTAGTTTCAAATACTCTACGATAGCTATTTGTATTCTTTCTTCGCTGTGAAATTCCTTCTCTTTCAAGTGCTTCTTCTAATTTCTTTATCCTTAGTTCATACTCGTCAAACCTTTTGCGTATTGTTTCCATTTTGTTTTCAATATCACAAATGTCAGAGTTAGTATGGTTCTGTGCGAATATAAGATATAAAACTGAAAGAAGCAAGAGTACAATTAATATAGTTTCCATAGCTTACGATTTAACTACTTGACTATCATCTACTATTGCATCACAACCAATGCAGTAGCACTCTGAACCCTCTAGGCAGTCTGATGTATAAACCTTACTATCACACCATTGACATTTGCCAATGTTGGTAAGCAGGTTGTCATCTTCGTAGTTGTACTCATCTTCCATATCCCACTCATCATTGTAAGACTTGTTACCCACTAGTTTTCCATTTACATAAGCATACCCAAGCTCGTCATAGCTTTCTTGATAAGATATTCTATCAGTAAACTTACCCTTCTTCTTTCTAGGCTTCCAATCAGACCAACTATCCCAAGATGGAGTTTCTGATTTGTGAGCATATAGATTACAACCTAACAAATCTATAAGTGATGAAATCATATCGTAACAGTTGATAGCATCTGCAACATCTACAACTTCTTTGTTTGAGTGTGGTGCATAGTAGCCACTAGACATATTAGCAACACATACCCCTAAGCCATTTAGCTTGAGTTGGTAAACATCTGTCAATGCACCTGATGTTTCCATATATCCGTGCTTGTGTAGTGTGCTAGATATTTTAGTAGAAAAGTCCTCGTTAAATAACTGAACACCATATATGTTGTTTACAAAGTCTTTGTTGCCACTCTTATCTGACTGAAAGCAGTAGCCTACATCTTTGAAGAAGTCCATATCGGCAGCAGAACTACCGATGCAACCTATCTCCTCGCTGTGAAAGAAGGCACACTTGACGGCATCTTTTTCTAGTAGAGATTGTAAGCCAATCCATACACCCACCTTATCATCTCCACCTATGCCGACCTGCTGCTCTACATCGTTGCTGAAAGCAAATAGAACGCCATCTCTGTCGTACACACCGAAGTCCTGATACATATCGTGTACTGTGTCTGTGTGTGATACTATACAAGGATAGTAGTCAGCAGTACCTTTGGTAACATAGACATTGTTGTCCTTGACTACAACAGTAGCTTGAGGAACATATTTTTTTACGAAGTCTTGAATGTAGGCAATCATTTTTTCTTCCTTGCCTGAAGAAGTTTGAACTGATAATGTTTCAATAAGTAGTGTTTTGTAATTCATATAATTGGGGTTTTATTGTTAATACTTGCACAAAGATACAAAATAATTTTGTAACTACCAAACTTTTTTATGTTTTTATGTTAGTAGTTTTGGTAATAGTCAGCAACGCTTATGCTTTCTGTATCTCTTATAGGTTTAGTTTTTACAGGGTCTTTAGATGTCATTCTTCCAAACATAAGTTGAAATCCTACATCAGAGTTAATTATCTTAGGAACAACTACATAGCTTATTCCGTCTTTATCATCTTTACAAATGTTTTGTATATTCTTATATATTCCCATTACTTTAATCTTTTTGCTTTGTTAATAGTTGCATCAATCATCTTTTGACCTTGCTGATGCTTTTGAAAATCTGTTACTAATTTTTGTTGTCTTTGCAGTTGTGCCTTTGCCTTGTGTTCTTTAAGCCATATATTCCAATTACGAACATTTACGAAGCCACCGTTATCAGAGTTTCTAACTCCTTGCTCAAAAGCAAAAGCAACTTCCTCCATCTCCATAGAACCATAAAACCTAGACAAGTCATCTACAAGAAACTTAGCCATCATTACCACCTGTTGTGTATCAGGTCTTTGACCTAACATCATATAACACTTGCTCAACAAGTCCACACAATCAACATTGAGCTGCTCAAGGTCGTTGCCAAATCTATACCATATCTGTCTGCTCTTATCCATTGTTTATCATTTGTCTAGCTTCTTGCCAAGTGTCTAGTGATTGTTGTACTTTGCCTTTGGTCTGTGTTGCTGTTGTGTTCTTCTCCCAAGTTCTTACAGCAGCCTTCCAATCTTTCATAGGGTTCTTCCCTACTTTCCAACCATTAGATGAATAGTAGTCGTAGAACTTCTGTGCATCTACAACATTGTTTCTTTCATTGCAGTAATCTACAATATCATCAACTGTTGGCTTAACAAACCTTTTAGCTTTAACTTTTTCTTTAACTATAGCTATATCCTTATCTTTATCTTGTACCCCTTCAGGTAGGGTTTGTGAACCCTTCAGATACCCTTCAAGGTTATATCTTTCTAATAACTGTATTACAGATTTATGAACATTAGAATTAGGGTTTAGTTCTCCATATTGGAACTCAATGAAGTCAGGAATAAACCACTTATCTCCATTGTCAAATATAACTATCTTATCTAAAAAAGATTTTGGCAGCATATCATATACAAGGTTTTCTCCAACTCTAATTGACGCCACCTCTATATCTACCTCCCATATACCTGCGTGATTGCAGTCATCTAATATGTAGAACCAAAGTAGTTTGTGTTGAGGTTGTAATTCACGGAGAAAGCGTTTTTTCCACTTATCCGTATCTGTCATTCTTTTTGCCATAATATATAATTTTGGGGTTAATACTTTGCAAATGTATAAATAATTTTTATTAATACCAAATCTTTTGTAAGTTTTTTCGTTCAACACTAACAATCATCTCTTGGTCGTGTACAGAACCTTTGCGTGGTTTTCTACCACCCTTCTTAAAAGTTCCTGATAAATTATCTATTCTATCAAATAATATTCCATCGTCAAATGCCCAACAGATAACAACAGGCTTACCGTACTTTATCTGTTCTTCCTGACAATCTACAATCTTTTTCATTGATACTATACAGTAATCGTAGCTATCCATATTTTGATTAGGACAACCCTTTACCTCGAAGCCACATATTCTATCAAAATTTTCGTTCTTCATCTCATAATCAACAGAGCTGAAGTCGCCTTGACTAGAGTAGCAGTAGGCGTAGTTGTCGCAGAAAAGCTTTGCTGCCATCTCTTGTCTTGCAAAATCTTTTGGGGTTTCAAATTTCATCGTTATAATCTATTAATGCTAAAACAAAAGCAGCAGCTACTACTGCTAATGCTGATATTATACTTATCATTTATTTTCTAAGGTATTGATATACTCTATTAGAGCTAACGCCTAAAATGTAGGCTATATCTTTCACACTCCAATTATAAAATCTTAATACCCTAGCTATTGATTTTTTAATCTTGGTCTTAAGCTTCTTTACTTTTGTGTACTTTTTTACTCTACTATTGTAATTCATCTATTAACTGTTTTGTGATTATCATCAACATTGATAATGCTATATGTATGCTCACACATATCTTTAATCTTTCTTATGTTGATTCTTATTTCCTTTCTAACGCCCTCTATCTCGGTCTTTGTGCTGTCAATTCCGAGAGAAGCATTGAGGGCAGCGTTCTTGGCTAACAAGCTATCTACCCTCTTTACATTCTTTCTTCTAGTGTTCGATTTCACAATCAAATACTTTTATTAAATACCTTACCTTAAAAGGGTAGGTCTGTGTCTGCTGTTGCAGTTTCTTTTGGCTCAGACTTTGTAGCAGCACCTACATTTACTGCCCAAGCTAAAATATTATTGTAGTAGTTTCCTTCATACAGGCGACCTCTAATATCTATCTTGCAGGTAACCTCTGTTCCAACAGGAATTGTATATATCTTT
>Ga0206677_10002130_pt1 | contig 17841 bp, 9 predicted proteins | sample M130m12015metaG_FD_155475 | JGI IMG/M metagenome (GOLD analysis project Ga0206677, IMG submission 155475) | Ammonia-oxidizing marine archaeal communities from Monterey Bay, California, United States - M1 30m 12015 | ecosystem: Environmental > Aquatic > Marine > Intertidal zone | place: USA...
GTAGGAGCGCCAACGATCAAACTGCTGACCGCTGAACTGCTTGAGCTGGTTCACGTCGTCGCGAAAAAGCGCCATCAAACGTTGCTCAAACTGACCCTCTGGATTAGGGCGTTCGATTGGAGTGCCCGTGCGTTGTATGAAGTGCCGGATAGCATATGCTACTTTGCGGGGGATGCGACGCGGCTCCAGTAATTCCATTCGCAACCAGTCGCTTACTAGCGGCTGAAACAAGGGGTGCGGACGTCGCTTGATATCACCTGTGTGTCTGCGCTCTAGCCATGATTGTGACCAAAAATCAGGATTCACTTCCAGAAACTCCAGAATTCCGCGCATGGTAACTGTCGTAGCCTTAGAAAGGTCTTCAAGCGCCACCACTTTAATTTGTTCTGGCTTGTAGTATTTCAAATAGTGTTGCAACTGGTACCAGTAGCTGCTGGTTACCCGGTAACGATGTGGCCACTCGTCGATGTTTTCCATCGCTTCTTCAAAGCTTCCGCGTTCCCAGAATTGAGCCACCCAGTCCTGATACTGAGAAGCCATGCGCGTGATTGGATCGCGAACCATATATATAAGTTTGATATCTGGTAGCAAAGCCGCCATGCGTTCGGCGGACTTATCGCAGTAGGGGTACCAGGTGTATTGGGGTGAAGCTTCACCTTTCAGACCGGGGCCTTCGGGGAAACGGTTTTGGTACCATTCAAGGCCTTGCTCCCAGCGCCACTCTTCGCTGAAGTACTGCACTTCTTTTTCTGTCGACATCTGAATGTCAGGATGCTCATCCAGGTAGGTATGCAGACTTGAGGTACCGCATTTCTGAGCACCTATAATGATGAAGTTAGGCAATGGCATAGGGCTAATAAGACCGGATTAATTAAGAGGCTAGTATAGTCCCTTCATGCACTTCTGCAATGTGCAGAGCCTTAGTTCTTGTTCGATAGTTGCCGGTCTGGTTTGATGCATGGCAATTTTGACTGGAAGTGCCCAAAATCATTTTCTCATGCTTCATGGTTTTTCCCAGCCGCAAGAAGTTAGAGCAAATGATGGGTTATAATCTTAGCCTGGTTAAGGCTGCACCTAGTGCGATAGACATTAGCTAAGCGCGGGGGGCTTAACTGGGCAGTCAGGCTGGGTTCATAGCCGTAGTTTGGCATTGGAGTAGGGTGGCGTCGGTTGAAGAAGAACCGAGTGGTCCAGAGATATTGCTGGATCGTACCGCGATTTTTCCTGCAGTATGCATTTAAGGATTCTTGACTTAAGGCTGCGGTTAAACAAAGAAAGCCCCGCTGGTGACAGCGGGGCTTTCTTTGTATGGCTCCCCAGGGCGGACTCGAACCACCGACAGGCTGATTAACAGTCAGCTGCTCTACCAACTGAGCTACTGGGGAATTGAGCGCGAGATATTGCGGTAAGGCACCCTGCAAGTCAAGAATCTAAGCCACTTTTGACAATAAAGTTGTCTTTCAGCACCTGGACGCAGGGTCTAACTCATAAACTTGTTGATGCGACGCACAGCTTCTTTCAGTATTTCCATGCTTGTCGCGAAGGAGAAGCGCAGATAACCGGGTGCCCCGAATGCTGATCCGGGTACCAAAGCAACCTCGGCTTGTTCCAGCAATGCACTCGAAAACGCGGTGCAATCTTTAATGCCTTTCAGCTTCATTGCTTCAGTCACGTCAGGGAAGGCATAGAACGTCCCCGAACCTTCTATACATTTAAAACCGGGGATCTCATTCAGGGCCGCAACCAGATAGTCATGTCTTGCTTTGAAGTGCACGAGCATTTCCTTGATACACTCATTGCCACCGGTTAGTGCAGCAACGGCCGCTGCCTGCGATATAGACACCGGATTTGATGTGCTCTGGCTTTGAATCTTTTTCATGGCCTTAACGACGTTTTCAGGACCACCACAATAGCCGATGCGCCAGCCTGTCATCGCATACGCCTTGCTAACGCCATTCATTGTTAGTGTGCGGTCATATAGATAAGGATTGGCTTGTGCGAAGCTGGTGAAGGCCTCTTCTCCCCAGTAGATATGCTCGTACATGTCATCTGTAGCAATGAGCACATCCGGGTAGTTTTTAAGTACTTCACCGAGAGCTTGCAGTTCAGCTTTGCTATAGGCAGAGCCGGTAGGGTTGCTGGGACTGTTAAGGAACATCAGGCGGGTGCGCTCAGTGAGCGCTTCTTCAAGCTGTTCTGGTGTGATTTTGTAGCCCTGCTCGATACCACCAAGTACCGGCACAGGAATGCCGCCAGCCAGCAGCACCATGTCCGGGTAAGAAACCCAGTAAGGGGCGGGTATGACGCATTCATCACCATCGTTGAGAACGGCGAGACATACGTTAAAACAAGTCTGCTTGCCACCGGATGAGACCAGAACTTGATCTTTGCCGTAGGTCAGTTCATTTTCGTTCTTAAACTTATCGATGATGGCTTGCTTAAGCGCAGGCGTGCCATCGACATTGGTGTATTTGGTGTCGCCATCATTGATCGCTTTAATAGCGGCATCTTTAATGTGCTGGGGGGTATCGAAATCGGGTTCGCCTGCACCCAAGCCGATAATGTCACGGCCTTGAGCACGTAACGCGGCTGCTAGTGCAGTCACTGCCATTGTGGGCGAGGGCTTAACGCGTTTCACGCGTTCGGAAACTGATAGACTCACTTGATTGTCCTAGAGTTAACTGAAGGCCTGAGAATCAGGTCTTGAAGACCGTAATTTTACGGGAATAGACGCCAGCAACCAATACTCCTGAAGGGATTCCTGCCAAATTTATATGAGTTTAAGCAAAGAAAAATTTGAATTAGTGTCTGGCTACGAGCCCGCTGGCGACCAGCCGGCCGCCATTGCGGCACTGGTAGATGGGCTGCGTGACGGCTTGGCCGGTCAGACATTGCTCGGTGTTACCGGCTCGGGCAAGACATTTACGATGGCTAATGTGATTTACTCGTTGCAGCGGCCAACGCTGATTATGGCTCATAACAAGACATTGGCTGCGCAGTTGTACGGCGAAATGCAGGAGTATTTCCCGAATAACCGGGTGGAATACTTCGTGTCCTACTACGACTATTATCAGCCCGAAGCTTACGTCCCATCATCTGATACGTTTATTGAGAAAGATGCCTCAATTAATTCACATATTGAGCAAATGCGCTTGTCAGCAACTAAGGCGCTGATGGAAGGGGGCGGGGCAATTATTATAGCCACGGTGTCTGCGATTTATGGTCTGGGTGACCCGGAATCTTACTTCAGTATGATTCTGCATTTAAGTCGTGGCGAAAAAATGAATCAGCGCGATATTCTGCGGCGTCTTGCGGAGATGCAATACACCCGTAACGAAATTGATTTAGTGCAGGGTTGTTATCGCGTTAAGGGCGATATCATTGATGTGTTTCCTGCTGAGTCTGAAAAAGAAGCCGTTCGCATTGAGTTGTTCGATGATGATATCGAAAACTTATCCTATTTCGACCCGCTGACAGGCGAAGTCTTACGCAAAGTTCCGCGTTTAACGGTTTACCCCAAAACCCATTACGTGACCCCCCGTGACGTGCTGGTAAGTGCGGTAAAGAAAATCAAAGTCGAGCTCAAAGAACGCTTGGTCGAATTGCGTGATTTGAATAAGTTGGTTGAGGCGCAGCGGCTTGAGCAGCGAACCCTGTATGACATTGAAATGATCAATGAGCTTGGCTATTGCAGTGGTATTGAGAACTACAGTCGCTATTTATCCGGCCGTGAAACGGGTGAGCCGCCGCCGTGTTTGTTCGATTATTTGCCCGCCGATTCATTGCTTATTGTTGATGAGAGTCATGCGACGATTCCACAGATTGGAGCAATGTATAAAGGCGATCGTTCGCGGAAGCGAACATTGGTGGAGTATGGCTTTCGCTTGCCATCTGCACTTGATAACCGGCCTCTGCGTTTCGATGAGTTTGAGAAAGGTTCACCTCAGACGATATACGTTTCCGCCACACCGCGTGTTTATGAGCGCGAACATTCTGATGTGATTGCAGAGCAAGTAGTGAGGCCGACGGGTTTGGTCGATCCTGATATTGAGATTCGGCCAGCGGGCAGCCAAGTAGATGATGTGCTCTCAGAAATTAGCCTGCGGGTTGAGTTGGGTGAGCGGGTGTTAATTACCACACTGACCAAACGAATGGCAGAGGACCTCACCACCTATCTTCATGAGCATGGCGTTCGGGTGCGTTATTTGCATTCGGATATTGAAACGGTAGAGCGCACAGAAATTATTCGTGATCTGCGCTTGGGTGAGTTTGATGTTTTGGTGGGGATTAACCTCCTGCGTGAGGGCCTCGATATGCCGGAGGTGTCATTGGTTGCGATTCTTGATGCCGATAAGGAGGGCTTTCTGCGGTCTGACAGCTCCCTAATTCAAACCATGGGCAGGGCCGCACGCAATGTAAACGGTAAAGCAATTTTGTATGCCGATAGAATCACAGGCTCCATGCAACGCGCGATGGATGAAGTTGCACGACGTCGCACGAAGCAAATTGCCCACAATGAAGCCCATGGAATTACGCCTAAAACAATCCATAAGCAGGTGCGGGATATTATGGAGGGTGCGAGGCCGGGGGGCAGTCGTGCCGAGCGACTGCATAGTGTCGCAGAGCGCGGCGGTAAGTACGCGCATCTAACCCCTCAAGAAGCAATGCAGAAGATTAAGCAGCTTGAGAAAAACATGCTGAAGCATGCGCGAGAGTTGGAGTTTGAGGAAGCCGCAGCATTACGTGATGAGATCAGTCAGCTGCAGCAACAGGCGCTTGGGCTGTCGGACGCTAAAACGGGTTGATGTGACCGCGTTAACAGAGTCTCTTTGGGTAATAAATGGGCTCAGAAAGGTGTCTGCGGTTATTATTGCAATACGATGTCGGTTTCTCTGCCGCTCTGGCAGATATTTTGTTGTCGTGTTTTAAATCATGTTCCTGGCTATTTGGTCCCTGGTTAGCAAGCGGTTCCGATTAGTGGCGCTGTCTAATCGTGCTTCTGAGCAAAAAGCAGGGATTAAGACGATGGCAAAGAGATCGAGTTGGCTATTTAAATCAAATGGATGCGCATGTCTTGGCCTAGGCATTAGAAGTACACAACGTGTACTGAAAAAGGTAAGATCACCGATTATGCGTCTTCTTTTTAGATTGAGATCTCATGGGTAAATTATGAATGAACAACCGCCTCAAGAAATAACCTTCTTGGACCTGATAAGGGTGCTGGTTCGGTATAAGTGGGTGATGCTTTTTGTGTTCGTCTTGGTGCAGGTCGGGGCTGCTGTTTATGCCTACAGAGCAACACTGACTTACGATGTGACGGTCATAGTCGCCCCTTCCGCCGATACAGGCTCTTCTGGAGGCCTCTCATCGATAATGAACAGTTTCGGTGGAGGGGCTCTCGGTGCTTTTACTCGGCAGCGAGATCAAGTTTCTCAGGGCATGGCCATATTGACGTCCGAGCAATTTGTGCGGCAGTTTATTCAAAAAAATAATTTACTTCCAATTCTGTATGCGGGTCGATGGGATTCGACAACCTCTGATTGGAAGGAGTCAGATTCGGGTGAGGTGCCGAGAATTTCCGATGCGTATAGAAAGTTTAATCGGATGCTGGATGTAAGTGATAATGACTCAGGCCTGGTCGAGCTTAGAATCTCCTGGAAAGATCCGAATTTGGCTGCAAAATGGGCCAATGACCTTGTGTTTACCCTGAATGAACGGCTGCGTTCCAGTGCGATTAAAGAAGCCAACCAAACGATAAATTATCTGAATAAAGAGGTTGAAAAAACCAGAATAGTCGAGTTGCGGCAGGCTATTTATTTCATGATTGAAGAGCAGATAAATATTCGAACCATGGCCAATATCCAGCAAGAATATGCGTTCAAGGTTATAAGTCCGGCAATTGCACCGGAGTTAGATCAATACAGTAGCCCCAGATACTCATTAATCTTTGCGCTCGCACTGATATGTGGCTTTCCATTGGGTGCTATCGCTTGCTGGATTATCTACGGTATCCAGCGGGTGCGCGAAGAGATGATGAGCTAGCAGCCGTGCCATCAATGCTCAGTAAAGCTGAATATCAGCAGATACTGATTGAGTGGAATGATACGACACAGGGTTATCCTTGCGAAGCAACGTTGCACACATTGTTTGGAGCAACTGTCTCTGCATCACCCAATGCTATTGCAGTCAGTTGCGCAGGTGAGTCGCTGAGTTATCAGGAATTGGACTGTCGCGCTAACCAGCTGGCCCATCGCTTGGTTAAAGAAGGCGTGCAGCCGGAAACGCTGGTCGGATTGTGCATTGATCGATCGATAGACATGCTGGTGGGTGTGCTGGGGGTGCTTAAATCGGGTGGTGCCTATGTGCCGCTTGACCCCGCAGACCCAAAAGATCGTTTGAGCTATATGTTGGCTGACAGTAAGGCCCCGGTGTTGGTAACCCAGTCTTCACTGCAGGCGTATATCCCCGAAACCGACGCATCTGTTGTGTGTGTTGACACACTTGGCCAGCTCGTTGATGCAGACAATGAGGCCCCTGAGATAGCCAGCCGTTCGTCGCATCTCGCTTATGTTATTTATACATCGGGTTCGACCGGAAAGCCAAAAGGCGTGCAGTTGGAGCATCGCTCTGTCGTAAATTTTCTGACCAGTATGCAACAGCAACCCGGATTGACCAGGCACGACAGGTTACTGGCGGTAACGACCCTCAGCTTCGATATTTCCGTGCTCGAGTTATTACTGCCGCTAATAACCGGTGCGACGGTCGTGATTGCAACTCGTGAAGAAGCGCTGGACGGTTGCCTGCTAAAGGAAAAAGTGGTGGCCGATGGCATTACTGTGATGCAGGCCACTCCCGCGACGTGGCGCTTATTGCTGCAGGCTGGCTGGCAAGGTAAGCAGCACATGCAAGCCATGAGCGGTGAGAATGCTGCTGAATTGACAGTGCTTTGTGGTGGTGAGGCGCTGCAGCGGGACTTAGCGCAACAGTTGCACAGCTGCGCTGCAGCTGTATGGAATATGTACGGTCTAACCGAGACGACGATCTGGTCAAGTTGTGAACGCGTTGATGCAGATGATGAGTTGATTTTGGTAGGTCGCCCGATTGCCAATACCCGGATGTATGTTCTGGATGCGCAGTTATCATTGGTACCTGCAGGTATTGTTGGTGATCTGTTTATTGGAGGCGAGGGGCTTGCTCGTGGCTATCACGATCGGCCCGAACTAACAGCCGAACGATTTATTGATGACCCATACGCTGCCCCTTCTGGCAGTGTTGCAAGCAAAGCACGCATGTACCGCACCGGTGATTTGGCTTGCTTTATGCCGGATGGTCGGATCCAAGTGCTCGGGCGTGCTGAGGTTCAGGTTAAGTCGCGTGGTTTTCGTATGGCTCCGCGCGACGAGACTGAAAAGCAGTTGGTTGATATATGGCAAGTCGTTTTGCAACAAAAGCGCGTCGGTATTCACGATGACTTTTTTGCGCTGGGTGGCCACTCATTGCTGGCTATGCAGCTGGTGTCGCGTATTCGTAATCAGCTTGGCATTGATATTGGGCTGCGTGATTTATTTAAGAGCCCTACGATTGCTTTGTTAGGTAAGGCCTTGCCAGCTGCGAGAAAGGCTGCAGTACCAGCAATACTGCCGTATGCAGCAGGAGCTGATGGTGCGCTGTTGTCCTTTGCACAGGAGCGACTCTGGTTTCTCGCTGAGTTTGACCCGGGTACCCCAGCGTACAACATTCCGTGGGTATTGAAGTTACAGGGGGCCTTAAACCTTCCTGCTATGCAGATGGCGCTGAATCAACTTACCGCCAGGCACCCGTCGCTGCGCACGGTGTTCAGCAATACTGAGCAGGGGCCGCTCCAACGCATACTCGATAGCGTCAGTATTCAACCCAAAATCATCAGCGGCAAAGGTCTGTCGCCAGATCAGTTGCAGCGGCGTTTAAGGCGCTTGTCGCAACTGAGCTTCAATCTGGCGCAAGGACCGCTGCTGCGGGCGCATATTATTCATCTCGAGGAGGGTAGCAATATACTGCTACTCACATTGCATCACATTGTCTGCGACAACTGGTCCATCGGGCTGCTGCAAAGTGATCTTAGCGCGCTGTACAACGCCGCACTACAGGGCGAAAAAGCTGCGCTGACACCACCTGCGCTGACCTACATCGACTACTCGATGTGGCAACGACAGCTGCTGGATGGCGACGTGCTGCAACAGCAACTGGATTATTGGACCGGGCATCTGGCCGATGCACCGGCGCTCATCGAATTACCCACTGACAAACCACGACCGGTGGTACAAACGTTTAACGGCTCCTGCGAAAGTCGTGTACTTGGTTCCGACTTAAGTGTTGCTCTGCATAGCCTGGCATGCGGCGAGCAGGCCACACTCTTTATGTTACTGCTGCCCAGCTTCGGTGTATTGCTCAGCCGTTATACGTCCAATGATGACGTGGTCATCGGTACGCCTATCTCAGGTCGTTCCGATCCGAAGCTTGAAGGCATCATCGGCATTTTCCTGAATACACTGGCACTGCGTTGCGATCTCAGTGGTAATCCGACTTTCCGTGATCTACTAAAACGCACCCGCCAAAACATCCTCGATGGTTACAGTAATCAAGACCTGCCTTTCGAAACGCTGGTTGATGAAATGCAACCCAGCCGCGACATGAGTCACTCGCCGCTGTTTCAGGTTATGTTCACACTGAATAACGCTGGACCCACCACACTGGAGCTTGATGGCCTGCAGATTAGTGCCGTCGGTTTCGACTACGGCACCGCGAAGTTCGACCTGAACCTGTCGATGACCGACACGCCACAGGGGCTCGGTGCATACCTTGAGTACAACACCGATCTGTTCGAGCGCAGCACCATCGAGCGCATGCTCAACCATTTCGAATTACTACTGCACAGCATCGTTGCCAACCCAGACTGTCGGGTGGCCAATCTGCGTCTGCTTGATAAGACAGAGCGCAGACGGTTAATTAGCGAGTTTAACCCACAGGCTATAGCCCTATCAGGCGAAACGACTATTCACGGACTGATTGAAGCCGCGTGCAATGCACACACCACTGGTATCGCTCTGGACGATGGTCAGTGGCGACTCACCTATGCCGAGCTCAACAGCTATGCCAATGTGTTGGCACGTGAACTGCAACGGCGTGGTATTGGCAACCACAGTGCTGTTGCGATCAGTTGTGAGCGCTCTATAGAAATGGTGGTTAGTGTTCTGGCCGTATTAAAAGCCGGTGCCGCCTACGTGCCTGTTGATCCGTTCTATCCGGCTGATCGTATTGGCTACATGCTGAGCGATTCTCAAGCTGTACTGGTGCTCACGCAACGTCGACTGCATGACGGGCTGGTAGCCGACACGACCATACCGCTGCTCTGCATTGATGAATTTGATTTCAGATGCGCTGACGACAGCAATCTCAATGTTGTCGTGAGTCCTGATGATGCGGTTTATAACATCTATACCTCAGGCTCTACGGGGCAACCCAAAGGTGTGGTGCTTACCCATGCCGGGCTGTGCAATCTCATCAAATGGCAAAGCACTGAACAGGGCTTGAACATGCCTGCGCGCACACTGCAGTTTGCATCGTTAAGTTTCGATGTGAGCTTCCAGGAGTTATTCAGCACCTGGGCCCAGGGCGGCACCGTGGTGATGATCACCGAAGAGTTGCGCAAAGACCTACCAGCACTCGCAGAGCTGATTAGCGAGCGCCAGATAGAACGTTTGTATCTACCCTTCGCGGCGCTCCAACCGTTGGCTGATATTCTCGCTGACCGTGCCGATCTGCCGCTCGCGCTGAATGATATTATCTCGGCTGGTGAGCAGTTGCAGATCACGCCAGCTATTCGCAGCCTGTTCAAACGTGGCGTAGCCCGTTTGCACAATCACTACGGCCCGTCCGAAACTCATGTGGTTACCACACTCACTTTAAGTGGCGATCCGGAGGTCTGGCCGGCACGGCCGACCATCGGCCACCCGATTAGCAATACCCGCTGTTATATTCTCGACACTCAGGGCGAACCAGCACCGATTGGTGTGCCGGGCGAACTGTATCTGGCTGGCATTCAGGTCGCCCGTGAGTATCTGGATCGCCCTGAACTGAATGCTGAAAAATTTATTGCTGATCCATTCAGCACCAATGGCACAGTCACGCCGGTAGCAAGCCGTATGTACCGCACCGGTGATCGTGCACGCTTTCTAGATAATGGCGAAATCGAGTATCTGGGGCGCATCGACAATCAGATCAAACTGAGCGGCTTCAGAATAGAGCTTGGTGAAATTGAGACTGTACTTATCGAGCACTCCGATGTGAGGCAGGGTGTCGTAGTGCTTCGCGAGGATAACCAAGGTGATCAGCGTCTGGTGGCGTACGTAAAGTTGGTTGCAGGATCTGAGGTTGATACCGCTGTACTTCGTGAGTATTTAAAGACGAATCTGCCGGATTATATGGTGCCATCTGCATTAATGGTGCTGGATGTGATCCCATTGATGCCGACTGGCAAGGTGGATCGAAACGCATTACCTGCACCTGACTACACCGGCGAGACTGAGTACCTTGCACCGCGCGATGAAACTGAACAGCAGTTAGTCGACATATGGCAAGCTGTGTTGCACATAGAGTTGATCGGTGTCGACGATAACTTCTTCGACTTGGGCGGACGCTCACTTCTGGCCATCACGCTAATTTCGCGCATACAGAAGGAGTTGGATCCCACAGCTAAATTGTGGATGATATTTAGCTATCCAACCATTGCGGAATTTGCTGTTCAGCTAGGGTCTTTTCCGTCATTAGCCGGTATCGCCCCGGTGGGCTCTATAGATGCGGTACCGCATCCCGCGCTAATGTCAGTTAATCTCACGGGCACCCATCCACCTCTCTTTTGCGTATATGGAGAGCCTGCATTGCTTGCATCGAAACTCAGTAAAGACCGCCCTGTCTATTCTTTAAATACCGCTTGCGGAGAAGGCGGTATAGCAGCCGCGCCCAGTAATATTAATGAGGCGGCCCATATATATATTGAAGCGATTCGGTCAGTACAACCTACTGGACCTTATTTCCTTTACGGCCATTGTTCGGGAGCAACTATTGCCTATGAGATTGCTAGGTTGCTGCTCGCGGGTGGGGATGACGTATCTCACGTCTGCTTGCTAGAGCCAAGTATCAATGGGAGGGGCTTAAGACATACTGCTGTGATGATGATTCTTGGTATACGGTCAAATGGGTTTAGTGTTGTGCGCCTTAAAGCCTTGTTGTCAGTTACTAGGGAATTGCTCAGAGTGGCACCTGCGTTTGCAGGCAACAATTTACAATTTTTATGGCACTCGTTATTGGGTACATTGCCTTCGTTGCGGTTGCGGCTTATAAGCCATCAAACAAAGGTTGCTCCTTCAGTCAACACATACGTCTATCAAGAGTTAGGTTGCAGCGTTAGCTTCATATATCGAAATCTTGACGAAGTGCAGAGTAGTGAGTTAAAGCAATTCTGGAGTCAGGTGGTTGGTCACGAGGTGAGGGTGCATTCAGTAGAGGCGGGGGCTGAGCACTTGGCTGTTTTAGAAGCTGGGCCTTTAAAAACAACAGCGTCGTTGATTGACGCATCTGTTGAAGAAGAGTGTGTCTAAAGCCGTGTTTTAGAATAACCAGGTATCGTACGGTAAAAATGCGTGTACGGTTCTTCCTTCAGTATTAAGAAAACCACGAAAAGCAGCGGCTGCGCCCAGTAAGCTTGATGCAATAAGTCCGGCTTTTAACTTCCCATCAAAGTTCAGGCCTAAGCGAGAATAGCTTGCCAGTATAGAGAGTGGACAGACTATAGAAATGACCATATACAACCGGATCCCAGCGTAGCTAAATTGGGAAATAAACGCAGCTGCTAGTAAGAAAATTTCCCCCAAGATAATCAGTTTAAGTTTTTCGCCAGTTGGTAGTTTACAGAAAAGCAAAGCGCCTAAAACTATTGAAACGCGGAAGAGCCCGAACAGACTGGCAACAATCTGTGAACCACCCTTTGCCTCCTCGGTTGGCGCATAGAGAAGAGCCTTTTGCACGAAATAAAATTCGACCGCAAGAAAGGCAAGAGTGGAAAAAGTCACTAGCGCAACCATATAAACGACTGACATAACTCTAAGCCATGGGCGCTGAGAGAGAGCGATATATGAAAGTGAGACTAGGGCAGAGTAATGAAAGAAAATAGCTGAAACACCGGTCAAGGATGCCCGTTTGAAAAAGCCTTTTCGCCACGCTTGTACCGCAAGCAAGATAATAATTGTTGCAAGACCATCGCGAATGATATTCATGCTGTGTTGGTAGCCTGTAAGCGGCAATACGTAAGCAAGAAAAAAGAATTTCTCATTTTGGTCTGATCTTTTAATGTATACCGCGGTCAGAAAAAAGAAGACTAAAGCCACCGCTCTTACGGCTAAGGTTGTGTCTTGGAAGAGTGCTTTAAGGGCGATTGCTAAGGCTATAAAGCCAGGCTCTTGACCGTTCCAGGTACTCGGAGGGTATGACGCAAACATATTTCCATAAGTACCCGTATCGGTTCCTACTGTTCCTCTGAAAAAGGCCAATAAAGCGTATAACAGAATGACGCCAAAAATTAATGCGGGTCCTTTATAGCGGGTACTCGTTTGTATAAAAAGTACGGAATATGTTATAGCCCACCCAACCAAGTAGATCATCTATCTTCTAGCCTTTAATAGCGCCACGATCACGATCCGTCGACAATATTTTATCAGCGAGAATGATTGTGCCAGGAGCATAGTGGGCAGACCCAAGCGTTTTTTTCTGTATAGGTATTTGAATATGCCCAGCTCGCTCTTTTCCATTAACCACAAATCCTCGCTTAAGCCACCGACTCCAAAGGGGGGCTTATGATAGGCCCCTAAATATTCTCCGCAACGATAAACGGGGTGACCATCGAGGCATATTTCGCACGAGAGTAAATAATCCTCAGTGCGCCGACGTCCATCGGGAGCATATCGATAGGCTATATCGCGTTTAGCCATAATGCTGGCAGCGGCGAATCGATTAGAAAGAAGCAGGCGCAGCCAGTGCACGCGCTTAAAATCTGGCCGTCCGGTGATATTAGCAGGCCGAAGGTGATCCTCGGCAAGCACATTGGCCGGATGGCCCGTATAGATTGCATCAGGGTGATTTCTCATCCAGGTAAGTTGAATTTCGACTTTTTGCGTTACCCAGACATCATCGGCATCGAGGAAGGCCACATATGGCTGGGTGGCTCGACTCCACCCTTCGTTCCGCGCCCTACCACAGCCTATATTTTTTTCAAGAGCGATAATCTTTACCCATTGCTCGCCATAAGCCTGCTGAATTGCTTGAAGCACCGTTAACGTGCCATCGCCACTGCAATCATCGACCAGTATTAGTTCTCTAGGCCTCAGGGTTTGCCTATCAACGGATGCCACAGCACGTTCGATTGTGTCGGAGCAACGGTAGCACGGAATAATGACTGATAATTCAGCGAACGACATATTCTAAGGTCACCATGTGAAGTCGTAAAAATCAGGATACTGACATCCTAATCTGCTGTATAGGTATTTATCCAAACTTTGTGAATATTTACTTGGTCGCCAATGCCGCTAACGGGCCATAAGAATATTTTTCAGCCGCTTCGGCCGCTTATTTATGCCAAGTAAACTAGATTGTGAGTGCATGTTGGTATGTAGACAATGTCTTTTCAATAACAATGTCAGAAGAATATAAATTTTCAACGAGCTCACGTCCTTTTTTGCCCATGGATTCTCGAGCTTTTGGATCGTTAATCAATTTTATTAAGGCCATGGCGAGTTCGTTCTCGCTATCTGGGGGAACTAAAAAACCGCTCTCCCCATGAAGTATAATTTCGCGGCAACCTTGCACATCAGTTGCAACCAGTGGACGGCCACAGGCAGCCCCTTCAATAAGGATTCTGGGAACGCCTTCACCATATCGTGTCGGTAAGCAAATAATATGTACAGATGATATGAGTGAAAACATGTCATCAATTTGCCCCAGCCACTGTATATTTTTTTGCTCATGCCATTGCTCCAACTGATTTATGGAAATGGTGTCACGAGCTTCGTTGTCAATAATACCTGCAACCAATAGCTGAATATCGTATCCATCTAGTCGTAGTTTTTTTGTCACATTAACGAGAGGATGAAGGCCTTTATTTTTTAATAGCCTAGCGGCAAAAAGTAATTTGATCGGTGGAGAGGCAGGCGGCTCAGTGAGATGAAAATGTGAGGTAGATACGCCAGCGCCATGTATATGTATGGCCTGATCTTTTTTTATGGTTTTAGCTGTGACCATGGTATTAAGGTCGTCAGTATTTTCAAATATAACTTTACTTTTTTTGCCACCAAAAGAAATCTTATAGAGCTGTTTGACAATTTTCCAGATTAATGTTGTGCCAGCCTCTTTTCCGTTTGAAAAGGTTGTCCCAAGCCCGGTAATTGCGGAGACGCAAGGAGTTGAATTTAACCGGCAGGTTGTTCCTGCATAGATATTTGGTTTAATGGTTGCGCTATGAACAATATCTGGGTTTATCTTGTTGATAAGTTTGTTAATAGCAAGAAACGCCTTGAGTTCTTTTAAGGGGTTTATGCTGTGCCTTACTATCAGAATATCATGAACATAGAAGCCAAGATCTTCTAAAGCAGTTACGTTTTTCTTATCGGTGATCGTCATCGCGATATGTACTTCATAGCCAGCATTTTTTGCGGCTATAGCCCGATCTGTCCAGTGGAGCAGAAAATACCAATCTACATTGATTATATAAAGTAACTTAATGTTTGACATTTAAGGCGCTTATATTGGGGTGATTTGAAGCTATCGGGTTCAGAAATAATTTTTGTTCAAGTCATGAGCCCGTCCCCTGTATAAAGGCGGCATAAGTGTTGATGAGGGAATAAAGTAATTTTCTAAGAGCGTTGATGCATTTTCATCTTAGCACAGCCTATATTATAGCGGAAATAAGCAACAGGCTAACCGCTAGTGATAATGGGTTTGTAGGAGTTAGTTTATTCCTTGGCTGCTGAGGGGGTAACATAAGTTGCCTGTGGCGGGCCATACGCTGCCGTTGGCGGGTGGGGCAATAGCGGCATGCTTTTGCGCTAATAAAGTTTCATGCTGTACTTATTGATACCAAGTTATACCAAAAACGTTGATCCCTGAGAGGTGACCCGCAACGCTCTTAACTCGTTAGGCATTTTTTGTAAAAAGCTAAGTTTGATGAGTTGTCTCAATTGCTTTATGTGCTGAGCAGCAGGGCTAACGCATTAATTAAGAGTTTGGTCTTTCTGGCTATTTCAGGCGCCTATCTTTCATTTTTAACATAGTGAGGGTCAAGAACAGAGATTTTATTTACTATATTATATCGGCTTTTAAGTAATTGCTTTGCTGCGCATTTTATTTTATTGGCTAGTAGGTATTGCAGTGGCACATAGCGTTGAAGCATTCGTCTTGCGTTAGCCTTTAACGTCGGTCTTTTCTTTGAGGACGCTATGTTGCTTTCAAAAGCACCTTGATATGAAGCAAAAGGATTTACGCAGCTTATAGTCGAAAAAATATTTTTCACATAGAAAGCTCCCCAAGCATCGGCGACTCTTTCAACTTTTGGGTAGCATTTTAAAAATTCGGCGGCGCTTTCATAAGAAATGCTGTACGCCGAGCAATGCCATAGGTTATTGAAATTTATTGGATACAGTAAAGAGAAATTTTCCGCAATTTTTCGGCGATTAAATGCCGATAATTGAACTTTATCGCCATTGGATATTGCATCAAATAATATCAGTTCATTTTTATCGATGTTCGTTAGTTCATTTATCCTCGTAAACAGTAAGCGCATATTCTTCGTCATTTGGATATCATCCTCAAGAATTATGGCCCTTGGTATCTTTTCTGCGACTATTTTTTTGTAAATGCTCTGATGGCTTAAAGCACAGCCAATAAGGCCTTTGCCTCTGGTTTCCCATGTGGGGTGCTGTTGGTAGAAATCAAAATTTGAGCATTCAACGAGAGCTTGATCGTCCAATGCTCTGCCGTTCACAGCTTCGATAATTTCATAGTTTATATTCAGTTTTTTTAACTGTTTTTCCATATGCCTTTTTCGGTCGACGGCTTGCTTGAGATTTATCACAAATACCTGCATTAATTAGCGCCTACTTTGTGGGAATGGGCATTTGGCCTGGCCAGGTTGTCATGCTGGGAGTTATCACCAATCAGTTGTCTATAAGAATCAACAAGGCGTTCTGCTTGCCTATTCAGGTTGTATTCTAATTCCACATGCTCGCGCCCCTGCTTGGTTAAGGAGGCCCAACTTTCCGGCTTGTCTAGCAACGCCTCGATGCACTGCGCAAGGCGCTCAGTGTCTCTTTCTGGCGCTAGAAAGTCTGAAAATGCTAGTCCAGCCACCTCTGGAATATCACAGTGAGTGGTGGCTACCACCGGCATGCCCGTTGCCAGCATCTCTATCAGAGCAACAGGTGCGCCACCTTCGGTATCGCCATCTGCCGCAGTAATGCTCGGCTGTAAGAAAAAGTGGTGATCATAAGCCTCTTGCAGCATGACATGATGGGGCTGATAGCCGAGCAGGCGAGTGCTTTCTCTCAGACCGCTGTGCTCGAGTGTTGTTAGGATATGACCTTTCTCTTTCTTACTGTACGGGTCCTCACTCGCATCACCGATGATTGTTAGCTGCAAAGGAGTGTTCTTGGCGACTTCCTGCAGTGCCTTGATGGCATAGGGGATGCCCTTTTTTTCGCGAAATGATGCGGCTATTAAAACCCTTAGTGGTTCGGCCCGAGACCACTGGCGTGGCCTGAAGGCAATATTGTCCACATCGACACCAAGATGTTGCACTTTAATCTTATGAGTAGGGCATCCTAGTTTAGTCAGGCAGTCGACCATATGTGTCCCTTCGCATAAAAAAAGGTCAGCTTCTTTAAAAAGTTGCTTATACCTTTTCCTCCAAATTGGGTTTTCCATGGGAAGCTTATTGACATCAAATCCATAAAAAGTGACAGCATGGCGGGCGTTGGCTTTGCGAGCTAAATTCAAATTCATCCATGCTCTGTCTCCAAAGTGAGAATGAATTACATCTGGTTCAACACATTTGCTGACTTTTGCCAATTTTTTTTGATAGTCGTGGGCTCTTAATCTGCGTCGAAGCCGGCTAAATAGACTATGCTTAAGCATCTGTCTGTATCGGGGCTCTTTGTCCAGGCTATGAATGTTGTCAACCGTAAATTGGTCTAGGTTTGTCAGTTTCTCGGCGACCACGTGGGTTTCTACATCCAGGTTATTCATCTTCTTGACCTGGCTGTACAGCCAGGTTTGAGTCTGAGGGAGCCAGGTGCTGCTGCTGTGAATTATTTTGAGCATTTGTCGAATTTTTCCTAGATAGTTTAATAGAGTGCTTTTAGTGAATAAGTCACGACGTCTCTTAGGGGCAGCAGGATTTACAGTATCGCAGCAAAAAGGTTAAGTAGGCAACGTCCAAATTACGCAGTCAAAATATTATGAAGCCCATCTTTATCATGTCCTCCGAACGATCAGGTAGCAATTTGCTACGAAGAGTGCTGGCTATGCACTCTTCAATTGCCGCGCCACCACCACCGCATATTTGGCGACATCTATCGGGTCAGCTTCCTTATTATGGCCTTTTAAGTGACGCTGATAATCTTAAGAAAGCTGCAACCGATGCGATATCAATGACACAGGTTTCTAGTTCTCATCTGCTATGGAAGCACAGCATTAGTGTTGAGGAGCTCATGACCCATATAAAAACACCCAATCTGTCGGGAATAATTGCTGCGTTATATG
>Ga0206677_10002133_pt1 | contig 17832 bp, 2 predicted proteins | sample M130m12015metaG_FD_155475 | JGI IMG/M metagenome (GOLD analysis project Ga0206677, IMG submission 155475) | Ammonia-oxidizing marine archaeal communities from Monterey Bay, California, United States - M1 30m 12015 | ecosystem: Environmental > Aquatic > Marine > Intertidal zone | place: USA...
AACCCCCCCCCTCCCCCGCGCCATCTCCCCCCGACTCGCCAGACGAAGACGGCGAGCCCAGCCACTCGGCCGAGGGAGGGCCGAGCCACGAGAGGCACGAGGAGACGGCCGGCCCCAGCGCGGCGGCGACGCCGTCACCGCCACCTTCGCCACCACAGCCGCTCGCCCGACGCCTCGACCTCCTCATGACGGCGGAAGACGCGGTGGCCAACACCTACGCCTACCCCAACTACCCGGCCCGCTTCCTAGAGGACGTGCAGCCGCACATCACGCGCTACATCATCTCAGAGGGCAAGCAGCCGGTGCAAGCGGGGGTACGCGCCGTCTACGCCGTCCTCATCAAGAGCGACGAGCGCAACGACGCCTCCACCGACCTGGAGGTCTCCTCCACGCTGCTCGCGCCGGCGCGCACCTTCAGGAGATGGAAGGCCACCATCGACACCCTGCGCGCCGAATCCACCGACGCCGCCTCTCTCCTCGACCTCGCCGGCGAGCCGCCGGTATCGGCGCCACCATCTCCGGCGGCATCAGAGGTGGGCGACATCGAGGAGCTCGCCAACACCTTCGCCGACCTTCTGCACTCGGGCAAGATCCACGAGGGCGACGAGGCACCCCTCGAACCATGGACGCGAGCGCAGAAGAAGGAGCCCGTCGACCACGAGTGGGACGCCGCCGCCGTCTGGCAGGAATGGCACGACCTCTACTGCGCGCTCGCGACGTGCAACGACTCCCCCAACTTGGGCGAGCTAGCGGCCGACGGCCCCACGTTCGACAGCATTGCGGCGGAGCTCTCGCCGTACCTGCAGGACACGGAGCTCGAGGGCGACCCGCCACCCGACTCCGAGCGGCAGACGAATGACGACCTAAGGTCCGCGCGGCGTGCTCATCCCGCCGCGCAACCCGCACCCCCCACCCGGCACACCCCCCGCGTGCAGCGCCGTGACAAACCCGGCACACACACGGGCGGACGGGCGGGGCGTCCCAGGGCCAGGCCCAAGCCGCAGGGGGGCACCACACGCGGGACGGGGAGAGACCCCGCCACGCGCACTCGGCACAAGAGCTCGGCGAAGCCCCGTACTCATCGGCCCCCTGCACCCCGCCTGCGCAGCTCGGTCTACGACGCCACGACGGCGATCGACCCCGCGCGCTGCGGCAACCCGAGCACGCCGCCCCGCTCATCGCACGGCGCCGAGCTCGGCAGCCCGCGCACCGCCGCCGAGCCGCGATCGACGGCACGCTGCGGGCGGGAGGGAGCGCGAGGCAGAGCGCTGCCCAACCTATCACTCGGCCGCCTCTCGAAACGGCGCATGGCGCCGCCCTCCACGCGGCCCGCCGCCGCGCGCCGCCCACGCCGCGCACCGCCGGCGACGAAGCCGGGGCCCATGCGGCACGACAGGGTGCACGAGCGGCGGCGACGCAAGGCGGCCATGTACCTCGCCATACGCCGACGCGCCGGGCCGCCCAAGCCGACAGCCCCCTCGATCACGACCTCCGTAGGGGCGGGCTGCTCCTCCGACCCGCTCGTGCCGCACGGCAAGTACGACTACGGCAACGAGATCGTCCGCTACTGGGACGGCCTCGCCGTCAGCGCCGAGCCCGCTCCCGACCCCGACGGCCACGGCAACGGCCTGCGCTACACCGGAGCGCAGCAGCTCGAACGCGCCCGCCTCGTCGGGGTATACCTGGCAGACATCAAGGTGACGGCACGCGCGCTGCGGATCCGCACCGAGACGACGCCACTCCATGGAGAGCACGCCATCGAGAGCTGCGGCTGGGCGCTGCTCGACAAACAAGGGCGCTCCGCGATCTCTAGGGCGAACGAGAGCTCACGGCCCAACGTCGAGCTCACGGAGATCGACGTCTTCCCCGACGGAGACGAGCCCTCCTTCACCCTGCTGGGCATGATCAGCATCGCCACCATCCGCCCCGGCGACTGGCTGACCACCGACTACGGCCCCGTCTACGAGGGCGTACGAGCCGCGCGCGGCTACAAGCGCCCCTACAACCACGCGCGCGACGGCCACGCGGTGCGCTGGCTGACCTCCGCCGAGCTCGACCAGCGCGAGCACATCTTGCGCGACGCGCTCTCGCCCTGGCAGCTAGCCCACGCGCAGCGCTGGGGAGGCATCCTCGACCACGCGGGCAAGGCCGGCACCCGATCGGACCCCAACCGAGCCCGCGGCCTCCCGATGGGCCCCGCCACTCCACCTCCGCCAGCACCCTCGCCGCCCGCCTCGCCGCCCGCCTCGGAGCGAGACGAAGACGAGGAGATCGAGGAGATCGAGGAGGTCGAGGTCGAGCTGGAGGAAGAGCCGGAGATCATCGTCCTCGAGGTCGTCGTCGACACCTGGGCGCCTCGCACGCCAACCGCGCTGCCGGCGCCGGAGCTGAGCACGATGGCGTCGAACACCGCCGTCGCCAGCCCGAGCGCGAGCACTCCGCTATCGGCGGGCGGCACGCTCGGCGCGCGAGCACACGCCTCGCTGGAATGGGCAGGCCGCGGGCCCGCCCCCCGGGGCCTGGAGGTGATCTACCTCGCCGCGGGCACCACCCGGCTGATCACGGCGCGCAACCCCGAGCTCGACGGCGACGACTGGGGCGGCACCTACAACATCTATGTCTCACCGCCGAACACAGCGGAGGCAGGCTGGCCCCCCGACTACGAGGTGTACATCACCAGCGGGCGCCGCCACCCGCGCGGCCAGGACGAGCCCACGCTGCTCATCTCCTGGCTTTCGGCGTGGGGCCGCCCCACGTCGAGCGGCAGTTACGAGCCCGCCATCACAACGATGGAGGCGAGCGCGCGCAACACCTTCGGCGTCGAGAAATCGCGCCTCAGCCACGGCGAGATCATCGCCTACGGCACACCGAGCGTGGGATGGAGCGGCAGCACGCACCTGACCCCGCACCTCGCCACGACGCGCCTCGACTGGGCCTTCCGACTCAACGTGAGCTCGGAGCCGCCACTGGTGCCGGGACTCCCAGGCTGGCCGAGGCGACCGCCGCTGAGCACGCCCGGCAGCAGCGAGCCCGGACGACGCCAGCAGACCTCTCACCTCCTCTTCGAGGCGAGCGGCAGCGATGCCGACGAGTACGCCGAGTGGGCGCGGCGCTTCATCGCGAGCCCGACGGCCACCAACGAGACGGACGGCGGCGCCCCAAGCACGCCCGCCAACTCAGGCACTGGCAAGCGCGGCGCACCTCAATGGCCTCCACCGCCCTCGCCCCCGACCTCGCCACCCGCATCCGAAGACGAGGAGGAGGCTGAGGCGCAGGCCAGCGACCACGTCACCACCGCGCCGCACCACTCGGCGCAGGGTACCGCCATAACACCGCCTCCGCCCACGCCCAGCCGCCAGCTACGGCCCACGTGCAAGCTCGAGGGCTGCACACGGCCATGCTACCCACGCGGCACGACGACCCCCGGCACCCACGACGAGGCCGGCGAGGAAGGCTGGCACGACTACTGCGGCCGGACGCACGCCCACATCGCCATCGCCGAGCGGCGCGCGCCTAACCCGCTGGCGCCGATCTGCGCGATCGACGGATGCGAGCGAAATGCCTGGCGGCGCTCCGACGCGGAAGGCGGCGGCTACCACCGATGCTGCGGCAGGCAATGCGCACTCCGCCTAGCAGCGGCCAGCTCGAAGGCGGCCTGGGCCGCCGCCGAGGCGGCGGCCTCGCAGCAGACTGGCCCCTTCACTCGAGAGCCCATCGGCGCTGGTGGGCCCATCGACACGGAGCGCGCCCTCACGGAGGAGGAACGGCAGGCCGGCAAGCAGCGGCTGAACACCGCCTCCTCCGGCCCCTCGCCATTCGTGGAACGAAAGCGCCGCCCCAGCGGCGGCGCCCACGAGACACCAGGCCGCACGCCGCGCAAACGACGATCACATCGCTCCTCCGCGGCCGCCCGCCTGGCGCGCCGCATCGCCAACATCGAGATGGCAACGCGGCGCACGTGCACCTCGTACGTCATGGATGCCGACGAGGCGACAGCGTGCGTGACGGACGGCTACGTCGACAACCTGATCAGCGAGCTGAACAGCCTCACCGACAACGGCGCCGAGGTCGCCATCGCCGCGGCACTCGCCCCCCTCCGGGCCAACTACGACGACACCGCCTGGGAAGATATGGGCCGCCAGCGGGAGGCGTACCTCTCCTCCCGCACCGCATCAGCCGACCGGCGAGCCAGCGGACCAAAAGCCGACTGCTCGAGCTGCGGGGCGCTCGGCACGGTGGCCGCCACACGGCGACGGCTCGGCGGCTGCCTCTGCGGCGGCGGCGTGTGCGCCACCTGCGGCACCGACACATGCGCCTGCCCATGGGACGGCAGCACCCCCGCCCCGCCGATGCCAAACTCGGCCACGCTACAGCGCAACGCCACCGAGTGGACGTTCGTGGAGCTGCCGCTCGACGACCCGTACGCGCCAACCATACTGCTCATGGGCGACGCCAGCGGCGCCATGGCGAAGGCGTGCGCCCACGCCTTCCCCGCCGAGTTATGCTTGGCCGTCGACTATCGCACGCGACGCCACGTCAAGTACGGACTCTACTGGTGCGGCGACGTGCGCGACGTGCTCTGGCGCCAACGGTGGAGGCTGATAATCGCCCACCCCGACTGCGCCAGCGCCGCGATGAGCAACACCATCGGCAAGGAGGCGCGCATCGACTCGGGCGAGCTCTGGTGGGCCATGGCCTTCGCCGTCATGCTCTACTGCGCGCCGGCCGAGATCGCCATCATCGAGCAGCCCACCTCCGTGCTCGCGCAAGCATGGAGACCACCGGACACCTCGATGCAGTTCCTCGACTACGGCGTCGGCTTCTCCAAGCACTGGTGCATCTGGCGACGAGGCGGAGCCGGCAGCTTCAGCGCCTCGACGCCCACCACGCCTGGCGCCTTGGCCGACGCACAGCCGACGCACCGGATCCGGCACTCGGATCGCGACGAGCAGAAGCGCCTCCGCAGCGAGACGCCGCCCGAGATGGCTGCCGCGCTATGCGCGACGATACACGTGCGCAGCGGATCCACCTGGCACCAACCGCTGTACCACGAGGAGGTAGAGATCCTAGCCGCCGGCTACCGCCGCCACACTGGCCGCGAGCCACCGGCAGGCTACGCCGAGCCAACGGCCCAGCCACTCGACCCCTCCGATCGCCGCGCCCCGCGAGCGCCCCCTGGAACGGGCCTGCGCGCCAACCGACCGATGCACCCGCTAGCCCAGCTACCGCTCAAGCGCGGGGCATGCGCGGCGGAAGCACGGCTGCGCCGGACGGCGCAGGAGCGCCGCCACGACGCAAGCGACCACACGGCCGCCCACGATCGCGGAGCGCACGGTGAGCACCGCGCCTCCACGCACACGCGACGCACAGCCACGCCACAGCGCACGGCGGCGACACAATCGCACGGCACCAATGCCGACCCACCGCCGCGCGGCGAATTCCCTGATGCGCACCGCCCCGCATGGGCCGAGGCGATCCCAGGTTGCAAACCCCACGGCGCGCACGCCGACGAGCCCGCCAGGCCAAACCCCCACGCTACACGCGCGCGGAGAGAGCACTGGCGTGATTGCGTGCCACACCCTCTGCCCCCTTCGCCCCTGGCAGGCGCTCACATCGCGCACAAGGCCGATACATCGGCCCCGAACATCGACGAGGCCGAGACGGCCGCCACCGCACCCGACGCCGCGCCGCACGCATACACCACCGCCAGCGAGGCGATGGCCGCGCCGGCGGACGACAGGAGCCCGCCGCAAGGCAAGGCGGCGGCAACGGCGCGAGACGCCGACACCACGGCGGCGATTGGCTCAGCCACCAAGCGTAGGCCGGCACCCCCGCCGCTGGGCGACGAGCGCGCGCGCCAACGACGATGGAGGTTCGACACACCCAAGGGCAGCGTCGCGATCGCCCAACGCGACGGAGACGGCGCTTACGCTCACGGCCGCCCCACGGAGTGGTGCATCGACGTAGGGCGGGGCAAGAAGGGCAGCATGGCTGGCCGCCACCTTCTCAGCTACATGCCAGACGCCTCCCGACGATACCTCGGGCTCGCCCTGCAGGCGCGACGCCTCGACGCCACGCGCCAGAGCGACGGCGAGCAACCTGAGGCGGGCTCGCTACTGGCAGCACTCGGCTTCACGCTACCACTGGCGGCGGGCACCAAGGCGCTCCTCGACAAGCCCGGCGAGACCGAGGCCGTCGCCGCGCTAGACCAGATCGCGCAGCAGATCAGCGAGGGCCGCTGCCTCACGCTCGTCGACTCAGAACCACACGAGCGAGGCGCCGCAGCCCCGCTCGCGACCTGGCTCCGACGGAGGGCGCACGACCTCCGCGAGGCCGACGACGCCCTCGCGAGGCGCAGTCTACGCCAGCAGCACGCGCCGCCCACCGCCCCCACCTCCGATGAGACGGCCACCCCCGGACACGGGGCGCGAGTGTGGGCGGAGATCATCGGCGAAACCCCGGAAGGAGACACACCGACTACGACGACGCCCACCGAGGCGCAGACAACGGGCGCCGGCGACGACGGCGCCGCCGCCAAGACCGCGCCCACGATCAACGTCGACTCGGCCCTCGCGCCAACGAAGCGGCGCATCGTCCTCGTCGCTGTCACGCACCACCCCGACCCCGCCGGCGGAGCACGCTTCCTCGCGCACCTACCGCCGCAGCGCAACGCGCTGTACGGCGTCACAGAGGAGACGAGCCAGTCGCGCCGCCGACGGGAGGCCATGTGCGAGATGACCTTCGACTGGCTGGACCTGGGCTGCCCGCAAGAGGCGTACTTCCACGCGGGCGACGTCCAGACCCACGTGGAGCCGCACCCCGACCACCCCGGCGACGACCCTCTCGACCCGCGCGCCATGCGCACGATCGTGTTCACCGCCCTGCTGGTCCGCCTCCCCGACGACGCCAGGCTCGCCGACAGCTCTCCCGACGACGCGCACGAGAACACCCCGACGGGCAAGGGCACGTGGTGGACGCTCGACCAGCTCGCCACCGCGGCCACATGCCCAGCAGGCACGGCGCGCTACCGCGCATGCGCCGCGGCGATCGCCAAGGTGGACTCGTACATGCAGCCCACCGGCGACACACCCCACTTCCTTCGATGGGGGGTGCGACCCGAGGCGAACGCCAACAGCTCCGCCGCGGAGCACGCCACGGCCGCCACCGGCCTGGAGGCGAGGCTCGAAGCGGCGGCGGCGACAGCGACCGAGTTCCAGAAGATCCTCGAGTCGGTGCGCACCACGGGCACGGGCGAGGGCGACGGGCACGCCGAGTTCGCCCACGCGCTCGCGCCACTGGTGGACACCACGCCGGGGGCCACGCTGCCAGCAGAGCTGCTACCCCTGGCGCCGCCGGCGCCCCCGGAGGACGCGGCGCTCAGGCCCTTCCGCCACACCGCGGTCATCTTCGCCACCGACCCCCTGCCAGCGCCGGAGAGCCAGACAGCGCCAGAGGACGGCTTCTGGCCGCACGACGTCCAAGACATCGTCGAGGGCTGGGCGCTCAAGGAGATACGCGCGTGGCTCGCAGCATGCCTCGAGTGGCACCGCAGCGGAGGGCCAGCCCACGGCCGCCCGCACCCGATCGCGTTCGGCGAAGACGCGATCAAGCCCCGGGCGCGAGGCCGCCTCTGGGACCTCCGGGGCGGCCCCGGCAACGTGAAGCTGTTCGACCCCGCAACGGAACCGAAGCGCACGGGCCTAGACCTCGAGTTCGCAGCGGCCGAGTTCGCCGACATCCCCGACCGCGAGCTCATATCCATGATCTGCGACGGGGTGCAGATGAAGACGGAGCACATGGCGCACCAGATCGTGCTCATGCCCAACCTCTTGTCGCTCTACTCGGAGAACGGCGGCGTCAAGGCGGCGGCAGGCCAGATGGCCGAGATGCAGAAGCTCGGCTTCCTCGCGACATTCAGCCAGCTGCCATGCGTCCCATTCCGCGCCATGCCACGGGGCGTGGTGCCCAAGAAGGGCACGGACGAGCTGCGCGGCATCGGAGACCAGGGGCAGCCGCGCAAGAGCTTGCTCACACGACGCACGAGCGAACCCGTCGTGCCGCTCAACGAGCTCAGCCGCGAAGGCGAATGGAGCCACCAAAACATGGATAGCCTCGAGACGGCATCCCACAACAGCGCCGTCCTGCTCGCGCTGGCCGACCTCAACGGGGAGTCTATGGTCGACATGGCGTTCGACTTCTCAAAGTTCTTCCACCAGCTCTTCTACTACGCGCTGTTGCTCTGGCAGATGGGCGCCATCGTGCCGCGCCGCGGCGGCGACGACGGCAACGAGGACGTGCTCGACTTCGCGCTCGAGTACGTCATGACGATGGGCGCCACACCAAGCAGCCAGGTGGCGCAGCGGTTCGCCAACGCGATCGCCGCGGCGATCTGCAGGCGTATGAACGCGCTGGAGGCGTCGCGCTGGCGCGACCCGCGCCTGCAGCACGAGCTCTCCACCTCCGCGAGGAACGCCTTGGCCCTACGCGCCAAGCTTCCGCCCACGTGCTACGGCACGCAGGCGGCGCTGTTCAACGTCCTCATCTACTGCGACGACGCGCGGCTCGCTTGCGTCGGCGCCGAGCGGGCGGCTCGCCTCCTGCGAGTCTTCCACGACGTCGTCGGCAAACGCGGGCTGCGCCTGCCCCTCTCGCGAGCGGACAAGCAGCAGACCGGCGTGGGCGTCGTCTGGCTGGGCGCGCACCTCTCCTCCGCGCTCGGACTGGTCTGGGTGCCAAAGGACAAGGCCGCCAAGGCGGCCGCGGCGCTGCGCTCCACCCTGCGCGGCGAGCTGACAGTCGGCGACTACCGCCGGCTGCTCGGGTACCTGGTGAGCCTGCTCTTCATGGTGGGCGGAGACAAGGGCCTCCTCCACCACATCTTCCGGCCGATCAAGCCAGGCGAGGAGATCGACGCGGGGCCCGCCACGCTCGTCACGGTCGACGAGCTGATGCGCGTCGTCCTTCAGCGCTGGTTGGCGCTCATCATGGACGTGCCGGGCGCGTCCATGCTCGCCGCCTTCTCGCCCATCCCGCCCCCCGCCACCACCACGCGCCACCGCATACGCGCCGACGCCGCCCTCGAGGGCACACCCAGCCCCGGCCTGGGCGGCTGGCTCTACGGCCACTGGTTCGCCGTCGCTATCGCGGACCAGCCGGGCCTCGAGCGGCTCGACATCCCGCACCTCGAGTTCATCGCCGCCGGGCTGTCCATCATCACCTTCGCCGGGCTCCTCACCGGCGCCAGCCTAATCTGCATCGAGACCGACGCGCTCGCCACCGCCACAAACCTCACACGACGGGCGAAGACGCCGGCGATGCAGGTCATCCTCGACGCCCTCCTGGCATCGCCGTCATACAATGAGATCGCGCCGCGCCTCCGCGTCGCCCACTGCAGCGGCGCCGGCAACCCGATGGCGGACGCGGCGAGCCGCGGCTACGCGAGCACGCTCGCGGCCCTCAGCGAAGCGCTGGGCGTAACCTCGACTCAAGTGCCGATCCCCGACGAGGCACGAGCGTTCATGCAACGCGCCATCGACGGCATGAAGCCCATCGCGACGGCGCGGGAGCGACGCGAGCCAACGGAAAAGCCCGTCCAGGCGATCGAGCGCACTCTCACGGAGGAAGAGCGACAGGCGGGCAGGCAACGCCTCAACTCGGCCTCCTCGGGCCCTTCGCCCTACGTCGAACGCGTGGCTGCCGCGACGGGCCCCATCGGCATGCCCGCTGCGGCCACCGACCCTCCGCCGCCACGCCCCGGGAGCGCACTCCGGATGCACCTCGGCCGCACGCCGCCCCACACTCCCGGCGACGGCGCCCGCGAGGGCGCCCGAGTGACGGTGATACCATCCACGCCCCCATGGCAGCGCAGCCACTGGCAGCGCGACCTCGCCGCCGAGGTCGCTCGGCGCAACAGCGCCAGCGGCGCCACGCCACCGCCTCCCCCGAGCCTCGACGCCGCCCGCGCCGCCCATAAGCACGGCGCGGACCGTACACCGCCATCATTCACGCCGCCGCACCCAAAACGAGAGCGCGTCGTGCACGTACCCGATACGCCGCAGCCCTCCGCACCCCCGCCCTCCGCTGCACCGCAGCCACCACCGCGACCCCAGCCGGCCGCCCCCGACCTCGGCGACGCGGATGACGTACCACGCGCCCTGCGCCACGCGACGCTCGACACTCCTCCCGGCACTCCGGACAGCACCGCGCCAACGCGCCTCGCATTCGGGCGCGCGGCCCTGAGCCCCGAGGGCCGACCACCGCAGGAGGCAGAAGAGGACAGCTGGCTCGACCCGCGCTTGGCGCGGGCGCCCACCCGCACAGTGCACATGCCAGAGAGGCGCGAAACGTGCTCCGCGCCCAGGGCGGTCGAACGCGCGGTGGGCGGCCACAACGCCCGCGTACTGCGAGAGGACCGAACAAGCCTCGCCGACCGCGCATACGAGAAACTGCGCAACGACAAGTCAGAGTACGCGGTGCGCGCCGACGACGACGTTGTGCGGTGGCTCGCAGACGTCGCCACGCAAGGCGACCCCGGTCAGGCCCCGCTGACGACGCAGGCGCAACGCGGCTCCAACTGGAAGTGGTGGAAGCGCTACTGCGCCTACTTGGGCCTCAGCTCGCCCTGGCGGCCGGACGCGGCGACACTCGACGCCGATGGGCAGCAGCGCGAGGCCGCCATCTGGGCGGGCGCTCTCATGTGGATCTACGGACGCATGCAGCCCCGCAAGGGCCGCTTCCTGCCGGAGGGCCCGCCGCACTTCGGAAAGCCGAAGCCGCCGTCACCCCTCAGTGCGCTCGCCATACTCCGCGGCGTGCGGGCCGAGCACGTGGCACGCGGCATCACTCCCCCGAGCCTGGCGCTCGCCACGAGGCGCGCTCACGAGCAGATGCTCAAGTACTCGCGGGAGATCGGGCCCGAGAACTGCGTGCCCCAACGCGCCATACCCATGACCCACGAGCTCATCTGCAAGATGCTACTCATCCCCGACGGCGAATGCATCCTCAAGAGCTGCAAGCCCTGGCATTGGTTCACCTCCTACGGCATCAGCCTCCGCACGGCCATCCACGTGCTCTCGCAATGCGGATTCCGCAAGGCCGAGATCGCGCTAGGGCTGGGCAAGTGGGGACCGGAGAAGATGTCCTTCGCCTCGCTCATGTGGCTCATCAACGGCGAGATCGTCGTCAACCCCACGCCGGAACAGCTACGTTCACTGAGGAAGGGCGACTACGCCATCATCATGCCAGGCGCATCCAAAGCGGACTGCTTCGGCATGAAATGGGGCAACAACCCGATATGGCTCCCCTTCGACCCGGACGCGGCCATCAACGCGGCATACGCGCTGTCGGTTTGGGAGTTACACGCGGAGGTCAAGCCCGACGACCGGCGCAACACACCGCTCTTCTGCGGCCCCGACGGCGTCGGCACGCCGCTTCGCTCGGCCGCGCTCGACGAGCTCTTCTTTCGCATGATGAGCTACGTCACCGGCAACGAGGCGCAGGCGAAGAAGTACTCCATCCACGGGTTCAGGTCGTACCTCGCCTCGGCGCTGCTCGCCGCGGGGTGCTCCGGCCCCGAGATCCAGGCCGCGCTGCGATGGGCCTCCGACGAGTCGCTCAAGGTTTACCAGGTCATCCAGCGCGAGACCTACGGCGGATGGCTCATCGCCGCCGAGCAGGTCAAGCTCACAGGCGCGCGCGCCTCGTCCCTTCACGCCGAGGGAAGGCACCTGCCGGTCTATGAGCCGGAGAGCATGCTCGCCGACGCGCTCGGCACACGCGAGGAGCTCCGCAGCCGCGCGGAGCACGCCGACAACGCGGACATGACCATCATCCGCAGCCTAGGCGTCGAGGGCGTCGTCGACGAGGAAGACGCCTGAGCGCCACGGGCGCCAGGACAGGGCGACGGACGACAGCCGACGCCGGCGCGCGCCAGCGCGACGGCACCTTCTCAGCCCGCCGCCCGCGACGGAAAGCCGCCACCCACGGGTGCCGGCGAGGGAGACGCGAGTCTCCCGACGGCCGCAGCCGTCACATTAAAGAGGGCATGGCCTTGGACCCATGCATAGCTACGGCTTAGACGACGCATCACGCCGTGTATTCGGGCACGGCCTCCGGCCCATGCATAACTAATACACGACGCCTGGCGCCGTTTATATATAACTGCTAGCCACACGACGCAAAGCGCCGTGTCGCCAGTCGTCCCGAGCGCGGACATAAGTCCGCGGATGGTAGGGGGTTGGTCTCGGGAGGAAAGGGACTAAAACCGGATGGATTAAATCCACCGGCAGCCGGATCGCGTAGCCAATTGACGAAACCCGAAAGGGGATCGCCAATTGACGAAACCTAGCCTGCAGACTAGCTGCAGAGCTGGGCTCAGTACGCAATCCGACTAAGGCCACGCCCGGATAATCTCCGGACGTGACCGCTCAAAGTCTCCGACCTCTCGCACAGATAACCAACCAAAAATCCCTACCATCTTGTGCCAGAGGTTGCGTGCCCTCACGTAACCTCTGACCCTCGATGGACGAACGGGGCACACACGTCTAATACAAAGGTATACTTCGACCTATACCGGGTATATGATAGTGTATGCCTCCTAAGGCGTGGGTGGTACCGTGGGAAAGGATCCGGCCGCAAGGCCGCGGCAGCCAAAAGAGTGTTTCGCCCAGGGTCCCGGGTTTTCACCCCCCCCTGACGAAACAATCTTGGCCCGCAGACGCGGCGCGGCGATGTGTTCTCAAGGAACGCAACGCGCCCGATGCAGTCTGGATCCGGATTCCCAAGGATCCAACCCACGATTCGCAACGCACCCACCACCATCCCCTGCGTTTGCACTTCTCCTCCAAGCAACTTTCGCGCCGACGGTACTTAACACCGCCGGCGAGGGACTAAAACCGGATGGATTAAATCCACCGGCAGCCGGATCGCGTAGCCAATTGACGAAACCCGAAAGGGGATCGCCAATTGACGAAACCTAGCCTGCAGACTAGCTGCAGAGCTGGGCTCAGTACGCAATCCGACTAAGGCCACGCCCGGATAATCTCCGGACGTGACCGCTCAAAGTCTCCGACCTCTCGCACAGATAACCAACCAAAAATCCCTACCATCTTGTGCCAGAGGTTGCGTGCCCTCACGTAACCTCTGACCCTCGATGGACGAACGGGGCACACACGTCTAATACAAAGGTATACTTCGACCTATACCGGGTATATGATAGTGTATGCCTCCTAAGGCGTGGGTGGTACCGTGGGAAAGGATCCGGCCGCAAGGCCGCGGCAGCCAAAAGAGTGTTTCGCCCAGGGTCCCGGGTTTTCACCCCCCCCTGACGAAACAATCTTGGCCCGCAGACGCGGCGCGGCGATGTGTTCTCAAGGAACGCAACGCGCCCGATGCAGTCTGGATCCGGATTCCCAAGGATCCAACCCACGATTCGCAACGCTCGACAGTCCAGTCCAGTCCAGTCATCGCCCATGCCGCTCCACGCCGAAGACCTGTCGACCATCATGGCTCCCAATGGCCAGCCAGCAGACATCATCTCGCACAACACCAAGTACGTCTCCCTTGAGAACATGGAGACCACTCGCTCCCTCAAGGTGATCAGCACTCGGTTCTGGGAGTGGGCTGCCAACGACACGGTCCCGGCCGCCGCCCCGTGGAACGAGGTGACGGGCCTGGCCCTCACAATCACAGGCACATCCGCCTCTGCAAAAACGCGCCCATTCAACGACTCCATCTTCTCGCTGAAGGAGGTGGAGCGTGTCTGGAGCGGTCTGCTGGGCATCGCCGAGGTCAAGGAATACCCAACCCTCAGCGCGCTCGCCACCGAGCTTCGCGTGGCGTTCGAGAAGCAGCCGCGCGAGCGGCAGCAGGCTCTCGCCTTTCAGGGAGACTGCATCGAGCAGCGCGTCCAGCCAGGGGAGTGGCCCCCTGCGCTGCGATTCAGGCAGGTCTCCGAGGAATGGGAGGACCTCATCACCTACGGCCTCCTCGCGGACAACAGCAGGAAGCTCGCCGGCTTCCTGCAGCGCTTCGTGTTCCCCAGCCACCAGGCGTGCTTCTGCGAGAGCAAGCTCTTCAAGACGGTCCAACAATACCTCCTCGACAAGGGCATCATCTCCGAGGAGCTCATCGAGGCTGCCGAGGAGGTGCTGCCCGACGACGCCGCCCAGACGGACGCCGACGAGCGCACGCGCAAATGCGCCAAGGTCGCGCGCGCCGTGGTAGCAGCACTCGCCAAGGCGGCGGACCTACCCGAGTCGATGATGCGCGGGCCGACCGACGAGGAGCACGCCTGCGACCTGGTCATCGAGCTCATCGAGGGCGCCGACTCGATTTTCGACGGCAACTCCGGGTTCATGCTCAAGCACGTGCGCTCCAACGTCTCCGCCCTCGCGCCAACGACGCACGAGCTGCTCAACGACACCACCGACGACGTGGCCTTCCGTGGCTACATAATGGACCTGGCGGCCACGTACCCCCGCGACGTGATCTCCCCGGACCCCAAGACCCTTCTGGCCCTGGCCGGCATCAAGTCACTCGAGCGCCGCCTCGCCAACTACTCATCCTTCGTCAAGGCGGCCACCACCAAGGCCATGCACGTCGGAGAGCGCGTGGCACTTCTCATCGAGCGCATTCAGCGCGCAGAGCGCCAGACAAGCGCTGACCGCAGGTTCGCGCGGCGTGCTCATTCCGCCGCGCCACCTGCACCCCCCACCCGACACACCCCCGCGTGCAGCGCCGTGACAAAACCGGCACACACATGGGAGGACGGGTGGGGCGTCCCAAGGCTCAGCCTGCACCAGGCCACACGCACGGCGGAGACATACCCCGCCATGCGCACCCGGCACGAATGCACGGCCGAGCCTGATATTAACCCGCTCCGCCCCCCCTTGCCCGCGCAGCTCGATCGCCATCGCCCCGGCGACGAGCGACAACGCGCGCTCCGGCAGCTACGGCGAGCCCTACAGCGGAGCGGGCCGCATCAACACCCAGCAGCTCGCCAAGGTCGCCGAGACCGGCCCGAACTCGGCGATCTGCGACGACCTCGTCAAGCTGATCGACAACAACACCAACCCCCTCGACAGCATGCACGTCGCCTTCACCGGCAAGACCAACAAGGCGCCCAACCGCGAGAGCACCAACCTCACCCGCATGCTGGGCTTCGGCCTCATTGACGCCTCGCGCATCAACCCCAAGCTGGCGCCCCTCAACCATTACGCCAGCGCCCGGGGCTACGGCGGCAAGTACTGCGGGCGCCTCGTCTCCGACAAGCTGGTCGCGGCGGGTCTCGCCACGGAGGAACAGTACGTCAACCTCACCCTGCCCGAGCTCTGGAACGCCATGCGCTCCGACGACTGGGGCAAGAACTTTGACCCTTACAATCAGATCCTCGTGCCCTTGCAGAAGCACGGCCCCTGCGGCGCGGGCCTGGGCATCACGGTGCTCGCGTGCCCGTCGAGCATGGTGTGGAAAGACCACACGAACAACCAGCAGCTGCCGATGCTGCTCGCCGCGCTCCTGCAGGGCCTGGGCCTCCCGTCGAAGGGCAAGGACAGCTTGCCGACGCTCCTCACCGAGATGAACAACTTCATCGCGTTTCAAGGCGGCGGCGGCGCCGCCCGAATGAACGCCATCCTCGACGCCGCCGCCAAGTACATGGTCGGCCTCTTCAGCGAGGCGAGCACCAACCTGAACATGGTGCGCGACCCGAGCAACCTGGAGGCGCCGCCGCTCCTCTCGCTCCTCGACGCGACGGGCGACAAGCAAGGCGCGCGCTACGAGTGGATCGACTTCTGCAAGAAGACGGCGACGGCGATGGACATGCAGGTGCAGATGATGATGGTCAAGCCCGTCGACCCCGTCGCCGAGTTCGAGGGCATCAAGAAGTTCGCCTACACCACGACGGCGCACGGGCACGACGGCAAGCGCGAGCGCCCCGACGATGGTAACCCCAAGCTGCCGAAGTCGCGCCGCCAGCTCGCGGCGGAGAGGCGCGCCAGCGGAGGCGGCGGCGGCGGCGGCGGCGGCGGCGGCGGCGGCGGCGGCGGCGGCGGCGGCGGCGGCGGCGGCGATATCACAGGCGGCTCCCAGCCACCCGGCGGCCAACGCCGCGAGCAGCCCGACTACTCGAACGCCTCCGTCTCTTTCGCCGACCAGGGCAGGATCATCGTCGTCGGCCCCACCTCCGAGGGCAAGCACACCAAGTACGACGCGGCCGCCATGCGCAAGGCGCTACCCGACGGCGCGTGCCTGCCGTTCTTCATCACCAAGGGCCTGAACAAGTGCCCGAACGGCTGCCTCCACCAAGGCCACCCCGACCACCAGGCCAACGGCGCAGCCCACACCTGGCCGAAGGGCGTCCCCGCGCTCAAGTCGTTCAACCTGAACAAGAGCGGCGGCAAGGGCAAGGGCCAGGGCGGCATGAACAAGGGCGCGGGCAAGGGCGGCTCCAAGGGCAAGGGCTCCCCCAACGGCAAGGGCGGCAAGGGCAAGGGCGGCGGCTCCATGTGACTAGGGAGGGCTACGCCAGAGGGTGGAACCCCTCTCGCCGAGCGCCCCCCCGAGTCCTGCCGCCCCCCCGGCGACGAAGCTCACGCCGAACCGCCCGAAGACCATGCCGCGCCTCCCGACACGCGGCACCACCCCGAGATCTACCCCAAGACCGTGCGCTTCGCCTTCACGACGCACAACGGCCCCGCCGACCCCAAGTCCGACCCCGAGGCCGGCCCCGAGACCGACCCCGAGACCGACCCCGACGCCAACATCGAGGTCGACCCCGAGCCCGACCCCGAGGCCGACCCCATGAACCTCAAAACCGACCCCGAGGCCGACCCTGCGAGCGACCTCAAGGCCGAGCCCGAGGCCGACGGCGCCGCGCCCAACCAGCACCATCACGCGCAGCCAGCACCACCGCCGCGCGACACCGACAACCTCGAGCCGATCCCGATGCCGACCCCCACGGAGAGCACCGACGGCATCATCGTCGAGGGCCCCCCCGAGGACCCCGCCGGCCGCGCCGCCGAGAAGACCAACGGCGGCAGGCGCCCCGAGGAGGCCGACGCCGAGTACCCCGTGATGAGCCGACGGGAGTGCACGGCGAGGCGACCCGACGGGAGCACCATCATGTTCGCCACAGCCCTGGAGCCCCGACCATGGCACACGGCGGAGTCCTACCACCAGCTCGTCACGCGCGACCTCCCAGACGACGTGCACACCACGACGTCGACCCCGCGCCCTCCTGGCCAGCCGAGCACGCAGCAGACGCCCGCCGACAAGAAGCTCGACGGCCACAAGGAGGCACACCAGCGCTTGATGTCCGAGCTGATCAAGGTCCGCCCGCGCCACGACAAGCGCGACGCGGTGCGATGGTGCCCACACCGAGGGCGCGCCATCAAGGCGACGCACGAGGCCACCCTCGCGCTCCACGACGTGCTCCTCGGCCGCCTGCACCGGGAGCTCCTCACCACGCGGCCTCGCGCTGACATCACGGCGTACCTCCGCTGCAAGCACATCCGCTGGCGCGCGCAGATCAAGGACACGCGCAGCCTGCTGCTGCGCGAGCTCCGTATGCGCACCTGCGGCTCCGACGAGGTGCTGGAGGCCAAGGACGACCACTCCTGGGCCCTCAGCCGACTGCCCGCCTACGCCATCGCCGCCATCCAGAGTCGCCGGCGGTGGCGGAAGTCGCCCCCCTCGGGCAACCCCCCACCCTCCCCCGCGCCATCTCCCCCCGACTCGCCAGACGAAGACGGCGAGCCCAGCCACTCGGCCGAGGGAGGGCCGAGCCACGAGAGGCACGAGGAGACGGCCGGCCCCAGCGCGGCGGCGACGCCG
>Ga0206677_10002134_pt1 | contig 17820 bp, 22 predicted proteins | sample M130m12015metaG_FD_155475 | JGI IMG/M metagenome (GOLD analysis project Ga0206677, IMG submission 155475) | Ammonia-oxidizing marine archaeal communities from Monterey Bay, California, United States - M1 30m 12015 | ecosystem: Environmental > Aquatic > Marine > Intertidal zone | place: USA...
TATATATCTCACAAACTGACAATCTTCTTCCCATGTATGAAAAACAAATTGATAGATGGGATAACAACAATGACAGCATATTTATTGATTATTTTAAAAATAAGAATGCGCCAAATGGTAAATATTATTACGCACCATTAGGATTGTTTACAAACACTAAAGTTTATAACCCTCCCAGAATCGAGTATAAAACTTTTTCAAAGGGAACTCAAGATTTCTTTTTAATCAATCCGGAAATTTCTAACAGAATATTTGAATTATATGAAGGTTCTGATATTCAATATCTTTCTGAAGAAACTGCTAAAAATGAAGAAAAATATATCAATCAGTTTACGGATAGAATTGAAAATAAATGGATTGAAGACCTACCTTCAGTAGATATAGAATCAAAAGAGTTTTGGATTAAAAACAGAAAATATGTTCAAAATGATAAGTTTTTAAAACATCTTTTTAAAAAACGATATGATTTATGGAGATATATCGTAAAAGATCAGCTTTCATATCAAAATGAGATAATTAAAAAGGAGATTAAAAGTTTAGATAGTGTAATACAACGAATGAATGATGAAATATATTTTTTTTATTGGAAAATTGACTAAACCATAAGCATATTTTTTTTTAATTCAGCAACTTCTAAACCTCTTAAGTAGCTTAGGATGCAATTTCTTATATTTGAATTATGAAAAAAAGAAAATATATAATTAGTGTAATTATAATTCTGTTTTTTTTATACCTATGGGCTGAATTAGGTGTAGGTATTTTTTTTCAAGATAGTTGGGGTGGAGATTAGGTAGAAAGATGTAATAAATAATGCTTGCTATTCTTAACTAAACAATAGGCATATCATCCTCTTTCAGTTCAGCTATTTCTAAACCTCTTTAATAGGTTAAACTTCCATTTGTTATATTTTAATTATGAAAAACTATTCTGACTTTATCAAAGAAATACTAATTAAGTTCTATAAGTGTGAACTCAAAACTTGGAGAAATATATTTAGATATAAATCCTAAACCTTTTAAATTTCTTGATATGATTTCCAAAATTAAATATGCAGGTCTTTTTATGTTTTCAATAGGATGTCTAATGAAATTCACACATACAGGGATAGGGATTATTCAAGGAAATTTATTAATGATAGTTGGTCTTCTTTGTATATCGACTTATGCTTTGATTAATTTTTTTAAAAAATAGTATTTAAACTAAATCATAGGCATATCTTCTTCTTTTAATTCATCTATTTCTAAGCCTCGTAAATAGGTTAAACTTACATTGATAGATGAATGTCCCATAGCCTTCTGCAGCTTGGTAATAGAGCCTGCTCGCTTAAAGATTTCTATTGCTCCTGAGTGTTTAAAAGAGTATAATGTTTAACCTTGTTCAAGTATATTAGATTGTCTTTTAAAACGACTCCAAAGGGTCTTTTTAGAATTGAGAAATATTCTATAAAAAAAAGCCACCTATTTTAGTAGGAGGCTTAATTTTCATGAATATATTTTGTTAGTTTATTTTTTCACGATTTTTTTAAATTGATTCCACTGAGTAACTTTTCCTTCAATAATGTGATAATACTCGTAGTAAACTTCTGAATCAATTTCTGAATCTGGATTTGTAGTTTTTGATGTAAACTGAGCATTTACCCAATCTCCAACATCACCAGTGGTCTTATCGTCTCCATCATCAGTCTGTGACAGTGCAAATGCATAATTTGTAGTCCACTCATAATTATTACCTTCTGCTTGTTTCTTTGCAACTTCAGTTTTAATTTTATCTACGAATTGCTGAGGAGTTGTTGCTACAAATCCGTCCTCAAAACTTAGATATGCTTCATCAGAAATAAATGTTTTAATTTTTTCATAATCAAGATTTGCCCAAGCAGAATCTAGTTGTTTAAAAACTTTTACTGCATCTTCATTACCCATTTTCACCTGCTTGCTAGAGCCTGTTAAAAAGCCATTTACTGGAGTTTCACAAGGTGGAGTTGGCGTACATGATACTAGTGTAAGTGAACAAATTAAGGCTACAATTGAAATTCTATTTTTCATATTTTAATAAATTAGTTAGTTATAAATTTACAGAAATTAATTTTAATTGCCTAAACCATAGACAACTCCTCTTTCTTTTAATTCAACTATTTCTAAACTTCCTACATAGAATTTCTTCATTGACACATAATTAATTGTAAATTGCAATTTAATATGTATAAAGTAACATAATTATGAAAAATTTTTCTTCATTACTATTATTTTTAATTTTATTTCAAAGTTGTTTTAGCTACAAAACAGTAGATTTCAATAGTATTCCAATTAAAAAAAAACAAAAGGTTGAAGTAAAAGGAGTTGGAGGAACATATATTAAAGGAACATTAGTTTCTAAAAATGAGCAAATATTAACTCTGAATAACAATAGTCAACTCCAAAAAATTCCTGTTAGTGAAATTTACGAAGTCAAAGTTAGAAAGTTTTCACTCTTAAAATCTTCTGGAGTACTTGCCATTTCAGTAACTGCTGTGCTTTCTGCTATTTTTATAGCAATACTAATAACTTTGTAGGAATACCTTCTTCTTTAAGTTCAGCTATTTTTAATCCTCTTAAGTAGGTTAAACCTACATTTTTTATTATTACTAATTTCATTTATATGTTGCTTTTTGCAATTAATTTTATTAAGTTTGATTTAATCAATAACCAAATAACTAATAAAATGAAAAATCTATTTTTTACAATAACCTTATTATTTGCTGTAAGTTTAAATGCAAATCCAAATCCAAATCCAAACGACTTTGAAACATTAAAACAATTAGAGGGAAAATGGATTGGTACATTAGAGAGAACTAACGATACCAATGATAGTTTTATTTTAGATTTTAGTATAACTTCAAACGGAAGTGCTATACTAGAAGAGAGTAATACAGGTGGAATTGAGATGCTCACAATATTTAATTATCAAAATGATGAATTGTTATTAACACATTATTGTGGTTTAAAAAACAAACCTATTTCTACACTAGATAGTTCTACTAATGGAAAATTTAAATTTAAGACTGATTCAAAAAGAAGTGGATTAACTCTTGAAAAAGATACTTATGTTACTTCTTGGGAAATTGATTTGATGCCTGAAGATGAAAATAAAATCTTATATAAATATACTGTAAGCGGACCAGATGGTGTTATGTTTACTGCTTCTGCAGAAATGTCTAGAATATAAATATTAAGCACTTAACCCACTATCAATCGGAGTTTCTTTTGGCTTTTTTCCTCTTTGACCCATTGCGGAACAACCTGGAAAAATGAATTCAACTCCCGTTATTAAAACAAAAAAACGGCTATACTTAAAGTATAGCCGTTTTTTTTCTTCTCAATTTTATACTGAATATACTACTTTTAAGCAACGTTATATTTCAATTATCAATCTGTTATTATTAATTAAAACTAAACTTAAGTGTAATAAAATTAAAGTACTAACACTAAATAAGAAAATACAAATATGAGTAAAGATTTTTACAAAATAAATATCTTTCCCTACAGAGGAATAATTATCAAAATTTGTAGAGCTTATTCTAATTCTCAAGAGGATTACGAAGATTATTACCAGGAAGTTTGTTTACAAATATGGAAAAGTAGAGAAAATTTCAAAAATAAATCCGAGTGGTCTACTTGGGTTTATAGAATAGCTTTAAATGTATGTCTTTCCTTATTGAGAAAACAAAAAAAACATAATGATGCATATGATTTTGAAAAAAATTACAATCAATTTTCTAATGAATCTGATGTAAATGAAGAGGCAAAAGATTATTCTAATGACATTTCAAGACTCTATAAAGAAATAAAAAAGTTGTCAGAAATTGACCGCGCTATTATTCTACTCTATTTAGAAAAGAAGACTTATAAAGAAATTTCTCAGATAATAGGAATAAATAGTAATTCAATTGGAGTGAAAATAACAAGAATAAAAAAACGAATAAAAAAACAATTAAATGGATAAATCAATAGAAGAAGTATGGTCAAAAGGATTTGAGGATGAAAAATACTTAATTCCACCTGTAATAGATGATCTATATACTAAAAAGTCAATATTAACAGTCGATAAATTAAAATCGGTCTCAAAAAAAGATAATTGGAGTATAATTCCTCTTTCAATTATAACGTTAATTTTTTTCGTAATAAAATCAAAACTACTATTTGGATTTTATATATCTGCATTAATGCTGTCGTTATTTTTTTTAAATAGAAAAAAATTAAAGTTTTTAAACACTATAAATACAACCCAATCTTGCTTTCAATATCTGGGGAAACTTCAAGAAATGATAAAAAATAATGTGAAATTTACTACTCGTCTTTTAGGTATTGGTTTGCCATTTTTTGGGTATGTAGGACTTTGCATATTTATTTTTGAATCAAATATGGAAAATTTTATTTTTGATACGTATTCTTCAAAACAATTATTAATAAAATCTATTATAATATTAGTGTCTTTATCATTTATTGGTATTATTTCTTTTAGACTATCAAATTATTTGGTTTATGGGAGATTAATTAAAAAGATAGATGAAATGATTGACGAACTTAACCAATTAAAGAAATAACAGAAGTATCTCTTCAGCCTATTTTGGAACAACACGGAAAAATAAATTCAACTTCCGCTACTAAAAAATAAAACGGTTATACTTTTATAAAGTGTAACTGTTTTTTAGATATAAAACTGTTTGTATATCTTAAAATTTCAAATAATTTTTTTTCATATATTTAGCATGTTAATTTTGTTAAACGTAAAACATTAAAAAATGAAAAACATTTATTTAGCTTTAGTAAGTATTTTATTATTTGCCTCGTGTGGGCAAGAGCCAGCAAGTAAAATAGAAAATAAAATCAAAGTAGGATCTTTAGGATTTCATGTATCTTTTGTAGTGCCGAACGATGCCACAGAAAGAATGGATCAGTTTATTACGACACATGAACAGTTTATGCGCGAGACTCATCATTTATCTGGTGATCAAGAACCTATTGTTTTATCTTATTCTGTATTTAAGTCCCCAGAATTGAATAATCCTTTCGATCCTAATAGTGGTGAAACAGGAAACACACTTTATGGTTTGACTGAAATTTATAGTGGTCCTGAAGGTGTTCAAGCCCATATGACTTTAGGACAACAACGTGAAGCCATGTTTGCTGAGTTGGTAAGCTTAACAAACACATATAGTGTTGCAGGAATTCTCGGAGCACCTGTAATCGCGGCAATGGAATAATTAAAACGTATCTTAATTTATCAAACGATTTAGCTATGCTGCAACTTTAAATATTAGTAGTTGCAGATAGCATCTACAGGCTATTTTTAACTTTAAATAAATAAAAATGAATTTAGTAATTAAAGGAAAATGCACCTCAAGTTATGACGCGGTATATAAAGACTTCATTGAACTGTCAGAAACAAGAGCACAATGTTGCGATGAATCCAAGACAACAATTAGTAAAATAGACAATAATAATTTTGTTGTTCTATTGTTTGATGTTGACATGAGTAAATTGAAAAAAATACTATCTACTCCTGAAAGAGCTGAAGTAATTAAAAAGAACGGTATTTCAAATGAAATGTTTCAATTTTCGTCTTTGGGATAAGGGCGTAAATATGTTTAGATATTTGGAAAACCCCACTAATTTTAACAAACTGGCACCATAAAACATACCTACAGAACTAGTTGGTGTCTAAAAAATATTTTAGGCAACGTAATGGTATTTCAACCCTTTTTTTAAATAACTAGTAGTGTATCCTTTAGATGATAGATCTTCCAATACTGAATAAACTTTCAGAATAAGTGAAATAGATTCAACTCTATTTAAGATCTGTACGCTCGTTAAATGCTCTTTACTAAGAGTATTCAAAATATTTTTTTCGTTTAAAGATAGTTTCTTCATAGCAATTTTTAAACAAATATCTACTAATAATTAAAGCCAGTCAATCCATATAAATAATGAAATTTTTTACTCCCTATTTTTGGGTAATGAAAACACTTATTATTAATTATAGAAAAATGTTTTTCTAAGTGATGATGGATGTATGGACGCAAAAAATAAAACGGCTACACTATTTTAGTGTAACCGTTATTTTATATGTTTACATATAATTTTATTTAAATGATTTATTATTCAAAAGTTTCGTATACATTATTAATTGTTGTGTTTATAGTTTTTTTTGGGCCATTAATTCCTAACTATATAAACGATGGTTTCAACAGTACTATGTTTTTAATGACTTTAGCTCTGATTATTTTATTTGGATTAATAGTCCATATGTTTTTCAATACCACCTATAAGATTGAAAAGGAAAAACTCCATATAAAATGTGGATTTTTTAAATATCGTCCAGTAAATATTAGGGAAATGAAAAAAGTTTCTACCTCATCAAATGTTATTTCATCCCCTGCAGCATCATTTGATCGAATCGAAATTACCTATGGTAAGTTTGAAGAACTTATAATTTCTCCAAAACACAAAACTAAATTTGTTGAAGATTTACAGAAAATAAATCCTAAGATTATAAATAATTTACGGGGATAATTTTCTTTATTAAATAGATTGTTAACTATAATAGGAACTTAAATTGGTTGTATTTTGAAAGTTATTAAAAAAATATTAAATTTGATTTAATAAAAAACTAAACAATTTATAAAATGAAAAAACTAATAACATTATTTTCAATTGCCATACTTTTTAGTAATTGTAATACAAATCCTAATTACACAAAAAATTTAGCAACAGCACAAAAACTTTTTGAGTTACACGGTCAAGAAGATATAGAGGGGCAGCTAGCTTTAGTGAGTAAAAACATTGAGTCTAACACGTCTATGTATGGTTCTGAACCTGTTGGTTATGACCAATATGTAGGGATGCTGAAGGGGTATCACGCTGCGTTTGATAACATTAAATATACTGCTGATAATTGGCTTCCTGGAACTGGGGAAGATGGTGCTTTAGACGGAAGTGTAAGAACCTATGGAACTTGGACAGGTACAAATGTATCTACTGGAAAAGAACTAAATCTTAAAGGATACTGGTATATGAATTTTGATGACGAAGGAAAGATTGTTGCTCAGGGAGATTTCTTTGATTTTGGAGGAATGGTTGACGCGGTATACCCTAAAAATTTAGTATTTGTTGAGGTTGAAGTCAAAAAAGGAAAAAAACAAGAGATGTTAGATTTATTGAATAGCGAACAAGGCTTACCAACTACAGCAGCATATGATGGATGTTATAGTTTAGAAATGTCATTTAATGATGAAACCAATACATTTCATTTAGTTGAAAACTGGGAGAGCTATGAAAAGTATGCAGCTTATCTTAATTGGAGACAAACAGAAGATGATTTCATTCCAAAGATGGTTCCTTTAATGAAAGGTGGTGTAAATGGACTTAAAATAATACAGCCTAAATCAAGCTATCATTCTTATTAGATTGAGATCAACTAATCAAATAATTCAATAACAAAAAAGGAATAATATTTATATTATTCCTTTTTCTTTTTTCCTTTCAATGATCTTATTATTATTCCAATAACCCAAGCTGCATTAAAAACGAATGATTATCAAAATAGTCTTGTTCTTGTAAAACCTTTCCGTCTTTCATTAAAACAAGTGTAGTTCCACTAATATCTACTTTTTTATTAGTGGCAGGAATTCCAAACATGATGCCGTCATGTGTTCCTTTAAAATTCCAGTGTTTGACTAATTTATCTCCTTGTGCAATAATATCTATAAAATTAAATTCAGCATCAGAAAAACCTGTTAAGTAGTTGTTGTAATACTCTCTAAAACCGTCTATACCTGTAATGTTTCCAGTAGCTGTAACCACTGTAACTTGCTCATCAAAACTATCAGTATTTATGGCATTACTGTCTCTGGTTTCAAAAAAAACATCCCAAGCAGTTTTGTAGGTTTTGATATTTTTTTCAACTTTTTCATTAGCTTTTAGAGCAGTGTCGCAATTTTCACTAGTTGTTTGGTTGCAGCTTATACATACTAAGATCGTAAAAGATATTAAAATTATTTTTTTCATGATTAGTGTTTTTTAAGTTATTATTTAGATTCTAAGTTACTATTTTTTAATAAAAAAAAATAAAAAATTAGTTGTTTTTTGCAATTTATAGTAAAAAATTTATATTTGTTTTTATTAATTAAAATCTTACAATATGAAAAAAATAGTTTATTTATTATTTCTTGTTACTTCTTTAGCTTTTTCTCAAGACATTAAATGGGATCCAGCTACAACATTTGAGGCAGTCTTTGACATTGATGCAGTTCATACAAGAGATGGAGTTAATTATGAACTTTCTGCTTCTGGAGATGCAGGACCTTATGGTAAAGCCTATTTATCGTATGTTTTTACAAATCACAACAATAGTACAACTAGTGGAGAATTTACAGGTTTTGCATGGACACAGATGGGGGAAGATATAGTGAAAGCTACGCTCCAAGGTGTTTATAAAAAAGAAGGTAAAATTTTTAAAATGTATTCCTATGACAACGTTACTGATGGAAATACGATGATAGTTAGTGGAGTAGTAGATTTTGTTGCACAAACAATGAAATTTAAAGTAGCTCCTTTAAAGTAAAATCAATATTCTTATTAAAATTATTAAGCCCCCTAATTAGGGGGCTTTTTTTTATTCAATTTATAACTCATTTTGAGTTAAAAAAGATAATCTATTTATGAATAAGTAGAGGGATACGTACAATTTTTATTTCTAATACAAATACGTATATCGTATGAATACAAATTCTTTTTTTTAGTTACTACTTAATAAGTTGTAAAAAACAATTAATTTTAATAAGTTTGGTTAAATTAATACACTATATTTTTATGAAAAGATTATTATTTATTTTAGTTCTGAGTTCAAGTATTGCAAGCGCTCAGTGGGTTCAAAAAACATCCTGTAAAAAAAGCTCTGCAAAAATTACTAACCAGGCAATTGAATCTATGGCAAACTTAGAGTATTTACCAGCCATGGGCATGGCAAAGTCCGCATTGCTTTTAGATCCAGATTGTGGTTGTGCTCAACTAATACTAGCCGCTATTAGTAGCCCTAATCCAAATTGGGGAAGTCAAAAATCAAAGTTGTTAGCAATTAATGTTTCAAAATTAAGTGCTGAAGAAAAAGCTTGGTATGGTTTCCTTATGACACCTCAGGCTGACAGACCTAAAGCTGCAAAATCTGCAGTTTCTAAACATCCAGATAGTCCTTTAATTAATTTATTAGCAACAACACCTTCTGACTTTAGTACTTATAAGACGTTTGCTAGTAAATTTCCAAAGCAAGCCTCTGCATCTTATAATATGATGTCATATGCTTATTTAAGAGGAGATTTTGGTGAGCCAAATAAAGAGTTGGCAATGGATTATGTAAAACGTTCTCAACAAATGCATGATGGACCAAATTCATATGATTCAATGGCAGAACACTATGCATCAATGGGAGATTATCAAAAGGCTTTTGAGCTTCAATTGAAAGCAGTAGATTTTGCTCGATTTGGATCTCCTTATTGGAATTTTGCAAGAATTTATTATGCTAAAGTGAACCAAGGCGATCTTTCTAAGCAATTGATGAAAAATCAAAAAGAGGTGCAAGATGCCATCACAGCTAGAGATTACAAAACGTATTCAAAGTATGAACATCCAGATATAAATCATATGACAGGAGATTCTAATTTATCTCCTTTTTACGAGTTTAGCAAAGCATCATTTGAAGAAGCTGTAGCAATAGACTGGAATAGATTTGATTTAGAAAATATGGATGTAAATTATTCACCAGATATGAAAACGGCTGTTTTAACATTTTATGCAACAGGAAGTTATGTGTTTAAAGAAAGCAACAAAGAAGTTGCATACAGCACCAGAGGTTCTTCAGTTTGGGTGAACACAGATCAAGGATGGAAAATTATGCATAGTTCTTGGGCTCCAAATCAAGACGGAATAGGAATTCCTAAATAATTAATAGAAAATCTTATTAGGGTTTCTTAAAAATAAATAAATACGGTTATACTTTTTTAAGTGTAACCGTTTTTTAGTTATCTAAAATTTAATTTTAAATAATTTGTTAATTATTTGAAGTTACTAAACAATCTACATTATCATGCTTCCACAAAATTGATGCAGGCCATTCGGAGCTTATACGTCCAGATAATAATTGCTTTTTTGCCTCTTCTTTTCCTGTTCCTGAAACCAATAATAAAATACGCTTAGACGATAGAATGTCTTGAATGCCTAACGTGATTCCTTGAGTGGGTTTATTCATTGAATATTCTATCATTGAATGTTGTTGTGATTGGTCAGTTAAATTTGCAACATGACAATGGGGCTCTAATTTTGCAGCAGGTTCATTAAACCCAAGGTGACCATTTTTCCCTAAGCCTAATATACATAAATCTAAAGGTCCTTGTTTTTTTAATACTTCTTGCATACGCAAACATTCATCGGTTAGGTTATCTGCAGATGTATTAAAGGAAAAATATCGGTCTTTAGAGATCTTTAACGGCTTTATAAAATGTTCTTGCAAAAAAGAATCACAAGAACCAACGGGAGAGGATAGTCCTACCCATTCATCAAGGGTTAAAACACGTATCTGTTGAAATAATATTGTTTTTCTTTTAAATTCTTCTGCTAATTGTTGGTACAAGGGCAGGGGAGAGTTTCCAGTTGCTGCACAAAGCAATAGTTTTGGGTTTTTCAATAGTTCGTTCTTGACTATTGTTGAAGCCTTTAAACCCAGTTCATGTGTGTCTTTTAAATTAAGGATTCTCATGCGCTTCTTTTGTTTTTGTTGCTGTTACAAATTTTATGGTAAACCATCCACTAACAACTCCAATAAATAATAATATGAATGCCATTTTATAGGCGCCTAAAACTGAATGACCTACACTAAATAAAATACTGTTTAAAAAAATAACTCCAAAGAGAAATCCTAGCCAAGAGTTTTTAGAGGAACTTTTGTCTACCAATTCTGGAACTTGTCTGGCAATTGGACCCCACCATCCTTTTGGTCTTACTTTTTTATAAAACTCAAGTAACTTTTCGTTATCAACGGGTTTAGTCATAAACGTAACAATAATGCTTATGGTAGTGCAAAGTAATAATAGTACTGTAGCTCGAATAAGGGCCACATCTTCGTGATACCATTCATTTACAGTTTCCAGAACAGAATTACTTATCCATCCTAAATCATATAGCCATTGTGCCCATAAAAATCCGTTAGCAAGAATTAAAGCAGAAAGCATACTAGTTATTTCTGACCATGCATTTATACGCCACCAAAACCAGCGTAACATTAAAATAATTGCAATACCTGATAAGATTTCTATAATATAAATCCATGCTCCAGAAATACTATCCATTTGCCATAAAGCCACAGCAGATAAAAAAAGTAAAAGCACAATACTTACGCGAGATATAAATAAATAATGACGGTCATTTGCTGTAGGGTTTATAAAACGTTTATAAATATCATTAACCATGTAAGAACCTCCCCAGCAAAGATGTGTATCTACAGTACTCATGAATGCTGCCATAAATGCTGCAACCAATAATCCTCTCAAGCCAACAGGGAGTACCTCATTAATCATCATAGGGTAAGCTAGTTCAGGATCTGCCAACAAAGCTTCTGAAGCTCCTGAGATAGGTAGTACAATAATAGATCCCAATCCTACAACAATCCAGGGCCATGTTAAAATAACGATTCCAGCAACAGCAAACCATAATGATGCTTTTATGGCATGTTTTTCATTTTTAGCAGAAAATAAACGTTGCACTATATAGCCATCTCCTTGTGCTTGTCCTAACCACAAAATTCCTATCAAACAAACAAAGGAAATCATTTCTGTGACACTGATGTGAGATATGTTTGGAAACATATCAATGATCCCTTTTGGAGCATCTAAGCTTGTAGCTAACTTTTCACCTAAAGCCGTTGGTCCGCCTACCTCTATCAAAACTAAAACAGCTAAAATAATTGTACTAATTGTACCTACAGAAAAATGTAACATATCTAAAATAACAACCCCTCTTATCCCTGAACTTAGGGTATGAATTAAGGCAAATATTAGTGTTACTCCCAAAGCAAATTCGGCACTCCACCCTAACATAATTTCTGAAAATTTGAGCATGGCTAGCATTATCCATCCTAAGGAAATACAGTTTTTAAAGATTCCAGAAAAAGCCGCTGTAAACCCCCTTAATATCGATGCAGACTTTCCGCTGTACCGAAGTTCAATCATTTCGGCATCGGTTAATATTTCTGCTCTCCGCCAGTATTTTGCATAAAAAAACACCATCATCATGATACCAGTACCTAAATACCACCAAAGCCAATTACCGTAAATACCTTTTGTACGAACAAGTGCTGTTACAGCAAGTGGAGCATCAGTTGCAAACCATGTTGCAGCAATAGAAGTACCTAAAAGCCACCACGGTAAATTACGTCCTGCCACAAAAAAATCAGTAATATTTTTTGAATTATGTTTTACTACAAAAACCCCTATGCCAATGCTCAAAAAAAGATAGCCAATTATAATAGCCCAGTCCAAACTTTCTAATTCCATCTACCTAATTTTATATTGAAGCTTTTCATTTTAACTATTTAAGTATTGGTAAAACATCTTTTTGCAGGATTAACATTTCATTGCACATATCAACAGCGTTGCGATAAGAGTTTACAGTAGGCTCTATTAAAATAGCTTGAAGAAGTTTATCCTTAGATTGTTCCTTGTATGCCTCAACGAGAAGTAAATGAATGCTTGCATGTAATCTGATGGTGGCAGCGATACCCTCTGGTATAGGTTTCATTTTTACTGGTTTAATGCCGGAAGCGTCACTGTAAGCAGGTACCTCTACTACAAGGTTGTCTGGCAAATTAGGAATAGCACCTTTGTTGGGTACATTTACCGCTTCTAGCCATTGTTTCTTGTCACTTACAACAGATTCCATGATAAGCGTAGCAATTTCTCCTGAGTTTTTAAAGGTGCCATCTTCATTTTCTAACTGTATGTCTTCTGTAGACCCAACAGGCAATAATTTTTTACTCCAATCCTTATTCCATTCTCGTTCATAATTAACCTTATCCAGTGTATAAACTCCTTCGGGTATTTGATTATTTTCCCATGGATGTCCCTCATAGGGATCATAAAAGAATTGTAGTTGTGGTATTACAAACTCTTCTGCCCACCTGAGGTATTCACCATAATGGTTTGAGGCAGGTGAGGGCCATAGTCCAAACCTTCTAAATAAAATTCGCCCAAGTGCAAGTTCATGCCACTTGGCAAGCCAGTCTCCTTTTTGTTCAATTTCTTTGAGTTTAGGATATAAATCTTCTCCTGTAGATTTTTGAATAATTTCTTGAAACCAAGTAAAATGATTCATTCCACAAGCTTTTGTTTGTAAGTCAGATAAGGGTACCTCGAGAAGTTCAGATAATTGTTCTCTTCCCATAAATACTCCATGACAAAGACCAATAGCTTTTATAGTAGTTAAGCGTGTCACGGCTTCACAAATTTTATGTTCTGGATTAGAAAAGTTAAGCAATAAGGCATCTGGACACAATTTTTCCATTTTTTTAGCTAATTCTATTATCACTTTTATGTTTCGTAAAGCATGAAAAAGTGACCCAACGCCACCATTCTCACCATAAACCTGTTTAAAACCATACTTTCTTGGTATGTGAAAATCTTGAGACCAAAACACATTGCGATCTTTTTCTAGAGCACAAATGACAAAATCAGCATTTTTTATTGCTTCATCCCTATTTGTAGTTGCTATAATTTTTGCATTTCTTCCTAATTTCTCATTTACATATTCTCCATGCGATAACACATGGTCAAGGTGCATCCTTTCAATATCCATAAGGTGAATTTCTAATCCATTTTTGGAAAGGATGTTACTCATTAAAATATCTTGGACAATTATTGGTCCAAATTGAAGACTTCCTGCTCCTATGTATGCTATTTTAGTCATAATAATTTTTATTTTTTCTATCCTATTTTATAATTTTTTTTAAAATAAAAGAGTTGCAAAAACATCCATCGAAATGAGTTAGATAAATTCATTTAACGTGTTTTTTCAAATATAATTAATCCTTTTTTAAACCTCTATTCAATTTTTTTATAATTATTGGTGACAATAAAATCAGATTACCTGAGCAAATATATTTACGAATTAAAAATTAATTATATTTGATTAAAAGAGATGATGAATAATACTGTTAGAAAATATTTTATTAAGTATACTTTAGAATTTATTGTCATTGTTTTAGGGATTTCTTTTTCTTTTTTAGTTCAAAACATAAGAGAGGAAACAGAATTAGACTCAAATAGACAATTAATTTTTAAAAGTCTTCTTGGTGAACTTGAATCAAATGAAAGTTATATAACATCAAGAAAAAAGGCTTTTGTAAGAGAAATGTACTACGTAAGTAAGTTTTTAAAGGATTCATTATCTAAAAATAAAATAAAAGAATATCCAGAAAATTTATCTCCATTAAATCCATTCTTGTCAGCAGGCACTTTTAATCCATCTACCTCAATTTATAATTCACTCATAAATGATGGAAGTTTTAATCTGATAAAATCCTCAACTCTTAAATCACTTATAGATGAAGTTTACACTATTAATTACAAAGCAATAGTTCATCTAGTTCAATTAGAATTAGAAGTTGCGAATGAAGCTGATCGATTTTTTGCAATAAATTATTCAAAAACGTACTCTAAAAATTTCTGGTTTAACAAGAGTGATGAAAAATTAACTAACAGTGTTTTTGAGATCATGGAAAATAATTACCGGTTTAGGGCATTGATGGTTCAAAAAATAAGCTATATGGAAGTTAAAATTGTTTCTATGAGCAAGTACATAGAAAAAAGAAATTCGTTGATTAAATTACTTAAAAACCATATTAAAGATGAAAACCAAATCAATTAATTATATCAGTTACCCCCTCATTATAATAAGTATAACGCTTTGTATTTCTGGGATAAGATGGTTAGTTAGTTCAGAGCCATGGATGTTAGATCAGGTTGCCAATGAAGAAAGATTACAAATGACTTTTGAGAATCTTTTTATAATAGATGGAAACTCTACATTAAGTGCTTACCTAATTCAGATCTATCGATTTCTAGGACTCTATGTATTAGGAATTGGGTTTTTGTTGCTTTCTTTTACACCTAAAAAATTTATGGAAATTTATATTGTAAGGCAGCGAATTTTAATAGTGCTGAGTATTTTACTAGTGTCAAATCTTATTGTAGGTTATGTTTGGATTCCTTCCTCACATTTTATTTATGTGATGTGGGCAGCTATTGTTTTATGCTTTGTAAGTTTGTTTTATCATTACAAGTCCTAAGATTTTACTATTTTTAAAGTATGAGTTATAAGCAGTTGATTATATTTTCAATTACTCCTTGGGTAAATTTTTTGATATTATATGCGTTTTACTTTTTTAAAATTGAGTCTACTCTGATTGGTATTTATCATGAATTAACAATGATCCCTTCTTTACTTTTTGGAGGTATTTTCCCTTTACTATTGGCGATTAAATTTTTTAGAAGTTTTTTAATTAAATGGTTTTATATTGAATAAAAGAGTTTGTGTTATAGGAGCTGGTCCATCTGGATTACCAGCAATAAAAAACATTAGTCATGCTGGAATTAAAGTTCTAGCTTATGATTACAATCATGATGTAGGCGGAAATTGGATTTATAATGAAAATGAAAGTCATTCAAGTGTTTTTGAGACCACTCACATTATTAGTTCAAAAACCTTATCTCAATACGAAGATTTCCCTTTTAGGCCAGAGGTGTCTGACTATCCTTCTCATGAAGAACTCAAAAATTATTTTCAATCGTATGCCAGGCATTTTAACTTGTATGATTTTATACAATTTAATACACTTGTAAAAAGCTGCGTTAGACTCCCCTCAAATGATTGGGAAGTTACCACCATAAAAAATGAAAAAGAACATGTAGAAATTTTTACAGACTTAGTTGTTTGTAATGGTCATCACTGGGAGCCTAAGTATCCCAGTTATCCGGGTAATTTTACGGGTGAATTTTTACATTCACATCAATATAAGAGAGCAGCACCTTTTGTAAATAAAAAAGTATTGGTAATTGGGGGAGGGAATTCTGCATGTGATGTAGCTGTAGAAACTAGTCGAGTAAGTGCAAAAACTTATCTTAGTTGGAGAAGAGGATACAGAATTATACCAAAGTTTTTAATGGGGAAGCCTACCGATGTTTTTGCAACAAAAATGACTTTTTTACCCATTTACCTTCGTAATTTATTAGCAGGTTTTATAGCTCATATTAATAATGGTTCTAATAAAATATACGGCTTACCAGAGCCAGATCATAAATTTGGAGCTACTCACCCAACAATTAATAGTGAATTGTTATATAAAATTAGACATGGTAAAATAAAACCTAAGCCTGAAATTGACAGATTTGAAGGCAAAACAATTTATTTTAAAGATAGTAGTTGTGAACAATTTGACTCTGTAATAGCCTGTACCGGTTTTGAGTTGGCGCATCCTTTTTTCGATAAAAATTTTTTAAATTATACTGAGGGGCCCGTACCTCTTTATCTTAAGATGTTTCATGCAGAATATGATAACCTATACTTCATAGGGATGTTTCAGCCTTTAGGATGTATTTGGCCAGGCGCAGAACAACAAAGTATACTAGCTACACTAGCTTTAAAAGGGTTGTGGAAAAGACCTTCTAACATGAAAGATTTGTGTGAGAGAGAGGTTACAAATCCTCATATGAAACAAATTAAAACCAGCAGACACAGAATAACTGTAGATTTTCATCAATTTTTAAAAGATTTAAAAAAACAGATTAAAAAGGTTAAAAAGATATAGGTTATAATTACAGAAGATTTCCATACACAGCTCTGTTGAGTCGTATAATTTTATATCTTTTATCGAAATTAGATTTTGAGACTATTAAAAAATCTTCTTTTATTCCAGTAAGAACACTTAATTGAAGATTGATTTGATCTATGTATTGGTTTTTAATTCGTTCATTTTGAATCTTGCTTAAATGATCTTTTTTAACGAGGTTATATACTTTTGAAAGCTCAATGTCTTGTGGTTCTACCATTTTAATAATAGAGATTGATAAGCTGTCTAATTCTATAAATTTGTTTTTAAATCTAATACCGTTATCTAACAGTTTTATAGTTTTGGTATTTGCATATCTCTTTGCTACGTAAAAGATTACAAATAATATTATAATAAATATAGAAGCTAATATAATTTTTTCGGTAATATTTTGTGTGTCATAAAATTTGGTAATTACTTCTGTTTCCTTAGTAAGTTTACTTAGTGCAATTTTATTTATTTTTCCTTTATCAGTTAAAAAGTAAACAAAATCTTTATAATAAATTGGGTTAACGCCAAATACAAACTGATATAAAATAGGAGCTATTTTGTATTTTGTAATTGTATTATTTACGACATCAATTTTAAACAGTTTATTTTGTTTGTTTAATAAAAATAGATTTGAATCTATTTTGAAACTTGAATGAATTGGAAATATTAGATTTCTTAAAATATCGCCTAATTTTTTCCATTTTTTAGTATTGAAATTAAATTCCCAAATTTCATTATTTTTTTTGGTTAAAGTTCTTGCTCCTTTTTCGTCTAGAGAGTTACCACCAAAAAAATAATAAGAATCGTTTAGAGTAAAACCTATTTGTTCATTTATAACTGGAGGTATTTCAGAATCTTCAGAAATAGGGTAGCTTTGCCACTCTTTTGTAAGATCTTCAAAATATATCAAAAAATTAGATAAAG
>Ga0206677_10002137_pt1 | contig 17796 bp, 16 predicted proteins | sample M130m12015metaG_FD_155475 | JGI IMG/M metagenome (GOLD analysis project Ga0206677, IMG submission 155475) | Ammonia-oxidizing marine archaeal communities from Monterey Bay, California, United States - M1 30m 12015 | ecosystem: Environmental > Aquatic > Marine > Intertidal zone | place: USA...
AACAAAACCGGAATAAAGTACCAACAGGTAATGAAGGATATTTCCGAAGCAGGAAGTGCTACAGCATTAACCATCGGTAAATTCCCAGGTGGAATGGCAAAAGCAGCATTTAATGCAAGGAAGTTAGGATTAACATTAGCTCAAGTAAGTAAAATTAGTGAAAATAATTTAGATTTTGAATCTTCTATTTCTAATGAAATGGAAGCAGAATTGCTTCTGGGTAAAGACTTAAGGTTAGATAAACTAAGACTAGCTGCTATGAACGGTAATCAAGCAGATGTAGCAGCAGAAATAGCTAGGATTACAAAAGAAGCAGGAGACTTCTCTGAAATGAACGTATACCAGCAACAAGCTTTAGCAAAAGCTATGGGTATGTCTAGAGAAGAATTAGCAGATTCTATAGTAAAAGAGAAAGCATTAAAAGATTTAGGAGTAGACAAAGGTAAAGATATGACTACTCAATTAAAAGCTAAAATTGCTACAGCACTCGCTATAAAAGATGAAACTGAGAGAGCAAAAGCGTTAGCTAAAATAGAAGCAGTTAAAGGTGGTACTGAATTAATAAGGCAGCAAGAAAATTTATCTTTACAAGAGAAACAAGCCTTAGCACAGCAAAAAATGACTGATAGTATGACTAAATTTGCAACAGCACTAGATCCAATCGGGAAATTCTTTACCTTTATATCAGAACACGCTCAAGAGATTGTTATTGCATTAACAGCACTCGGAGGTTTATCTATGTTTGGCAAATTTAGAAACCTGGCAAAAAGCTTTAAAAGCTTAACATCAGGAGCAAGAAAAATGATGTCTGTACTTAAAGGAGGCGGTAAAGTCGCCGCTGCAGGAGCAAAAGGAGGTGGCGCTGTTATGAAAGCAAGCGGTAAAATGGTTTATGGAGCAGCAGCGAAATCAGCAGTAAAAGCTGGATCTGCTTCTGTAGCCAAAACAGGCATGAAAATAGGAGCAAAAGCAGTCGGTAAATCATTACTTAAGAAAATACCTATCATTGGAGCATTAGCAGGAGTAGGATTCGCTTTAAGCAGAGCAGCAAAAGGAGATTACGCTGGAGCAGCACTAGAATTAGCTTCTGGAGCAGCTAGTATTATACCAGGGTTCGGTACAGCAGCATCAGTTGCGATAGATGCAGGATTAGCAGCTAGAGATATATCACAATCTAGATCACGTTCAGCAGATACTATGGAGGTAGATGATTTCACAATTAAATCTAATCCTAAAGATACAATAACCATGGCTGGTGGAACAAAACTAGGTGGAAATGTAGAAAAACTCTTAGAAGAATTAATTAGTTTAGTTAAATCTGGAGGTAATGTTTACCTTGATGGAAGTAAAGTTGGAGAAGCTTTAGTATTAAGTTCTAGACTAAGTACATAATAAACTATTTATAATAACACTAAACACTATAATAATGTCAATATTAAAAAATTTAAAAGATTCAGTACACGGATTAAAAGGACAGACTCCTGCTCAAAGAGATGCTGCTAAAACAACATCTACTTTACATTATAAATCCTCTATTACAGACGATCCAGATATTTTGGCAGCACAAACTGCATTAAGTTTGAAAGGTAAAAAACCTGCTAATAATTATCTAGATAATCTTCCGGAAGTAGGAATTGATCAAAGAGCACAAGATTTAACCTAGTAAATCACAATAACGTATGCCGTTAATAGACCTACAAACTAACTTAAGAGATCTTAAGTATGGTGACTTTGGTGTAGAACCTCCTTTAGTAACAAAGGATATAAATGACGCACCTAGTCCTAATAGTCTTGCTATGGAAGTAACTCGTAGAACCGATGATTTAAAGAGAATCACAACACTACTAACCACTGGACCTGGTTTAAAACACATAGCAAATCAAACAGCATTAAGTGTAGTTGAAAAGAGCATACAGTCAAACTCTAAGGGAAGATCTTTTATAGGTAAAGTACTAACAGGAGGATGGTCATCAGCAAAAGCAATTGCATCAATGGTTGCTCAAGTACCAGTTAACGGTACAGGAACCCACTTTGTTGAAGGGTTTATGGGCAAAAGAGGATACTTACCTAAGGTACAGGGACATAGAGCTTCGCTAAACGGAGAATTAATCAATACTAAGATTGAAGGAGACGAGAGACAGACAGAACGAGGACCTCTTCTTACCAAATTTGATGACTTCGGCACAGCTACAGCTAATATTTCTATCACAGATGCAGGTAATACAACATTAGAGGATGCTAAAAAGACAAGAAAACAAAGAATAAAAGACGCTTTACAGAACACAGAACCAACTAAACCTGAAGATTTAGATGCGGAATACTACGCTTCAGGGGTAGGAAATGAACCTGTAGGATTTAAAGCAATTGAATTAGAACAGAATACAAGAGCAGAAGGACTATATACACGTGTAGATCAGGGATTTGAAAAGCTAAAAAGTGAAACAGAAATAGAATCTCCAAAAAATAAACACAGTGTAGAGAATTATGGAGAAACTTATAAATTAAAACCAACAGATAGAATAACTGCTAAATTTCCAAAGAGAGGCTCTATAGGAATAGTAGATGCATTAGATACAGGTGCAATTGAGGAAAAAACAAAAGAAGCTTTTAAAGATTTAATTGAATTTAATTTTAAGATAATCACACCACAAACTTCCCGTGACGCTCTACCGGATGTAACGATTCTACCTTTCAGAGCATATTTAACTAGCTTTAATGACGCTTACACAGGCACCTGGGGATCTTTTAAGTACTTAGGGAGAGCAGAAGACTTTCGCAACTACGAAGGCTTCAATAGAGGGATTACCTTTGGGTTTAAGGTAGCAGCTAGTTCAGCAGACGAACTAAGACCTTTATATGCAAAACTAAACCTATTGGCAGGCGCAACAGCACCTACATACACAGCAAATAATTTTATGAGAGGTAACTTTGCAGCAGTAACAGTAGGAGAATATTTAATACAGGAACCAGGTATTATAGAACAAGTATCCTTTGATTGGAGTACAGATTACAATTGGCACACTTCGGTGTACAGCACAGAAGAGGAGACTACAGAGAAAAAAGTGAAAATACCAGAAGTACCAACTGTATTAGACGTTAGTATAACATTCACACCTATACATACGATAGCGCCACAATTTGGTAATAAATTTATAGGTAGAAAGAATAGACTTTCAAAACCGACGACAGAACTAGATGAAGTCGTAGTAACAGCAAATAAAGAAGATGAACAGGTATAAAGACATATTATTAAAGCAATCTAAAAGTGGTATTAGGTATAGAAGGAACGTAATATTCCCAGATATTAAACCATCATTTAATGATATATACGTGATATCTACAGCAGGAGATAGGTACGATACATTAGCATTGGAGTACTATAAAGATCCACAGCTATGGTGGGTAATAGCATCTATTAATAACAGTAAAAGAGATTCACTAGTAGTGGAACCCGGTAAACAGTTAAGAATCCCTTCCGATATACAGGCTATTAAAGACGAGTACAGAGAACTTAATAATAACAGGTAATGGCAAAAACATTCGGCGTACCATTAGATGAAAACGTATCATACCAGCTCAAGTACCGTAAAATGTTACTTACTGATGAGAACAAAAATCAAGATGCACTAAGGACAACTTTTATTAATAATAATAGTTCTTATGTACGAATGGTTTCTGGAGTAAATAGTTTAGGTGAATCTGAAGAAGATTACATAAAAAGCGTAATTGCAGCACAAAGAAGCCCATCCTACAAAGACGAGTTAAAAGCATTTTACGACCTTGAAGATAATAAAAGCAGTATATTAGCATCACAGAATATTCTATCCGGAGGAACAGTTTATAATAAGGTGAGTAATGGAAAATTACAGGAATATAGAAGAACCGGTTTAGATATAAGCAGAACTACAGAAATACCTACAAGAAGTTCTTACGATTTTAGTGAAATAGGTGGGTATGTACCTATGATGGGTATTACTGACCTTTCAATAACTTCCAAAAGTCAATACGGAACACTTAGAGAAGCAGAAGTAAAGATAAAAGCATGGTCTATTGAACAATTAGACGTAATAGAAAAGTTGTACTTTAAACCTGGGTTCACAATGTTGCTTGAATGGGGGAATAGTGTATACCTCAGTTACATGGGTGTAATGGAAACCGGAGTTGGATCACTCACTAAAGATTTTTTGAAAGCTACAAAATCAATACCGGAATTAACAACAGATATAAAAAAGAAAAAGAAAGATTCTGGAAATAACTACGATGCAATGATCGGCAAAGTTATTAATTTTAGCTGGGATTACGGAACAGATGGAAGCTATGATTGCTCTGTTAAACTTATGAGTAAAGGTGAAGTTATAGAATCTGTTAAATCAACATATTACACAGGGTATGATAAAACTAACGGACATAGGAAATATGCAGAAGGTTCATCAAATAATACCTCAGGAAAAGCAAAAAAAGATGATAATGATCTTTTGTTAGAGATATTTAAAGCTCTTACTAACACTTCTAAATTAGACGAGTACTTAAAAAAACTATACCCTAAAGATAATAATATAAAAGTATATAAGTCTGGTTTATCCCAATCAGCAGAAAGCAGTGAAGATACCAGCACAGACTACCAGTACTTTATTACTATAAGAGATTTACTCTATATATTGAATACTCAAGTATTAGCAAAAGAGGAATCAGGAGCAGATAAAACAAGATTTAAGTTAGATGTAGACGAACAAGAGTATATAACATTCCCTGGTCATGTGTCTGCAGATCCTTACATATGTGGAATACCTTATAAATCAGGTAATACAAAGTTTAAAGGTGGCCAGATGCCTGATGTTAAGTCTTTTACAGGAAAAGGTTATAAAGCTAACGCTAAGATACCTAAAGAACTATATGATTCAAAAGACCTTAAAGCTAAAGCACCTTTAAACATATTAATAAACCTAGCATATCTACAAAGTATACAAAGAGCATCAGTAAAAAAAGTCAAAGATAGCGATACAGAGACATCCATATTCCAGTTAGTTAAGACTGTACTGAGAGATGTTAATACTAATTTAGGAGGAGTGAATAGTTTAGATTTGCATTTAGACAAAGCAAAAGATGAGTGGCTGGTAGTAGATAGGAATTTATACAACCCAATTGGCTACCAGGAAAAATTACCACTAATAGACATTATGGGATTAGGATCAATGGTGACATCTTATAGCTTATCAAGCAAAATCTCAGGTAATATGGCATCAATGCTAGCTATCGCTGCTCAAGCAGGAGGGTCTAAATTAAAAGGACAGGATAACTTAGTGCAGTTCAATAACGGCGCAGTCGATAGGTGGAACAACGCAAAAGAATCTGAAGAAAAAAAAGATAAAAAAGAATTTCCTAAAGATAGTTTAAGGAATGCAGAAACACGACAACAGAATAAGATAGCTATAGCAAAAGTATATTACAGTTACGCAACAGTAAAGACTAATGATAACAGTAACTTTGCATCTATATACACTTCACATAGGGAAGCAATGCAGTTCTGTTTAGAGATGTCTAAACTTAAAAGCAGACTAGGAACAAAACCTGAATCTACCAACATATTACTCCCTATTGAAATGAATCTAACAATGCAAGGCATCGCTGGATTAAAAATAGGAGAAGCATTTACTATAACTGAAGAAATACTTCCACAGAGATATAGAGGAAGAGTAGGGTTTGTTATTACTGGAGTTTCACATAAAATAGGATCAGACAATAAGTGGTACGTAGACTTAAAAACCAATATGTTTATGTTACCAGTAAAAGGTATAATCCCAGACATTTCCACTTTAGTAGATTTAACTGAACAACCAGAACCAGCTGGATATAATGACCCGTACGTATCTACTTTTGACGGTGAAACTCCAAATGCGGATAAATTAAGAACAGTAATTAAATCAGCTGGTTTCCAAGAAAAAGGAAATGAATTATCTAACGGAGGAGATATAACTTCTGATACTTTAAAAATAGGAACTGCTTTGGTTAACACAGTTAAATCAGAAGCACCTGGAATTAAATTAAGATTCACCTCAGGAAATGATAGATTCCACCAAAATATTACAGAATACACCAGTAGGCATAAAAGCGGAAGAGCTTTAGATTTTACAATAGTACCGTATTCGGTTAGTAATTATAAGAAAGTATTAGCCATAGTACAGGGATTTGCAGCAGGTTCTTCTTCAAGTTCAATTAGGTTTAAAGATGAATACAAAAGAATGACAGTAAAAGCAACTGGTGTACATTTCCACTTCTCTTGGGGTAGAGGAAGTGAAGGAAAAGAAGAATTAGCTGAATCAAAACGATTAGCACAAGCAGGTAAAATTAAAACTTACACAGCAGATGGTCAAAGTAACTCTATTGCTTCTGCTGATAGCAACCCAGCCACTGAAGCATGGTCGGGTGCAACATCAACGTTTGCTTCTGGATACAGTAAAATTTAGAATATGTGGTTACCAGCATTTAAAGTACTAAAAGGATTATTTGCTCTACTAGGGCAATTTACAGTGTCCGCTACAGGAGCACCTTATGAGGGACCTTATTATGAAACACCACAAGGAAAAACCTTTGCTGGAACAGGTCCTACAGACTCCGCCGAAGAAATTGAAAAAGTTCCCGATCATGAACACGACGAAGAGTTTATAGGAGAAGGAAGCACGTTTACTGCAGAAAGTACTTTTCCTACACCTCAAAATTATAAAACAGGGTACTTCAAAAGGTACTTTATACATGATACCAGAAATGGCAATGTAACTGAGGTTCTAAAGAAGAATTACGATATAGCAAAAGATCTACTTTACATAAAAAACGGTGAAGTAAATTGGGTACTTGAGAAACCTGTTAAAGACATCTTTAATCAAGGGTATAATTTTAAAGGAGCAGCATCGAGAAATAGAGAAAGTATACTTAAACTTTCCTTACAGGTTCCAAATGTAGATGAGTATATAACTGATTACGGTAAATTTGCAGATATAGAATCAGATGTAGAGGGGTACAAGTTTGAAGAACTTCCTCCAAAAGAACAAGTAAGAATAATCAAAAAACAAGCACCGACAGTACAACAGCATCCTATCCGGAAAACAAAGCCTAGGTTTAAACCCAATAAGCCCGTACCTACAAAGACCAAAAATAACTTATATACATCTGGAGGTAGGTTTAAAATTAAAGGTTCTAATCAAGAATATAAAGGATTTTATCATGTACATCCAACAAAAGGAGCTATGGAAGGTGCAGTACATTCAAACCAACCACATAGACAGTTAGTACCGTACGTATCCATATCTGAAAATACAAATAGTAGTAACACCTCTTACGGTGGAGGAGGGTATAGCGCCGGAGGGAATAATCAAGAATTTGACACATCCAGTGATAATGTTGGAGAAGCAAATTATAATCCAAACAATAATATTTCAAATAACAACTACTATTAGTTTGTAGCTTAAAGTATTTTTCATATATTATATAAAAGGTTATATTAATGTTTTATATAGTAGAAGAAGAAGCAAAGCTTCAATCATTAGAAAAGTTAGTTAGGTTAGGTTGTTATGTTGATATAATTAGCTCTAACGATAACTTCCATCCTAAGTTAACCTCTACTGTAGCAATTTATATAAGGTTACTACAAAGTACACATGGCTATATAATTCCTATAAAACATGATGAAGGTTTAAATGTAGATATAAAACGTGTTATAGCTATTTTAAATAAAGCCAATAAAGTATATACCTTAGATAAGAAAAAGTTGCTCTACCATATTAATATACCTGGAGTAATTGATATAGCGCTACTTTATTCAATGGTTAAATACCAAAGATTAGAATATGAAAGAGAAACTAATACGTTAAACTACTTTTATAACAAACATAGACTCAATATCAATATAAATCAGATAATACCTATATCTAAATTGTATGAAAGCTGTGAAAAAGTATTTAACAAAGTTCAACATGTCTTAGATTATAATATACCAGATGGTTTTGAATTTTATAACCACACAGCAATATCAGTATTCTACCTTATAGAACAAAACGGTATAGGCATACAGCACGATCCTTTTGTAGAAAATTTTAATCCACGAGAACCTCAATATAATATAAGTAATAACAAAGTACTAACCTATTATAACCTATACAATGCTACTTCTAGACCTACTAATGCTTTTAATTCTGTTAATTTCGCTGCTATTCCTAAGAGTGAACAACACCGCAAATGTTTCGTTCCAACCCAAGACTATTTTGTTGAGTTCGATTTCGATGGTTACCACCTTAGGTTACTTTGCGATCAGATTGGGTACAAGCTTACTGACGAATCCGCCCATAAGCAACTAGCAAAGCACTACTTTGGCACAGAAAATATAACTGACGACCAGTATAAAGAAGCTAAACAGATTAACTTCCAAGCAATATATGGAAAAATACCGGAAGAGCATAAAGATTTAGAAATTTTTGTACTGATACAGGAATTTATAGATAATATGTGGTCAGTTTATAAAGAAACAGGAATAGTGTGCAATCCTCAATCAGGAAAACCATTTACAGCTAACCTAAAAGAGATGCATCCAGCAAAGTTAATGAATTATATGATGCAATCGTTGGAGACCTCAAATAATATTCTTATATTAAAGGATATATTAAGGTACCTAGTTGATAAAAAGACTAAATTGGTACTTTATACATATGATGCTTTACTTTTTGACTTTAGTAAACAAGACGGTAAAGAGACATTAGAAGGTATTAAGAAAATACTAGAAAAAGATAACAAATACCCAGTTAAATTTAAATATAGTAAAGATTTAGGTTTATAAAACAGTTTAATATTTATATAAAATGCAATTAGTTACAGCACCCACGTTCGATTACGATCTCGACGCAACCTATTATAATGATGATATGAGCAATAAACTGTTTTGTACATTTTCTACAGAAGAAACTCTAGATGATGTGCTTACTTCCATACAGGAGAAATATAAAATAGTATACAATAAAATATTTGTACTTTATTCTAAAAGTCAAAATGAATACATATGCACCTACAACGTAGATTTTGGAAATGTATCAAACTTTTTAGATAACACTATACTGGTACATAGAAAAAAAGAAACTAACACCCTATACACTATAAATGCTTTAAATACATTAATAAGAGAACTTAATGACGGCAAATTAGATACTTCGTATAGAGTTAACTGGTCGGACTTTAGAAATTGTGTACTTCTAACTAAAGGCCCAGAACTAAGAAGAATAAATACCAAACTTTTTAACATAATAGAGTTGGAGAGTTAATATATTTTTCGTATATTGATAATAAGTTACAAATAAATAAAAATAAGTTATATGGATTTAAATGCGATCAAGGCTAAGCTAGATGCCTTAAACAACAACGGTCAGGTAGGAGAGAAAACTGACTATTCTAAGATTTTTTGGAAACCGGAACTAGGGAAACAGACTGTACGTATTGTACCATCTGCTTTTGACCCTGCTTTTCCTTTTAAAGAGTTAAAGTTTCATTATGGAATTGGAAAATTCCCGATGGTGGCTTTATCTAACTTTGGTAAACAGGATCCTATTGAGGAATTTGTTAAGGAATTAAGAAAAACTAATGACAAAGACAATTGGTCTTTATCAGGTAAGATTAACCCTAAAACTAGAGTATTTGCTCCTGTTGTAGTAAGAGGAGAAGAAGACAAAGGAGTTAGGCTATGGGGATTCGGAGTGACTATCTACAAAGCTCTTTTAGCTTTAGCTGAAGACGAGGATGTAGGAGACTTCACAGATGTAATTAATGGATGGGATTTAGTTGTAGAACAGCAACAAGGTAACCCGTACCCAACAACTACTGTACGAATTAAACCTAAACAAACACCATTATCAGATAATAATACTTTAGTAGATTCATGGTTAAAAACACAACCTAATCCTGTAGACGTTCATACTCAATATGATTACGATTATATTAAGAAACAATTACAGAACTACTTAAATCCTGGATCAGCAGATGAAAATGCTACTGCTACTCCTGGAGGAAATGATAATTCACTGCCAGAAAGCTTAGGTCAACAAAAAACAGACTTTACTTTGGAAACAGCTACGGCTGGCAACAAAGATACAGTTAATAAATTTGATGACTTATTCAACGAATAGATATGGCAAAAAAGAAAGAAGAAGTAAAAGCACGAGCAGCAGCGTCTGTACAGAAATCGTTTAACTTAGGAAACTTTAAGAAGAAGAAAGGGTATTCCTCCTCATCTGTCAAGTTTAAAGAGCAAGGATGGATACCTCTTTCTAAAGCCTTTGTGGATATCACTTCCTTACCTGGAATACCAACAGGGCATATTACACTGCTTAGAGGGCATAGTGATACCGGTAAAACAACAGCTTTATTAGAAGCAGCTGTAAACGCTCAAAAGATGGGAATACTACCTGTCTTTGTAATCTCAGAAATGAAATGGTCATGGGAACATGCCAAAGAGATGGGCTTAAAGTTTAACGAAGTAAAAGATGAAAACGGAAACGTTGTAGATTATGAAGGACATTTCCTTTATGCTGATAGAGGTTCATTAAATACTATTGAAGAAGTAGCAGTCTATATGGCTGACCTAATGGACGAACAAGCTAAAGGTAACTTACCTTATGATATGTGTTTCTTTTGGGACTCTATTGGATCTATACCTTGTGATTTATCAGTACGTTCTAATAAGAATAATAATGAATGGAATGCAGGAGCTATGTCTACTCAATTTGGAAATAACTTGAATCAAAAGATTCTTTTATCTAGAAAAGAGAACTCACCTTATACAAATACGTTAGTAGCTATTAATAAAGTATGGACTATGAAACCAGAGCATCCTATGGGTCAACCTAAGTTGCAGAATAAAGGAGGAATGTCTATGTGGTACGATGCTACATTAGTAGTAACTTTTGGTAACATTACTAATCCAGGTACTTCTAAAATTAAAGCTGTAAAGAACGGTCTTCAAGTAGAGTTTGCTAAAAGAACGAATATACAGATTGAAAAGAACCATATTGGAGGAGTACAGTCAAGAGGTAGAGTTGTTATGACGTCTCACGGATTTATCGAAGACGATAAAAAAGCTATTGATAAGTATAGAGATGCTCATAAAGAACACTGGCTAAAACTAGTAGGTTCAGTAGACTTCGATCTAATCGAAGAAGGAGATTTAGAAGAAACACCAATATCTCCAAATCTACTAGACTAATGGCATACGAAAACATACTGAATAACTTAAAAGAAACCCCACCCCGTGAGTTGAACGATCATATCTTGGTCGTAGATGCTATGAATATGTTAATTCGTAGTTTCTCTCTACTCAAAGCGATGAACCCATCTGGCGCCCATGTTGGCGGCATGGTGGGCTTCCTTCGCTCATTAGGGTACGTAACAAGGATTTTTGATCCAACTAGGGTGGTAATAGTATGGGACGGTAAAGGAGGGTCTGCTAATAGAAAAAATGTAGATCCAAACTATAAAGCTCAAAGAGCTACAAGTAGGATTACTCACTGGGGACTTTACGACACTAAAGAGCAAGAAATGGAAGCTCTAATAGGTCAATTGAACCGGGTACAGGACTATTTAGAGTGTTTACCTATGCAATCTATGATGTTAGAGAAATTAGAAGCAGATGATATAATAGCGTATATAGCCAAACTAGCTTCTCACTCTAATGTTAAAAAATGCACTATAATATCCTCAGACAAAGACTTTTTACAGCTAGTAGACGATACAGTAGAAGTATATGCACCGGTTAAAAAGAAAACCTTTACAGAAGATAATATAAATGCAGAACTACAAGTAATACCAGAGAATTACAATGTAGTTAAAGCGTTACTGGGAGATAATTCTGATAATTTAGCAGGAGTAAAAGGACTAGGTATAAAAACTATATTATCTGAATTTCCGGACTTAATAGATAAGCCCGGGACTACTTTACAGTACGTTTACGATATATGTGAAGCAAAATTAGATGAAAAGAAAGTAAAGAAAATCTTCCCTAAGATTATTATGGAATGGGATAGAGTAGAGACAAACTTTCAACTAATGGACCTTCATATTACAAGTTTAGATGATACTGAAAAGCAGTACGTAAGAGACGTAATTAAATCACCAGTGAATGATTTACAAACAGGTGCATTTTTACGGATGTTAGAGCTAGATGGCATAGAAGGTATTACTAAAAATACCGAAGGATGGCTAGAGAATTTTAGAGGTTTAACTACCTACAAAAAAAGTAAATAAAATGTGGAGATAAAGCACCTTTTAGTTGCTTTTCACATTGATTTTCATTATATTTAAATAAATAAAGGTTACAATATGACACTAAAGAGCTTACAGCAATACGGTAAAGGTTTTCAATTAAAAGTACTAGGATCACTACTAACAGATAAATCGTTCTTACTAAATGTACGAGATGTTTTAAAAGAGGAGTACTTTGATGCAGATTCACATAAGTGGATTATAACTCAAATAACTACATATTTCGATAAGTACCATACAACTATTACTATGGACGTATTAAAAGTAGAGTTGCAAAAAATAGAAAACGAAATACTTCAAGTTGCTTTAAAAGAGGAATTACGAAACTCCTATCAAGCTTCTCAAGATGATTTAGAATATGTTCAAGAAGAGTTCTTAGGATTTTGTAAGAATCAGGAAATGAAACAAGCTATCCTCAGTTCAGCTGACTTATTAAAAGAAGGAGATTTTGACGGTATTAGAAACATGGTAGAATCAGCTATGAAGGCTGGAATGGATAAGAATATAGGTCATGAGTTTAATAAGGATGTTGAATCAAGATATAGAACAGACTATAGACCCACTATACCAACACCTTGGCCGGTACTAAACGAAGGAATTCAAGGAGGATTTGGCCCAGGTGATTTAGCAATTGTGTTTGGTAACCCTGGAGGTGGTAAGAGTTGGACTTGTGTAGCAATGGCAGCACATGCAGTGAAGTTAGGATATAAAGTTAACTACTATACACTAGAACTCGGAGAAGATTATGTAGGTAAGAGATTTGATTGCTACCTAACAGGGTACTCTATTGATGAAGTGAACAACCATAGAAAAGAAGTACAAGCACATGTAGATAATCTTAAAGGTAAATTAATTATTAAGGAGTATGCACCTAAAGGGGCTACAGTAAATACGGTAAAGTCACATATACAGAAATGTATAGATATGGATCATAAACCAGACCTTATAGTTATAGATTACGTAGATTATTTAAGAGCGCCTTCAAAAGGAAAATTCTCTGAACGTAAAGATGAAATTGATGATGTATTTATTGCTACTAAAGGATTAGCAAAAGAGTTTAAAATACCAGTAATAACACCATCTCAAGTAAACAGAATGGGAGCTAAAGATTCAGTTATTGAAGGAGATAAAGCAGCAGGGTCCTATGATAAGATGATGGTAGCAGATATGTGTTTTTCTTTATCTAGAATGAAAGAAGATAAAGTACTAGGAACAGGAAGATGGCATATTATGAAGAATAGATACGGAATGGATGGTATGACTTATAATTTAAAAATGGACACTAATAATGGCCATATAGAATTTGAAGGTCAAGCAGATATGGATGATTTAATACCTAATGAAAACGGAGTTACCTCCACTCATAAAGAGTTAGCAAAAAAGTTTTTTAGTGTTGAACGTCTAGATACTGCATAACGCCATATTTATTATGGTATCCTCAAGAGAAAGCAATTTACGCTCTTGGGGATATCCTGTCTAAATTAATTATTAATATATAAAGATATATGAGTTTAAAAGATGAAAGAGTGGTTTATAAGCCATTTGAATACCCACAAGCATTTGATTATTGGTTAAAGCAACAACAAGCACACTGGTTACATACGGAAGTACCAATGGCACAAGACGTAACAGATTGGAAGTCTAACCTAAAGCCACACGAAAAGAATTTAATAGGTGGAATACTAAAAGGTTTTGCTCAAACCGAAACCGTAGTAAACGATTACTGGACTAATTTAGTTACCAGTTGGTTCCGGAAACCAGAAGTTATTATGATGGGAGTTACCTTTGGTGCATTTGAAACCATTCATGCTGAAGCATACTCTTTACTAAATGAAGAATTAGGATTAGATGATTTTGCTGAATTCTTAGAGGATGAAGCTACGTTAGCTAAAATTGATAACTTAATGCAAGTTAGAGACTCACACGATGGTACTCCTGATTGGCATTCTAGAGCGGTATCTTTAGCTATTTTCTCAGCATTCACTGAAGGAGTAAATCTTTTTAGTTCTTTCGCAGTTTTATTATCATTTAAAATGAGAAACCTTCTAAAAGGAGTTGGGCAAATAGTAGAGTGGTCGGTAAGAGATGAATCTTTACATAGTAATGCAGGATGTTGGTTATTTAGAACTCTTATGAAAGAACATCCAGAACTAAAGACAGATAAACTAGAAGCAGACATTAGAGAAGCAGCAACAGCAGCTATTACTTTAGAATTTGGTTTTATAGATAAAGTTTTTGAGCAAGGAGATTTAGAAAATCTATCTAAAGACGATTTAAAGAACTTTATTAGACATAGAGTTAATACAAAAATGGGAGATTTAGGTCTTGCACCTCTTATTCCATCAGAAGATATTGATAAAGGAGCATTAAAAACTATGAAATGGTTTGATGCAGTTATCGCTGGAAAGCAACAAACAGATTTCTTTGCAAATAGAGTAACAAACTATAGTAAAGGAACAATGGACTGGTCAACAGCATTTTAATAAATAAAATAAAGAACACATATGAGCATAACAGTAGATACCTCGGCGTGGGAGTCAGGTAAGGACTATCCGGAATGGATGAATGAAATTTCAATAGCAACTATATCAAAAGGTTACCTTTTACCTGATGAAACACCTAAAAAAGCTTATAGGCGTGTTGCTTCTACAATAGCTAAGAGATTAGATAGACCTGATTTAGAGAATAAGTTTTTTAGGTACATGTGGAAAGGATGGTTAAATCTTGCATCCCCAGTACTTTCTAATACAGGGACAGATAAAGGATTACCTATCTCTTGTTTTGGAATAGATACACCAGACTCTATAAGAGGAATAGGACTTACAAATGCTGAATTAATGAGACTAACATCATTAGGAGGAGGAGTAGGAATCGGATTATCAAAGGTCAGAGGGAGAGGAGAAAAAATAGGCAAGGAAAGCTTAGGTCAATCAGAAGGAGTAGTGCCATGGGCTAAGATTTATGATTCAACTATTATTGCAACCAACCAAGGAGCAGTAAGAAGAGGAGCAGCTTCTGTTAATTTAGATATAAATCATCCAGATATTGAAGAATTCCTACAAATTAGGAGACCAAAAGGAGACCCTAATAGACAGTGTCTAAACCTTCACCAATGCGTTGTAGTGGATGATGTATTTATGCAAAAATTAGAGCATAGAGACACTGATGCTATGGGTACGTGGGTAACTATATTGAAGTCTCGAATGGAAACAGGAGAACCTTATATAATGTTCAAAGATACTGTTAATAATGCTAACCCACCAGCATATAAGAGAAATAACTTAGATGTTTCAATGACTAATATATGTTCAGAGATTACATTACACACTGATGAAGAGCATAGTTTTATTTGTTGCCTATCTTCTTTAAACTTAACTAAATATCACGAATGGAAGAATAGTGATTTAGTAGAAACTGCTATTTACTTCTTAGATGGAGTATTAGAAGAGTTTTTAGCTAAAACTTCCGGTAGAGATTCATTAATTAGAGCTCATAGATCTGCTAAAAAAGGAAGAGCACTAGGATTAGGAGTATTAGGGTGGCATACTTTTTTACAAAACGAAAGATTACCTTTTGATTCAATAGCAGCTACATCCTATACTCATCAAATATTTTCCGATATCAAACAGAAAGCAGAAAATGCTTCAAGAAAATTAGCAGATGAATACGGAGAACCGGTTTGGTGTAAAGGAACTGGTATGAGAAATAGCCACTTACTTGCAATAGCACCTACTGTCTCAAACTCAACAATTTCAGGAGGAGTATCTGCAGGAATCGAACCTGTACCTGCTAATTCATACACCTTTAACTCTGCAAAAGGAACCTTCATTAGAAAGAATCCAGCATTAGAGACTTACTTAAATGAAAAAGGTCATAACACAGAAGAAGTGTGGGATCAGATAATGCTTGATAGAGGAAGTATTGCTAATCTACCGGAAGAAATAATGCCAGCAGAAGATAAACCTATTTTCTTAACCTTCGCAGAAATCAATCAGTTAAAATTAGTAGAGCAAGCAGCAGCAAGACAGAAGTATATTGATCAAACACAGTCTCTAAATTTAGCATTCGATCCAACAGACAGTCCTAAGTTTATTAACGAAGTACATCAAACTGCATGGAGACTTGGAGTTAAAACATTATATTATCTTAGAACAGACTCAGTGATTAATGGAGATATCGGTAGTAGAACATCAACAGATTGTTTAAGCTGTGACGGTTAAAGTTGTTTCCTATCTATATTTTTCGTATATTAATATAAAATAAACTATATGTCAAAAAACTCAGCAAAGCAAAGATTACAACAATTAAAAGAATGGTTAGTAGTGTTTAAAAAAGATACTAAAACGCCTATTAGAAGAAACTTTAATAAACCTAAATTTAAAAGATAGAATGACTAAAGCAATTAAATTTTACGCTAATTGGTGCGGACCTTGTAAAGTATACAGTAAGAGTTGGGATAAAGTAGTGGAAAAACTCGGAGACAGTGTAGAATTCGTAGAAGTAGATATTGAAAGTGATACTACTGGATTAGCTGCTGAATACAAAATTAAATCAATACCGTTTACAGTAATTATTAAAGAAGATGAGACTGTAACAAAAACAGGGTTAATTAGAGAAACCGAATTAGAAGAATTAATACTAAATTAAAATAAAATAAATGTTACGAAAACCAGATTCAATTTCAGCTAGTGATACTGTAATAACAGATCCAGCATTAGAACCGTTCTTTGTCTCCAGATCTCAAACAGGAGGGTACACTTTATACGAAAGAGTTATTAAAGGGGATAATAATACAGAGTATATTAAGACTATATGTTACCCTTCCAACTTTAGTAATGCGTTAAAGAAAGCAGCAGAAGAAATACTTAACACAGGGAAAGATTATACTTCAATAAGAGAGTACCTAAGTAAGTATAGAGAGATTCAAGAGAAGATAACATCAATAATGGAATAGTAAAAGCGTTAGCCTATACGCAAAATACCTGGCAAATATTAAATAAATAAATTATGGCACATTGTGTAGTTAGTTTAAGTGGTGGAATGGATAGCAGCACCCTATTATTAAGAGCTATCGAGAAATATGATACAGTAACAGGTATCTCATTTGACTACGGTCAAAAACATAGAGTAGAGCTAAAGAGAGCTCAACAATTAATTGAGTACCTTGCAAGTAAAGGTCACAAAGTAAATTATCGCCAAATTAAACTAGATGGTTTAGTAGACCTATTAGATTCAGCGTTAACTGAAGGTGGTAAAGATGTACCTGAAGGACATTATGAGCAAGATAATATGAAAGAAACAGTTGTTCCTAACAGAAATAAAATGTTTGCTTCTATTACTCAAGCAGTAGCCCTATCTGTAGCAAATAAAACAGAAGATGTTTGTGATATTGCTTTAGGTATTCATGCTGGTGACCATGCAGTTTATCCTGATTGTAGACAAGAATTTAGAGATGCAGATGATGCAGCTTTTAGAATTGGAAATTGGGATGCGGATAGAGTAGGT
>Ga0206677_10002138_pt1 | contig 17789 bp, 16 predicted proteins | sample M130m12015metaG_FD_155475 | JGI IMG/M metagenome (GOLD analysis project Ga0206677, IMG submission 155475) | Ammonia-oxidizing marine archaeal communities from Monterey Bay, California, United States - M1 30m 12015 | ecosystem: Environmental > Aquatic > Marine > Intertidal zone | place: USA...
ATAACCGACACAACTATCAATAAAAATAGTAATCCCACTTTTGTTCCTGATGACTTGTCTTTAAATATCCCTTTAAATCCCATTAATGTGTATTTTTGCAATAATTATGGGCGTAAAGATAGGAAATATTGATGTAGGGGAATTCCCCTTGTTGCTAGCACCAATGGAGGATGTTAGTGACCCTCCGTTTCGTGCTTTGTGTAAGCAAAATGGTGCAGATGTAATGTACACTGAATTTATATCATCAGAAGGGCTTATTCGTGATGCTGACAAGAGTGTTATGAAGTTAGATATCTATGATTTTGAACGCCCAATCGGGATACAAATTTTTGGTTATGATATTGAATCCATGCGAAAAGCAACTGAAATATGTGCAGCCGCAAAACCTGAATTTATTGACATCAACTTTGGTTGCCCAGTAAAAAAAGTAACCAAAAAAGGTGCAGGAGCTGGTATACTGCTTGACATCCCTAAGATGGTTGCCATGACAAAAGAAATTGTAAATGCTACTGATTTGCCCGTTACCGTAAAAACACGCTTGGGATGGGATAAAAACACTAAGTACATAGTTGATGTTGCTGAGAGGCTGCAAGATGTAGGAATTCAAGCACTATCTATACATGGTCGTACCCGAAAACAAATGTATAAAGGAGATGCCGATTGGACTTTAATTGGAGATGTAAAAAACAACCCTAGAATGCACATTCCTATTTTTGGAAATGGGGATATTGACACTCCCGAAAAAGTTGCAATGGTAAAGGATAGATATGGAGTAGATGGGGTAATGATTGGGCGTGCTTCCATTGGTTATCCTTGGATATTTAATGAGATAAAACATTACCTAAAAACAGGAGATCATTTAGCACCACCCACTATTGAGGATAGAGTAATTGCCTGTAAACAACACTTAAAACATTCAATTGAATGGAAAGGAGAAATACTAGGTATAGCTGAAATGAAACGACATTACACCAATTATTTTAAAGGCATTCCTCATTTTAAAGATTACCGTATAAAAATGGTAACAAGCGATAGCCCTGAAGAAGTACATGCATTACTTGACAAAGTTGCTGTAGAGTTTGCTGAGTTTAATTTTTAAACAACCTCCTCCCAAGCACTCTAGCAGGATACCAAGAAGCTAAAACTCCAATAATTAATACAGTAATACTTACCAATACTACATCAGTAAATACAATTGCAACAGGGTAAGTATTGATAACAAAACTACCACCACCCATAGTTATAAACCCAAAGGTTTGTTGCAAAAAAGCCAAACCTAAGCCAATAAACAAACCTGTTCCTATGCCCAACAATATAGTAAGCATACTCTTTTTAAAGAATAATGATTGTATATCCTGAACAGTGCAACCCAAACTTCTTAAAGTGCTTATGTCTTTTTTCTTATCCAACATAAGCATACTTAAAGCGCCCACAATATTAAAAGTAGCAATTATCATAATAAAAGTAAGGATTAAGAAAACAGCTAGCTTTTCAGTATTCAGTATTTTGTAGAGAAAATCCTGTTGTTCTAAACGATTTTCAACTTTGTATTTATCCCCAAGAACTGTTTGCAATTTTTCTTGTAAAACTAACATCTTCCCTTCATCTTTCAGTTTTATTTCAATAGCTGAAACTTCATTGTTGCGTTCGGATAACTGCTGTATAAATAATAAAGGGGTAATAATATACTTTGCATCTACTTCAGATTGCACCCCAAAAACACCTACAGGCACTACTGATGATTGCTTAAAAGCAGTTGCAGGGTTCAATAAAGTTTTTGAATTTCTGCTGGGAACAAATACTTTCAATTGCTCAAACATAGATCCAATTCCCATGGATAAATAATAAGCAACTCCCCTACCAACAACCGCTACATTATTGCTTTCAAAATCATTAATATATTCTCCATCAACCAGTAAGGAATCAAAATTTGTCATTTGCAAATACTCCTCACTTACACCTTTTGCAGTGGCTATGTATTCTTTTTCTTGATATTTTAAGAGTACTTTTTCTTCCAACACCAAAGCGGAGGTTTCTATATCATCAACAGTAAGTAATAAGTTTTTTGCTTGTTCAGGATTAAAAGTTTTACTTTCAGCAGCAGTAATCTTTAAGTGTGGATCAAAGGAATTATACATACTAAGCACCAAATTCTCAAAACCATTAAAAACCGAAAGCACCAAAATAAGAGCAGCCGTACCAATGGCTACACCAAACAGGGAAACCCAAGAAATTATATGCACAAAACTGCTGCTTTTACTAGTTGTAAAATAGCGTTTAGCAATAAAAAATGGGAAATTCATTCGAATCTATTTTTTCAAAAGTCTATCAATTTCTTCAGCATAAGCTGCTGAATCATCCAAATGAAATTGTAATGCAGGCACTATTCGCAATTGATGTCTTACGCTCTCTCCCAGTTTTTTACGAATCATAATCGTGTTACTTTTCACTACTTTAAGTGCCTCAGCAGGATCATCAACAGGGAAAATACTTAAAAAAACATTGGCATCTGCCAGATCAGGAGAAATACGAACAATGGTTACACTCACCATAATGTTCCCTAATATCTCTTGTGCTTGTTGCTGAAAAATTACAGAAAGTTCTTTCTGAACTAAACGCGATACTTTTTTTTGTCTTGTTGATTCCATAAGTGCAAAAATACAGAATATTCCCTACTTTTGCTTCATGCATTATTTCTTCCGAATTTTAAAATACATAAAGCCTTATTTGCCCTTTGCACTGCTGAATATTCTGTTCAATATATTAAGTGTTTTATTTTCATTAGTGTCCTTAACAATGGTAATTCCATTCTTAGGAATATTATTTGAAACACAAGAAAAGGTATACAACCCACCACCATTAAGCTTTGACGCAACCACTATAAAAGACAATTTTTATGCCATCATAAGTTCCATTGTTGATGAAAAAGGAAAGGTAGAGGCCTTACTTTTTATTTGTATTTTGGTGCTAGTTACCTTCTTTTTCCGAAATCTGTTTCGTTATTTATCGCTTTACTTTTTAACACCAATTAGAAATGGAGTAGTACACGATTTGCGTATGGATTTGCACAAAAAAGTAATTTCCTTACCACTTCCTTTTTTTACTGAAAAACGAAAAGGAGATATTACGGCTCGCATGACATCTGATCTAGTAGAAATAGAATGGTCAATTATGAGCTCCTTGGAAATGATATTTAAGGACCCTTTAAATATAATTGTCTATTTAGCAACCTTAATTTTTATAAGCCCACAGCTTACCACTTTTGTTATTCTACTCCTTCCTGTAACCGGAATTATTATTGGGGTTATTGGTAGGTCATTAAAAAAATCATCTGACAGAGGGCAAAATAAAATGGGAGATTTACTATCCATCATAGATGAAAATATATCAGGACTCAGAATTATTAAAGGATTTAATGCTGAAAGCCACATCAATAAAAACTTTGAAAAAGAAAGTACCGACTACAAAAGCATCATGACAAAATTATTGAGGAAAAAAGATTTATCCTCTCCTATGAGTGAGTTTTTGAGTACTATTGTTATGGTTATCGTTATGTGGTTTGGTGGGCAGCTTGTACTAAATACTGATGGTGGACTAAATGCTCAAGAATTTATTGGCTATATCCTTATCTTTTCACAGATTATCCCTCCTGCAAAATCATTAACTACTTCCTATTATCTTATACAAAAAGGGAGTGCTTCAGCACAAAGAGTGTATGAAATACTAGATACAGAAAATGAAATTGTTGATATAGAAAATCCTAAACAAATAAAATTACTGAATAATCAAATTGAGTTTAATAACTTAACTTTTTCTTACGAAAAACAAGAAGTATTAAAGGATATTAACTTTAGCATTGGTAAAGGAAAAATGATTGCTTTAGTAGGACAATCAGGAAGTGGAAAATCAACTTTAGCGGATTTATTGGCACGATTTTACGACATCAATCAAGGAGAAATCCTAATTGACAACAACAATATAAAAGAAATTGCGCTAACAGATTTGCGTACCTTAATGGGAATTGTAAGTCAAGAATCTATTTTGTTTAACGATACTATTTTCAACAATATCCGTTTAGGGAATACTAACGCAAGCGAACAAGAAGTAATGGGAGCTGCCAAAATTGCTAATGCTCATGACTTTATTTTGGAAACTGAAAATGGCTACCAAACTAATATTGGCGATAGAGGTAATAAACTTTCAGGAGGACAGAAACAAAGGCTGAGCATTGCCAGAGCAATCCTAAAAAACCCTGAAATACTAATTTTGGATGAAGCTACTTCATCCTTAGATACTGAATCCGAACGCTTAGTACAAGATGCTTTGGATAAATTAATGCACTCTCGTACATCACTTGTAATTGCACATAGATTATCCACTATACAAAATGCAGATGAAATTCTAGTATTAGATAAAGGCTGTATTATTGAAAGAGGAACACACCAAGAATTAATTACTCAAAACGGACATTATAAAAAGCTTTCCGACTTACAGAGTTTTGCTTAATACAAAAAGTTATTGTAAGGATACCTTACCTCATGTAATTGCTTTATCTTGTTATAAAGTACATCTTTCAACTCATCAAAATGAGTTTTATTTAAGGCAGAAATAAACATAGTCTCTCCCTCTAATTTTGCCATCCAAGTTTTCTGTAATTCTTCTAAGGATATATTTTCAGGCAATATAGGAGTTAAATCATCTTCCTCTTTTGGAGTAAAAGTATAGGCATCAATTTTATTGAAAACAATTAAAGTAGGTTTATCCGTTACCCCAAGTTCAATAATTGTTTTGTTTACCGTTTCTAACTGATCCTCAAAATTAGGGTTAGAAATATCTACAACATGTACCAATAAATCCGATTCACGCACCTCATCCAAAGTAGATTTAAAACTTTCTACAAGCTGATGAGGGAGCTTACGAATAAACCCAACCGTATCAGTTAATAAAAAAGGTAAGTTCCCAATTACTACTTTACGCACAGTAGTATCCAGTGTAGCAAATAATTTATTTTCTGCAAATATATCTGATTTAGCTAAGGTATTCATTAAGGTTGATTTCCCTGCATTGGTATAACCAACCAAGGCAACTCGTATCATATCCTGCCTCCCTTTCCTACGCGTAAAACTTTGCTTATCAATTTTTTCTAACTTCTTTTTTAAAAGTGCAATTTTATCTTTAATAATCCTTCTATCGGTTTCAATCTGTGTTTCCCCAGGACCTCTCATTCCAATTCCCCCTTTTTGTCTTTCAAGGTGAGTCCACATTCTTGTTAACCTAGGTAATAGGTATTGATATTGGGCTAACTCCACTTGTGTACGCGCTTGTGCAGTTTGGGCACGGCTAGCAAAAATATCTAATATCAGATTACTTCTATCCAACACTTTAGTTTCTTCACCAAAAATACGCTCAATATTTCTTATTTGAGATGGATTTAAATCATCATCAAAAATAATCAGTTTGATTTCCTCCTCTTCAGCAAACAGGCGTACTTCTTCAATTTTTCCTTTTCCTAAAAATGTTTTATTATCTGGGTGAGGTAATTTTTGAGTAAAATTTCTGACTGGTTTTGCTCCTGCCGTATCGGCTAAAAAAGCCAATTCATCCAAATATTCGTACGCTTGTTCTTGCGTAACATCAGGAGTTATTAAGCCTATAAGTATTGCTCTTTCCAATTGTATTTTTAAAATAATTTATCCCAAGGAGTTCTTAATGCAATAAGCACTAAAGCAGCCGTAAAATATGTAAATATTATTTTACTACCTCCTCTATTATCTTCTGTTTTCTTTGCTTTTACTTTTCCAATTGTGATAAGTGCCACAGCAATTATCATCATTAAAGGATGTTCAACCGTTACAAATCTATTTGCTGCTTCTCCCATATGAATTCCTGCTGCTGAAATAAAGTTGATCAATAAAACTAACCCTAGCAAAAGTTGAATGTGAGCAAATATTAAAGTAAGAGTAAGAAAAATATCTTTTTTAACATTTGGTATTTTATATAATCCTGCTCTTACTATTGAAATAATCAAAACAATAAAAAATAAAAATGGTAAATAGTGGTGTAAATGCAAAAGTCCAGTTGACATAATATCTGTTTTTAGTTAGTGATAGCAAAGAAACAAATTATATCATAAAATTTTGGTACTTTCACGGCTTTATTATTACAGCTTACCAAATGAGATTACAATTTACTATCCTTTTTGCTCTCCTTAGTTTTTACTCCCTTTTAGGGCAAGAAACTTTTCCTGTTAATGGAGTAGCTCAAAACTTTGAACCTATCCATGTATTTACCAATGCCCATATTATTCTTAGCCCAACAGATGAAATAGAAAATGGAACATTAATAATCCAAGGAAAACAAATTATTGCTGTTGATAGTAATTTGAATATTCCAAATGGAGCAATTGTTCATGATTTGAATGGCGATTATATTTACCCATCCTTTATTGATTTAAATTCTGATTACGGTTTACCTAAAGCAAAAAAAGGGCAATACAATTATCGTCCACAATACGAAAGCAATAAGGCTGGCGCTTATCATTGGAATGAAGCAATTCACCCAGAAATAGATGCAAATACCAATTTTATTGCCAATAAAAAAGCAGCTAACACTTACCTTAAAAATGGTTTTGGGACAGTACTTTCACACCATCAAGATGGAATACTAAGAGGGACTGGTTGTTTGGTACTCCTTTCTGAAAAAAGCGAACAAGAAGACATTATATTGCCACAAGCTACAAGTCATTTTTCTTTTAGCAAAGGGGTGTCTAGGCAAAAAAATCCTTCTTCTTTAATGGGAAGTATTGCCTTAATAAGGCAAACATTTTTGGATGCTGAATGGTATGCAACACAAGAAAATCAAACTAACATTTCCTATGCTGCAGTAAATAAAAACCAAGAATTACCTCATATTTTTAGCATTAATAATGAGCTAGATTATAGCCGAGTGTATAAAATAGCTGATGAGTTTGAAATTGACTTTATCATAAAAGGAAACGGAAAAGAATACAGTAGAATTGAGGAAGTAGCTGCTACTGAATTTCCAGTAATTATTCCACTTAACTTCCCTAATTCATATGATGTAAGCAACCCTGAAACTGCAGAATGGATTAGCTTACATAAATTAAAAGATTGGGAAACTGCACCTTTCAACCCTGCAATACTAGCAAAAAATGAAATTGAATTTTGCATTACTTCATCTGGCCTAGACAAAGAAAGTGATTTCATAACTAACCTACGATTAGCCATTACAAAAGGACTTAGCAAAGAAGATGCGCTAGCTGCTCTTACCACTACTCCTGCCCAGCTTATTGCAATGGATGAAAAAATAGGAAGCCTAGAAAGTGGAAAACTAGCGAACTTCTTTATTGCATCAAAAGATATTTTTGAAAACGGAAAAATTTATGAAAACTGGACTGCAGGAGAAAAACACAGTATTAATAAAAAACAAGAAATTGACATAAGAGGGTATTATGCTTTAAGTACTACTGATTTTGATAACAAAATGGTTTCTATTGAAGGGAGTAAAGAAAACCCAAAAGCAACTATTTTTGCTTTAGATTCTATTGCTCTCCCAACAATTTTGGAAGGAAATAACATTACTATAAATACCAAAGACGGAATATTTAGAGCTTCCGCTAAATTCAATAAAGGAACTATAAAAGGACAATATCAAGATAGCCTTGGCGTGTACCACAGCTTTAATCTGCAAAGAGATTCCCTTTTTATTGAAGATAAAAAAGATTTTGCTTTAAGCATTGATAGTATTATTCCTACTGTTTGGCTCCCTAACAAAGCACATGGTTTTATAAGTCCTCCTACTGCTGAAAACATTATTTTCAGAAATGCTACTGTTTGGACAAACGAACAAGAAGGAATTTTAGAAAATACTGATGTTGCAATACAAAACGGACAAATTATTGCCATTGGAAAAAATTTGGATGAGTTAATTATTTTTCCTGCAACTGTAAAAATTAAGCAAATAAACGCAACAGGCAAACACCTTACTTGTGGAATAATTGACGAACATTCTCACATTGCAATTAGCAGAGGAGTAAATGAAGGTAGCCAATCAGTAAGTGCTGAAGTGAGGATTGGAGATGTAATTAATCCGAATGACCATAATATTTATCGTCAACTTTCAGGAGGTACTGTTGCCTCACAGCTTTTACACGGTTCTGCAAACCCTATTGGTGGGCAATCTGCAATGGTTAAGTTAAGATGGGGAAGCTCAGCAGAACAAATGAAAGTAGAAAATGCAGATGGATTCATCAAATTTGCTCTTGGAGAAAATGTAAAGCAAAGTAATTGGGGGAATTTTGAACGCATCCGTTTTCCACAAACTCGTATGGGAGTGGAACAAGTATTCTATGATGCTTTTTATCGAGCAAGAGCCTACCAAAAACAATGGCAGGAATTTAATACTCTTAGCACAAAGGATAAAAGAATAACAACCCCTCCAAGAGAAGATTTAGAACTTAATGCTCTGGTAGAAATCTTAAATTCTGAACGCTTTATTACTTGTCATTCCTACATACAATCCGAAATAAATATGCTTATGCATGTTGGGGATTCTATGGGCTTTACCGTTAATACTTTTACCCATATTTTAGAAGGCTACAAAGTAGCTGAAAAGATGAAAAAACATGGAGCAGGTGGCTCTACTTTCTCGGATTGGTGGGCCTATAAATTTGAGGTAAATGATGCAATTCCTCATAATGCTAATTTACTTCATAATGCTGGAGTAGTAACTGCAATTAACTCTGATGATGCCGAGATGGGAAGAAGGCTAAACCAAGAAGCTGCAAAGGCAATAAAATATGGAGGCACTTCAGAAGAAGATGCTTGGAAGATGGTAACTCTAAATCCTGCAAAACTTTTACATATTAATGATAAAATGGGAAGTATTAAAATTGGAAAAGATGCAGACATTGTACTTTGGGCAGATAATCCGCTATCTATTTACGCAAAAGTGATACAAACTTATGTAGATGGAAAATTAATGTTTGATGTTGAAATTGACAAGCAACTAAGAAAAAGAGATCGTTTAGAACGCATGCGCATCATTCAAAAAATGAGTGAAGATAAAACTGGAGGTAAAAAACAAAGACCACAACATACTACTGAAAAATTATACCATTGTGATACTGAATATGATGAATAAAAAATACTTACACCTACTTTTTACAGCATTGATTACAATAACTGTAAATGCCCAAAAACCAATACTATTCATGGGAGCAACTGCCCATTTGGGTAATGGAGAAAAAATTGAAAATGCAGCCATTAGTATGCTTAATGGTAAAATTGAATTGGTTGCTGATGCTTCAATTATTCGAATTGACCCAAGTGCTTTTGACACCATTTACCGAGTACATGGCAAGCACCTATATCCTGCATTTATTGTACCCAACACTACCTTAGGAATTACTGAAATTGATGCCGTTCGTGCATCAAATGATTATGATGAAACTGGAGCAATTAATCCTAATGTACGCTCACTTATTGCTTATAACACTGATTCTAAAATAGCTAAAACAGTAAGGAGTAATGGTGTACTTATTGCACAAGTAACTCCAAGAGGCGGAACAATTTCTGGACAATCATCAGTAATGCATTTAGATGGTTGGAACTGGGAGGATGCAGCTTTAAGAACTGATGACGGAATACACTTGAACTGGCCTTCCTCATTTTACCAAAGTGGTTGGTGGGCAGAGCCTGGTACAACCAAAGAAAACAAAGAATATAACGAGAGTATTACTAAGTTAAAACACTTTTTTAAGAAAGCAAATGCGTATGCCAAGTATTCTAACTTAATGGACTTACAAATGGAGAGCATGAAAGGATTGTTTAACGGAAATAAAACGCTTTATATTCACGCAAATAATGCAAACGACATGTTAGATGCCATTTCATTTTCAAATGATTTTTCAATTACTAAAACAGTAATTATTGGAGCGGAAGATGCACTTAAAATTGTAGATGCAATAAAAGAAAATGATATCTCTCTTATCCTTAATAGAGTCCATAGATTACCTAGTAAAGTAGGCAGCCCAGTGGATGAGCCTTTTACTCAAGCTGCAAAATTACAGGATGCAGGAATATTATTCTGCCTAAGTTATGAAGGAGAAATGGAAGCCATGGGGGCAAGAAACTTACCCTTTAGTGCAGGTACTGCTGTAGCACATGGTTTGGATTACGAAAAAGCAATCAGCAGTATCACCTTAAATACTGCACAAATTCTTGGAATAGATCACTATTGTGGTTCTATTGAAAAAGGAAAAGATGCTACCTTTTTTATTAGTAGTGGTGATGCACTTGATATGCGCACAAACAATGTAGAAAAAGCCTACATACAAGGCATTGCTGTTGACCTAAACAATCATCAAAAAGAGCTCTTTAATAAATATAAAAACCGATAATTAATTTACTATATATTTGTAAAAATTTAAACGCCATGAAAAAAATATTACTCGTACTTACGCTTACTACTTTAATCTTTGCTTGTAAAAAGGAAGATGATAAACCTACCACTACTACACCAACCAAAGTGGAAGGATGTATGGATACACTTGCTATAAACTATAATCCAGAAGCAACTGAAGATGATGGGTCTTGTGAATACCTACCTACTGAATTAAAATTATCTAGCATTACAGTTAATTCAATGCCTATGACTAACAATGGGGCTAATTGGGATGTTGGAGTTTTAGGATTAGAAAATCCAGATGTTTTTTATGTTCTGAAACAAGGAGCTGGTGATATTGTTTCGTCAACATCTCAAGACAATATTGATGCATGTCCAATATCATTTACTGAGAACTTACCTTACACGATAACTGATTTATCTCAAGAGTATACTATAGAACTTTATGATAATGATCAGATTGGAGGATTAGGAGAGAATGAGCTTATTGGATCCTGTAGCTTTATCCCAAATAATTTTATTACTGTTGGAGGTGATGAAATCAACATCACAAATAATGGAATAGATATGACTTTAGCTATTCAATGGATTCAATAAGATAATTACTTTTTCCAAACTAACTTCTTGCCAAAGCCCAATTTATTGTGGGTCATTTTGATAAAGCTGAGTGGCATAGCCCAAAGGTATAATTCCATATTTTCTGCATAAGGAAATGCTTTAAGGTATTGCTCTTTTGCAATTTCCAATTCCTCTATTTTCAACTCTTGAATTCTACCTAACAATTGTACGCCTTGTATTTTGCTAATCTCTTTTGTTTCTAAAGCGATTGTACCTGCCACATTTGGGTTAGCAATAAAATCCTGAGCATGTTTGGTTTTGGTATCAGAAGAAAAAATAAGTTGATTGTTTAGTTCATCATAAACATAAAATACATTACAACAATAAGGAGTATTATTTTGGCTAGTTGCCAAAGTCAGCAAATGATGTTCATTAATGAAATCTATAATCTGCTGATTAATCAGCATTATTAATATCCAATATTTTTCCTTACTCTTTGCAAAACTTCTTTGGCAATCACCTTTGCTTTGGCTGCTCCTTTTTCAAGCTCAGCATCAATAATTGCTTTATTTTCCATTAGGTGGTTGAATTTTTCACGCTCTGCTGAAAATTTATTGCAAATCAATTCAAACAATTCCTGTTTTGCATGACCAAAACCATAATTACCGCCTGAATATTTATCACATAAAGCCTGAGCTTGCTGTTCAGTAGAAAGTAATTTATATATTTTATAAATATTACAAATTGTAGCATCCTTAGAATCTTTCATAGGGGTAGAATCTGTTTTAATACCCATAATTTGTTTTCTCAGTTTTTTATCCGACTGAAAAATATCAATGAAATTATTATACGATTTACTCATTTTTTGTCCATCTATACCAGGTACTATCATCACTCTTTCATCTACCTTAGTCTCAGGCAACACAAATGAATTCGGGTATTTATGATTAAACCTTGAAGCTATATCTCTAGTAATTTCCAAATGCTGAACTTGGTCCTTTCCTACAGGAACAATATTAGCATCATATAATAAAATATCAGCTGCCATAAGTACAGGGTAAGTAAAAAGGCCTGTATTTACTTCTGATAATCTATCTGATTTATCCTTGAAAGAATGTGCCAATTGAAGTCTCTGGTAAGGAGCAAAGCAATTCAAATACCAAGTTAGCTCACAAACCTCAGCTACGTCTGATTGACGATAAAACAGGTTTTTATCTGTATCAAAACCAAAAGCCAACCAAGCAGCAGCAGTAGCATAAGTATTTTCTCTTAATTGCTGAGCATCACGAATAGTCGTAAAAGAGTGTAAATCTGCAATAAAAAATAAACTTTCATTTTTTTCATCTTTTGAAAGTTCTATTGCTGGAATTATAGCTCCTAATAAATTCCCTAGATGTGGCGTTCCTGTACTTTGTATTCCTGTTAATATTCTTGCCATTCTATTTTTTTAATTTTGATGTTGTAAAAATAGGATTTTTATCTTTGCCACATGAAATGGATCGGGTATCTTTTAAGTTCGCTTTGGCGAATATGGTTTTTACTAATGTTTATGTTGGTTTTTATCCTGTTTATGCCTGCCTTATTTTTCTTTACTGCAATAATCAAAAATGAAATTATTGTTGCTCACCTTACTCGATATTGGTCCAAGCTTACTTTATTTTTCTCCTTTGTTTTCCCAAAGGTAGAGTGGGAAGAAAAGTTAGATGGAAAAGGACATTATATTTTTTGTCCTAATCATGTTTCTACCTTAGATATTCCTTTTGTTTTGGCAATTCTACCTGTACCTTTACAATTTATGGGTAAAGCTGAGATTGCTAAAATCCCATTGTTTGGCTACTTTTACAAGAACAATGTTGTTATTGTAAACAGAAAAAACAGAAGGGATGCTTATAGTGCTTTTCTAAAGGCTGGAGAAAAATTAAAAGAAGGTCTAAGTATGTGCTTTTTCCCTGAAGGAGGAATTCCTAAAGAAGATGTTTTTTTAAAAAAATTTAAGAATGGACCTTTTCGCTTAGCAATTGAACAAGAAATAAAAATTGTTCCTATTACAATGCCTGATAATAAGCAAATGTTTCCTGGGGAGTATTTTAAAGGAAGACCAGGAATTGTGCGTGTTAAAGTGCATAAAGCAATTGACCCAAATAGCTTAGTAGAAAAAAGCATTGAAAATTTGAATACTTCAGTTTACAACACTATTTTTGACCAACTTAAAACTTATGAAAGTAAATAATAAACTTATACAAGATTTATCACGCCTAGCAAAGCTAAATTTTAATGAACAAGCTTCCGATAAAATGAAGGGAGACCTAGATAAGATAATCGGTTTTGTAGATAAATTATCCGAAATAGATACTGAAAATATTGAACCCTTAATTTACTTAAGTGAGGAAGAAAATGTATTACGGGCAGATGAAATTAAACATGAAGTTTCACAAAAAACTGCATTAAAAAATGCACCTCAAAAAGATTCTGATTACTTTAAAGTACCAACTGTTTTAAAGAAATAGTTAAAGTTCAAACCAACTTTTTGCTCTTGCTTTATTCTTTTGAGCATAAATATCTTCCTTATAAACAAACTCATTACTAACTCCATTGTAGGTGTAATCCTTACCAAAGTGTTCATGGTTTTTGGCAACATCTTCAATTGCATTCATAATATAATGCATCTCATCATCCGTCATTGTAGGGTGTATTGACATTCGTACCCAACCAGGCTTTGAAGTTAAATCCCCATCATTAATTTTACTAGTAATTGCACAGGACTGGTCAGTATCAACATTCAATAAAATATGTCCGTAAGTTCCAGCACAAGAGCAACCTCCTCTCACCTGAATTCCATATTTATCATTTAGTAATTGTACTGCTAAGTTAAAATGTAAATTATCAATATAAAAGGAATACACTCCTAAGCGTTCAGTGAAGTTGTCTGCCAATACATGTACATTATCCAACTCAGCAAATTTACTCCAAACAATTTGGTGTAATTCATGCTCTCTATCCAAAATATTTTGAACTCCCATTTTTTCTTTCAACTGCATGCAAAGAGCTGTCTTTATAGTTTGTAAAAAAGCAGGCGTTCCGCCATCTTCTCTTGCTTCAATATCATCCACATATTTATGTTCTCCCCAAGGGTTAGTCCAATCAACAGTTCCTCCACCAGGATTATCCGGCACCTTATTAGTATATAATTCTTTCTTAAAAGCTAAGATTCCAGTTGCACCAGGCCCTCCTAAAAATTTATGTGGCGAAAAGTAAATTGCATCCAATTGTTGCTTAGGATTTTCAGGGTGCATATTAATATCAATATAAGGTGCTGAACAGGCAAAATCAACAAAACAAAGCCCTCCATTGTCGTGCATTATTTCAGCAATATCATAATAAGGAGTAAACACACCTGTAACATTAGAACAAGAAGTTACAGCAGCAATTTTTAATTTTCTATCAGCATATTTATCCAATAAAGGCTGAAAAGCCACCAAGTCAATATGCCCATCTTTTGTATGAGGAATTAATGCTACTTCTGCAATAGTTTCGAGCCAAGAAGTTTGATTGGAATGATGTTCCATATGAGTTACAAAAACAACAGGTCTATTTTTTATTTCTACCTGATCTATATATTTTTCGTGTATTTTTAATCCTAAAATCCTTTGAAACTTACACACCAACATAGTCATTCCTGCCCCACCTGAAATAAGCACATCATCATCATTAGCTCCAATATGGTTTTTAATAATATGGGTAGCTTCATGAAAAGCCAAACTCATAGTTGCTCCAGTAGTTGATGTTTCAGTATGGGTATTGGCTACAAAAGGAAAAATCTCTTGATTTAGCTTATCTTCAATTCCTTTATAGATTCTTCCACTAGCAGTCCAATCAGCATAGATTATTTTTTGTTCACCAAAAGGAGATGTAAAAGTTTGATCTCTACCAACTACTTGCTTTCTAAAAGGTGCAAAATATTTTTCTAAACTCATATTCAATTTTATTCTTGCGACAAACTTACACCATTTTCATTTATTTCCAATACTGATTTCATTCCTAATCTTACGCACCTATTATCGTTCAAATGCCCTGCAGGAAAACCAAAACAAATTGGGAAATTATAGTCTTTAGTGTATTCTAAAATTATTTCCTCAGCTGTTTTACCAAAGGGGATTACATTATCATTCATATCGCTCATCCCTCCAACAATTAATCCTTTTAGTTTTGTAAACTTACCATTACGCCTCAAGTTCATCATCATCCTATCAATATGGTACAGATATTCATCTAAATCTTCAATAAATAATATTTTTCCATCTGTGTTAATGTCCGAATCAGAACCTAATAAACTATATAAAATTGAAAGATTACCTCCAGCAACTTCAGCCTCCACTTTTCCAAATTTATTAAATTGATGGGCAGCACAAAAAACCTCCTCCTTAATACCAAAAAGGGAATTTTTTAATGATGCTAAACTCTCCTTAGTATTAGTTTCAAAATTAATTGGCATAGTTGCATGCAAACTAGCAAGTCCTAAAGTATTTAAATGCGAATGCAAAACAGTAACATCACTGTAGCCTACAATCCATTTTGGGTTATTTTTCAGATTCAAAAAATCAATATTATCAATTATTTGAACAGTACCATAGCCACCCCTTGCACACACAATTCCTTTTATGCTGTTATTATTAATCATGCTTTGTAAATCTGCACTTCTCTGCTGTATTGTTCCTGAAAACTGATTGTCAACTGAAAATAAGTTAGCGCCTAACACTACTTTCAATCCCCAACTTTCAAGTGTTTTAATAGCCGGAATTAATTCTTCATGAGTAATTTTTCGGGCAGTAGAAATAACACCAATTTTGTCACCAATTTTTAATTTTTCTGGAATTATCATAAATGTAATTTATTCAGTTGTAAAACTTATCTTTGCGAAAATAATTTTTTCTGAGAGAAATGAGCACAAAAAAATACACCGTTACTTCAGCATTACCTTATGCTAATGGTCCTCTTCACATTGGGCATATTGCTGGGGCGTATTTACCGGCAGATATTTATGTAAGATATTTAAAAGGAAAAGGGCATGATGTAGCTTTTGTTTGTGGATCAGATGAGCATGGTGCTGCCATTACTTTGCGTGCCAAAAAAGATGGCGTATCCCCACAAGAAATTGTAGACAAATACCATAATATCAATAAAAAAGCATTTGCTGATTTTGGAATTGATTTTAGTATCTATCACAGAACTTCTGATGAACTACATCATGAAACTGCACAAGATTTTTTCAAAAATCTGGAAAATAAAAATGTATTTACTAAAAAAACAGCTGAACAATTTTATGATGAAGAAAACAAGCAATTTTTAGCCGACAGATACATTAGTGGCGAGTGCCCAAAATGTAATGCTGCTGGAGCTTATGGCGACCAATGTGAAAAATGTGGTTCAGCACTTAGTCCTGAAGAATTAATAAACCCAATTTCTACTTTAAGTGGAAATACACCTATAAAAAAAGAAACTTCTCATTGGTATTTGCCAATGCAAGACCATGAACAATGGCTAAAGCCTTGGATTGAAGATGGGATATTAAATGATGAAAATCATCATGACCCTAAAACTTGGAGAAGTCAAGTAATTGGGCAATGTAAATCATGGATTGATGGAGGCTTACAAGCTAGAGCAATGACGCGTGATTTAGATTGGGGAGTGAAATTGCCTGTAAAAGATGCTGATGGGAAAGTGCTTTATGTTTGGTTAGATGCTCCTATTGGTTATATCTCAGCAACAAAACAATGGGCATCTGACAACAATAAAAACTGGGAAGATTACTGGAAAAATGAAGAAACTGAATTAGTCCATTTTATTGGAAAGGATAATATTGTTTTCCATTGTATTATTTTTCCAATCATCTTAAAAGCCCATGAAAGCTATATTTTACCAACTAATGTTCCTGCTAATGAGTTTTTGAATTTGGAAGGAAAAAAACTATCTACTTCTCGTAATTGGGCAATTTGGTTGCACGAATATCTGGAAGATTTTAAAGGACAAGAAGATGCTTTGCGTTATGCGCTTTGTGCTACAGCTCCTGAAAGTAAAGACACTGATTTTACTTGGGCAGATTTTCAAGCAAGAAACAATAACGAATTAGTTGCTATCTTTGGGAACTTCATTAATCGTGTGGTTGTGTTGACCAATAAATATTGGGATGGAGTTGTTCCATCTTGTAATACGCTAGAGGATTATGACAAAGAGGTATTAGAAAAATTGAAAGAGTTTCCTGATAAAATTGGAGCTTCTATTGAAAAATATCGTTTCCGTGAAGCCTTAGGGGAATTAATGAATTTAGCACGATTAGGGAACAAATACCTAGCTGATACTGAACCTTGGAAACTGAAGAAAACTGATGAGGCTAGAACCGAAACAATAATGAATATCGCTATGCAATTAGCTGCTTCTTTGGCTATTTTATCTGAACCTTTTATGCCTTTTTCATCTGAAAAACTTAAAGGTATTTTATCACTTAATAATGTAAATTGGAATGATGCTGGAGGAATAATTATTACTGATAATCACAAAATAAATCCTGCTACTCATTTGTTCAATAAGATTGAAGATGAGCAAATTGAAACACAATTAGAGAAATTAAATCAATAGATTTATTATGCATGCATAATAAATACTATATTCGCGATCTAAAATATATGCTATGAAAAAACTATCTACACTCCTTGTTTTAACCCTTATTAGTGCTTTTACTTTTGCACAATGTAACGGAAGGTATCAAACAGAAATTTTCAACTCGGTTACTGTTACTGAGGTAAATTATT
>Ga0206677_10002144_pt1 | contig 17721 bp, 13 predicted proteins | sample M130m12015metaG_FD_155475 | JGI IMG/M metagenome (GOLD analysis project Ga0206677, IMG submission 155475) | Ammonia-oxidizing marine archaeal communities from Monterey Bay, California, United States - M1 30m 12015 | ecosystem: Environmental > Aquatic > Marine > Intertidal zone | place: USA...
CATTATGGTAGGACGAGGTTCAGGTGGTTACTTAACCTTTGCTTACGCGACTATAGACAAACATTCAGAAGTTGCAGGGCCAAATAAGTTTAAGTATCAGGATTCGACGGGTATCTTCGGTCAGCCTGTACTTCCAGGCGACTCTTATGTCGACACGTCTATTGTAGGTGATATCGACGGCTTTGGAGCAGAGGTAGTAGTCACGGGCCAAAATACATTGGGCTTACCAACGATGGACTATAGCTCTCCGGGTAGGAACTACATAAATCACCCGGGTATGCCTGATGATATACTTATGACTATCAATATGGGCGGTGCTATGGGCGACGGTGCTTGGTTGGAACAAGGTGATGTTCCTATGTTGAGTGTCCATAGTAAGTACGATTTCTTTGCACCTTACGATACAGGTATGGTTTACGTACCAATCGGTGCACAATTCTTTGCAGTAGTTAGCGTTACTGGATCATATGGCGCGATTAAAGCGGCCAACGCTTTTGGTAATAATGATGTATTCTTAAACGAAAACTATACAGATGCCGTTTGGGTAGATCAACAGGCAACGAACCCAACAGGTGAAGAGTGTTTATATACTGTTGAAATTGCACCCGCACAAGCAGCAACTCCATGGATTGTTCATACTTCTCCTTGGAATTGGTATGATCCAAATGATCCGAACATTACATCAACTGATGCAAATCCAAATGTGAAGAGTACTTCAATAGCTTGGATGGATACAGTTATGTCATTTATTATACCAAGAATGGCTACAGTGCTTCAAGCGGAAGGGGTACCGGCAGGTATTGTTGAAACGGCTCAATCGTTCAAGGTTTATCCAAACCCAGCCTCTGATCTAGTGGCTATCAAAGGTACGAATGGCAGTATGTTTACAAGTATACAAGCTTTCGACATTACTGGTAGAGTAGTGTACGCATCGGATGCTACTGGCAACAGTTTAAGCATTAATGTATCGAATTGGAATAATGGAATCTATATGGTGCAAATAGCTACCGAAAATGGTATCCAAGTCAAACGCATCGTTGTAAACTAAACGATCGCGCTTAATGTTAATAGAGTCCTCATACGAATGTATGGGGACTTTTTTTTGCCATAAATTTGCCAACGATAAAGGAAAAATGAAATGATCAATTTCAATACGGAACTTCAAGAACTCGAGAAACTACCCATTACAGCTTTAGCTCGTGGAGCCCGTTATGGCGATGGTGTCTTCGAAACCATCAGGATGCGTGAGGGTAAATTACTCTTCATAGAAGATCACTATTTCAGATTGATGGCAAGTATGCGTATTCTACGCATGACAATACCTATGGAGTTTACTCCGGAATTTATTGTGGATCAATCATTGCGACTTGCTGAAGAGCGTGGTTTTGAGAACGGTCGTTTGCGATTTCAGATCGTTCGTAGCGGCGGCGGTACTTATACACCTAATAACAACACGATTGATTGGTGGATGGAGTTGGATCCACTTGAGACGAAGGATTACATCTTGAATGAGATTGGTTTGAAAGTAGAGCTCTTTAAAGATCATTACATACAACCAGGACTACTATCTACATTAAAGAGCAGCAATGCCTTGCCATATGTATTAGGAAGCATTTATGCCCACGAGAATCAATTCGATGCGGTTCTATTAGTCAATGATGCAAAGCAATTAGTAGAGGCGAATTACGGGAATGTATTTCTCGTTCAAGGAGACATTTTACGAACAGCCCCCCTTGAAGACGGCGCTTTACGCGGCGTTTTTAGAAAGAATGTGCTCGATTGGGCGAAAGACATAGGACTCGAAGTGCAAGAGGCCTCAATTAATCCATTTGACTTGCAAAAGGCGGATGAGGTGTGGATTACAAATACCATTCGCGGCATTCAGTGGGTTGAGAAGTATCGCAAAAAGACGTTTGGCGCAGAGAAAGCGAAGGAGATGATCGATATGATCAACCGTAAGCTCAATGTCTTAGGCGCGCTTTAATTCATCCAAGGATCTTCTGGGGCATTTGCCCATAGTGCGAATTCACCACCTAATGTCTTCATGTATGTCCGCCATGCCTCACTAGTGAGCTCTAGTGGATCTATTTGAAAGGGCGGTTTTAGAACAATCCATGTCCCTTGACCAACCTCTTCCTCAAGTTGGCCGGCTGCCCAGCCACTATAACCTAAGAAAAACTTACATCGTGCCGCTTCAAGATTCAATTCTCGAGCTGTTTTAATGGCATCTTGTAAAACAGTATAATCTCCACCTAAATACAGGCCGTTACCGGCGTGAATTGCACCGTTTAACGTATCCATTGTATGTAAATAAAAGAGTGCATCTTGCTCTACTGGTCCACCGTAACAGATAGGATCTTCACCAGGAAGATGATTCATAAAGTCTTGCGCTAGGAGAGAAGAGTTCTTATTAAGTGTGAATCCGAGCGAACCGTCTTTATCGTGACTTGTTAAGTAAACAACCGATTGCTCAAAAAAGCCATCACCGATCAACGGTTTAGAAATTAAGAGTACGCCTTTTTGTGGATGGTTATTGTTTTGCATTACACTAATTTAGCCCCATGGATTTACACAACATTCGTGAAGATTATAAGTTCGATTCATTACTTGAAGCGAATCTACAGAAAAACCCTTTTGATCAATTTAAAGATTGGTTTGAGAGTTATCAACTTTTAAGAGTAAAAGACGCCAATGCAATGGCAATTGCGACTGTTGATGGAAACGGTATACCCCAAAACAGAATTGTATTGCTGAAAGAGGTGCGTGAAAATGGCTTAGTATTTTACACGAATTATGGATCAAACAAAGGACAACAACTTATTAAGAATCCTAATATCAGTTCACTTTTCTTTTGGCGCGAACAAGAGCGTCAAATACGTATCACAGGAACGGTAAGTAGACTCGATGAGCAGGAAAATGATAAGTATTTTAAGACGAGACCCTGGCTCAGTCAGATAGGTGCGGCAGCTTCTGAGCAAAGCAAGCCAATAGACGATCGGAATGCGCTAGAAGAGAAGTTCAATACATTTCAACAGCATTATCCAGAGGGAAGTACTGTTCCTAAGCCTGAATCTTGGGGTGGATTCTTAATTTCTCCCGAAACATTTGAGTTTTGGCAGGGTAGATCCGGTAGGCTCCATGATCGTATTCTTTACACGGTTAAGGAAGAGGAGTGGGTTACCATGCGGTTACAACCGTAGGAGTATATGCAAAAAAAAATGCCTTCCAAAAGGAAGGCATTTTGATAAGATATAAGTCTTAAGATTAGAGCTTACCGTTTAGGTCAGCGCCAGCTTTAAACTTAGCTACTTTCTTAGCAGCAATTTTAATAACTGCACCAGTTTGTGGGTTACGACCATCACGAGCTGCACGCTCAGAAACAGAGAAAGAACCGAAACCTACTAAAGAGATACGGCCACCACCTGCTAGTGTTGAACCTACGTTACCAGTAAATGAGTCTAAAGCTGCTTTAGCTTGTGCTTTAGAGATGCCAGCGTCTGCTGCCATTGCGTCGATCAATTGTGCTTTGTTCATTGCAATTAGTTTTAGTTAATGAATCTTTTTAACGAATGCTTCTCAAATATAGATGAAAATTGCTTCTATGCAAGTGTTTTCGGGCCTTCAGCTAAAAAAAGTTAATAACTAGGCGAAATTATTCACAAACGGCTAAAAACTAAGATTAAATACTTATAAAATAAGCGGTAATTCATCTATTTGCATGCCATTAGCAAAGTCTTTTCCTGACATTTGGCGCTTTCCAGCAGCTTTAATAGACGTGATTTCGATTATTCCTTTTGAATATTTAAGGAACAAACCACCCTTTAATCGAAATAACACTGGGTCAACACTGCTTATTTCGTCTCCACATAAACCGGCATTCATGAATTTATAATCTCCAAAATACGCTCCTGGAAACGGACTCAAGCCTTTAATTTGGCTTATGATTTGACGGGGAGATTTGGTAAAGTCTAAGCGACAGTTTTCCTTATTTAGTTTGGGAGCGTGTGTCGCGAGTTCATTGCTTTGGGTTTGAATTGTACATAGGCCCTTAAAAATTGAACGAACTGTATCCACTACTAAGTCTGCCCCTACAGGCATCATTGCATCATGAAGTTCACCAGCAGTCCATTTATTTTCTATATGTATTTCTGATTGTTGGATGATAGAACCCGTATCTATATCCTTATCTAGAAAAAAGGTGGTTACGCCGGTTTTCGTTTCGCCATTAATTATGGCCCAATTGATAGGTGCGGCCCCTCTGTAAGCAGGTAGTAATGAACCATGAAGATTAAAAGTGCCAAGTGGAGGCATATTCCAAACCACTTCCGGTAACATTCTGAATGCGACTACTACAAATAGATCCGCATTAAATGCTGCCAATTCAGCAACGAACGCTGCATCCTTAAGCGATGTTGGTTGAAGCACAGGAATACCAAAGTCATCCGCCGCTTTTTTTACGGCACTTTCATTTATTTTTCTTCCACGGCCGGCCGGTTTATTCGCTACAGTCACTACTGCAACTACAGAGATGTTGGCTTCAATCAATGCCTTCAAAGGGGCTACCGCGAATTCCGGCGTTCCCATATATATTACGCTTCTATCCGAATTTTCTGAGCTCATCTACCGAACAATTTAAATCAAACCAAATATCGTCAATTGTATCTCCTTTAGAAAGGAGCTGTTTTACTTTGTGTTCATCGGGGTAATGGTCATGTAAACACCTATTGCATTTCCCGCAAGCTTGCAGATTAGAATCCTGGCCAAAGTACCGAGATAATTCAATAAAGATGCATTCCTCACTTTTCAATAATGATAGCATAGCTTGTGCTCTTTCAACTTTACTGTGAAGCCAACTGTCTAAAAATGATTTTGGAAAATGCAGATGCTTTTTATGGGGTCTAGGGTCCATCAGGGTGATAGAACTACCGGATGTTTCTGGGAGGTATTTTAGAAGACCTTTCTCTTCAAAATAAGAAAGCCGACGTTCAAACTGCTCAGGCGTCAGCATAGCCATAGCTGCACATTTCTTAAGATGAATACGAGCCGGTTGGTGAATGGCGTGCGGATATAAGCGCAGTAGTTGAATGAGCATTTCTCCATCCTGCCGTTCCAGTTTTTCCCATGCAAGGGGTTTGCTTGTAAACTCTAGTGCGGGCCAAATTTGACTACTTTCTTGAAATTGCCAATAGCCTCTATGCTGAAGTAATTTTATGTAGGATAAGGCCACCGGTACACTCATTTTAAAATCATTTGCCATCGCAACGATACTAAAGGGATAACTAGTATCCTCGCCTGTACCCACCGCAATTTGAAACCTACTACAAAATCTATTATAGAACTCTAAGGCATGCATAGGGTTCGGTAAATCGGTTATTCCTTTCTGTAACCTTGCTACATCCTGCTGATGAAAAAGTAAGTATGCTGAAGCTTCTTGACCTCCACGACCAACTCTGCCCACTTCCTGGTAGTATCCTTCTAACGTATCGGGTACGTCCCAATGCACGACCCAGTTGACATCACTTTTATCGATACCCATGCCGAAAGCCGTGGTACTAACAATAATTCTAAGGTCATTCGAAAGCCAGTCTTTTTGTCGCTGTTCTTTTTCGTCTGGTAATAAACCAGCATGATAATAGTCAGCGGAGTGACTATTGTTCTTAAGTAGATCTGCTAATGATTCGCAACTGCGTCTAGTCTTTGCATAAATGATCCCTGTGCCTTTTAAACGTGATAGTAATCGAAACAGCTGACGCTCTTTATTCGGTGTGAATTTGATGTGCAAATGAAGATTGTTCCTTCGAATAGAGTCTTCGAACACCTTAGCATCAGGTATCAATAATGCTTCGGCTAAATCTTTCTTTACCCTAGGGGTAGCGGAGGCAGTTAAGGCTAAAACCGGAACATCAGGCTTCAAAGTTCTTAGAATGTGCACGTTTAGGTACGATGGTCGAAAGTCGAAACCCCATTGCGATATACAATGCGCTTCATCAATTGCTATTAGCCCAATATCAGCATGCTTTATGTATTCCTGGAACAATTCACTATTTAGTCGTTCGGGAGCAACAAAAGCAAACTTATAGGCCCCAAAACGAATATTCCTAAAAGCTTCATCCAGCTTACGCGGAGTGTAGGAGCCTTTAAAATGATAGCTTTTAATTCCGCGGTCTTCAAGTCCCTTTTGTTGATCACTCATTAGAGCAACTAATGGACTAATCACTAGCGTAACGCCCGGTAGTACCAAGCCTGGAACCTGATAACAGATAGATTTTCCGCCGCCCGTTGGTAGCAGCCCTATAGTATCATGGCCGCTCAATAGATGTGCAATGATATCCTCTTGCAATCCACGAAATCCTGGATAGCCCCAATACGTTTTTAGTACATCAAGTGCCTTTTTTTTACTCATAAATGTGCCTCAATAAAGGCGACACGCTCTTCGACACTGACCAGAGGAACTTCAATCAAATTATATCCTTTTTCGCGGTACGCCCGTTTTAGGTAACCGTCTACTTCGATACAATCCTCTAACGTTTCCATACGTTGTTTATCCAGGCTATGAATCTCCGGCCAAACAGGTAAAAAGAACACCGCATCAAAATGCATTTGATCTAAGTCCTTTGACCATTGTTCTGTCAACTGCGTCTCACCTTTTATAAGATACGCGTATGCATCGAGGTTAGTACGATCGTAGAAATTAATTTTTCCTAACTCCGCGTTTGAATATTGTTGATTGCGTAACTGCCAGACGACCTCAGTAAAGGCATTTAAGTCTTTCCAAGGTAAAATATCCGTGCCATTATCTAGGCTTTGTTGAATAATCTCACGTGCCTGTTCATGAAAAACAGGGTATCCCAATGCCTCCAAAGACGCACTAAGTGTTGTTTTTCCTGTGGCGGGCGCACCCGTTATTGCAATTCTCTTCGTTTTCAATTGGATTGAGATATCTTCGTAGAACCTCAAAAATACTTCTAATGCGTCGATTTCTTTTTGTCTTGATGCCAATTATTCTACTAAGCTTTTCCACAAAAGGACAAAGTAGAGCAGCAATTCAACAATTTCAAAAAGCCCAGGAGGCTTTTAGGAACGGAGCTGTAGACCAAGGATGGAAACATCTTAATAAAAGCATGAGCAAAGGGAAAGGTATTTATTACCAACCTTATATATATGCCGGTGATCAATCTTTCCGAAATGGAGCATACGATACTGCGCTTGAGTATTATGATGAAGCCCTTGCCATTCAAGAGCTTTCAAGCATTCATTTAAAAATGAGCATTGCTTTTAAATACCTATTTCAATGGGAACAGAGTATTCATGCAATGGAGCTGTATATCAGTAAGGCGCGATTATCTCGAGATCGAATGGCACAGGCTCGCAATGAATTGGACAATCTAAAATTTACGGAAGGAGAATATGAGGCATTCATAGCTCAGAACTTCAATTACAACATTCAAAAATTAAGTTTTTCAACCGATGAACTCGAATATTTCCCTACTATTTCTGGAGATTCTGAGTATCTCGTATATACGCACAGAGACATTAGTGGTAGCAGGCCAACGGACGAAAATCTATTTATGGGAACTCTAGATGGAATCGCTCGATTTGGACATCCTTTAGTGGGTAATTTAAATTCAGTTCTCAATGAAGGCGCTGCAAGTATTAGTGCAGATGGTCAATTCATGGTGCTTACAGTTTGTAATCGACCGGATGGTAAAGGCAAATGCGATTTGTATTTCAGTTATTGGAATCCTAATGAAGGTTGGGAAACACCGAAGCCTCTGCAAGGCGATATTAATACGGGTAGGTGGGAGAGTCAGCCTAGTTTAGGACCAGATGGACAAACCATCTATTTTGTCCGCGGTGAGAACAGTCTAAGTGCAGATATGGACGTATTTGTATCCACCATGGGAACAGATGGAAATTGGAGTAAAGGGAAGAAACTACCATCATCTATAAACACTCCCGATCGAGAGAGTAGTCCTTTCATTCATTTTGATGGTAAAACCCTTTATTTTCGATCGGAAAGGAGTCCATCTTTAGGCGGCTCTGATTTTTTTAAGTGTACGCGTATTACGGATTCAACCTGGTCTGAAGCGGTTAATCTTGGATTCCCTTTAAACAGTTTTGGCGAAGAATTTTCAATGGTCATCGATAAGTCTGGGACCTTTGGATACTTCGCTTCTGATCGAGGGAATGAGATTTTACCAAATTACCGTACGATGACCGCGTTAGATCTATACCGGTTTGACTTGCCGGAACATTTACAACCCGAAGCACGCGAGAATTATGACATCGTTATTGTAGACAGCTTAAACAATAGAGCCATCGGAAATGCTACTGTACAATTGTTTAATGATAAGGGTGTCCAATTTTACAACGGTACCAGTAGCCTAAACACCGGGAGGGTACGACTCATGACGGATGGTTCCGCTATAAGGGTCACGGCTTATAAAAAAGGGTATGTGCCCTATTCTGGAGGTATTTCAGGATTAGAGTACATCGCAGGATCAGTCCATGGACCGAACGTGGCATACATTAAATTAGTACCTGTCAAATCGGGTAGTCGATTCGCCTTACAAAATATTTTGTTTGAACTGGATCAAAGTACGTTGCTGCCGGAGAGTGAGAAGGAATTGGCTATGCTTTTTAGAATGTTAATGGATGAGCCAAAGTTACAAGCGACAATCATTGGTCATACAGACAATCAGGGTAAGCGATCCTACAACCAATCACTCAGCGAGGCACGTTCAGAGGCCGTTCTAGGCTGGCTGGTAGCGAAAGGGATAGCTCCTGCAAGATTGCAATCTGAAGGCCGCGGTATGGATGATCCCATTTCCTCAAATGATACAGAATCGGGTAGAGCACTGAATAGACGGACAGACGTCATACTTCGCTAAAGTTCGTATTTCCCTTTCCAAAGCGCTTGCTGTTGCGCGCTCAGTTGCTGTTCTTTTAAACTGTCTGAAGCCTTCCAAAGCGTTGTTCCTGAAATCTCTTTAGGTAAGTATTCTTGCTTTATAAAGCTATTTGGATAATCATGCGGGTACAGGTAGCCTTTACCATGACCTAAATCCTTTGCTAAAGCACTGGACGCATTTTTAAGGTGGTCTGGAGTCTCTAAATTTCCAGTTTGCTGTACAAGTTTCTGGGCAGCTCCAATTGCATTGTAGGCACTGCTCGACTTCGGTGAAGTAGCGAGGTAGATGACGCACTGACTAAGGATAATACGACTTTCAGGCCAGCCTACACGTTCCACTGCGCTAAAGGTTTCATTTGCCAGCATTAAAGCATTGGGATTCGCTAACCCGATATCTTCTGAGGCCGAAATAATTAATCGGCGGGCAATAAATTTCACATCTTCCCCGCCCTCGATCATACGCGCGAGGTAATAAACTGCTGCTTGCGGATCTGAACCTCGTATTGACTTAATGAAGGCTGAGATAATATTGTAATGCTCATCGCCACCTTTGTCGTAACGAATTTGAGCATTTGTAAGTACGCGCTGTGCGAAGTCTTCATCGATACTAATACCAGATTTTCCTTGTTGAAAACAGAGTTCGATTAGATTATATAATTTCCTCGCGTCTCCCATACTTTGGCGGATAAGGAAGTCGTGTGCTGTGATCCTCAACTGCTTACTCATAGCGAATTCAGTTGCATTTGCAAGATCTATCATTTTCGATAAATCCTGCTTTGCATGTGAATTCAAGACATACACCTGCATCCTGGAAAGTAGGGCCGCGTTAATCTCAAACGATGGGTTTTCTGTTGTTGCACCGATCAATGTGATATAGCCACGTTCTACCGCATGCAATAGACTGTCTTGTTGTCCCTTGTTGAACCTATGGATCTCATCAATGAATAAAATAGGACGTTTAGTTTCAAAGAGATTTTTCTTTTCAGCTGTCGCAAGAACCTCTCGAACATCCTTAACACCCGCATTTACTGCGCTTAACTGATACAGTGGGGCATCTAATTCTTTTGCTAAGAGCAAAGCTAAGGTGGTTTTACCCACTCCGGGAGGTCCCCAAAGCACTATAGATGGCAGTCTCCCCACTTCAAGGCTTTTGCGTAAGGCGCCATTTTGACCTACTAAATGGTCTTGGCCCAGATATTGGTCTAAGGTCTGTGGACGGAGCTGTTCTGCAAGCGGTTTCATTACTCGAAAGTAACTATCTTTTCGCTATGTCAGGCTGGTCAAAATATGGAATTCACAAAGGGTTGTTTTTATGGCCTTGCATTTGGGTAGCAGTAACTGCATTTATATTTGGGTTAGAACAAGCCCTTAATGCCAATTTCGCCTCTCTAGGGCTCTATCCTGGTCAACTTTCAGGCGCATGGCATATTCTTACGTTTCCACTAATCCACGGTGATTTTAATCACTTATTCTCCAATACTATTAGTCTGTTTTTCGTAGGGACATTACTACGTTATTCATTTCCCAATATTTTTGATCGCGTTTGGCTGCTTGGATTCATTTTACCGGGTGTAGGACTTTGGTTTATCGGTAGACCTAATTTCCATATCGGCGCAAGTGCGTGGCTTTATGCGCTGGTGAGTTTTATATTTTTCAGTGGTATACTGAGATTTCACGTTAAGCTGCTTGCGCAAAGTATGTTGATGGTTTTCCTTTACGGTTCATTTGTCTGGGGAGTATTGCCACACGATCCCACGATCAGTTGGGAAGGACACCTTAGTGGAGCTGCAGCTGGACTCATCTTAGCACTCTACTATCGACAGACGGAACCTATAGCGGCATTACGCGATGAACCCATCCCACATGAGGAAGTTTTATGGGAAGACTGGAAAGATCCATTGGATAGGGAAGTTGACTTCGAAGAAGTTAAAGGTGAGCAGCATAGACCATCGAAACCGCAGTCAACGCAGCAGTTTCGGTACGAAGACGGCTCTTCCCCAGATGAATGGGTGTAAATCCAGCCTGTTGTGCTGATTGTATTTCTTCTAGCGTGAAATCGCCTTCCGGACCAATAAGAACAATCAGTGAATAGGTTGGTGCCAATGCTGTAAAAGGCGTTCGTTCCGTTTCTTCACAGTGAGCAATACAACGGGTACCTTCTAGATCCATAGCAATAAAATCATCAAAGGATGTCAGAGGATCGATAATAGGAAGACGTCCTTTCAAACTTTGTTTAGTAGCACTTAATGCTACCTTGAATAAGCGCTCGTCTTTGATTACCTTTCTTTCACTGCGGTCGCAACGGAGGGGTATGATACGCGAAACGCCTAATTCGATGGACTTTTCAAGAAACCACTCAAATCGATCCATATTTTTTGTTGGCGCAACAGCAATAGTAAGATTATAGGGAACGTTGCCCCAGTGCTCCTCCTTAAGCGTATACGAGCCTTCGACAACACGTTTTGATGCAACCTCAATTTCACCCGCGTATAAATTTCCATTGCCCGTTATAAAATATATAGTATCTCCCGCACCTTTTCTTAGAACACGAATGCAGTGATTGATTTCACTTTCGTGTAAACTAAATCTATCCTGGTTAATATGTCCATAAAAGAGCTGCATCAAAATGATATTTTTGCCATAGCACTAGTACATAATGGTGCATTAGCACCATCTAGAAATTGATAATAACCAGCGATTCCAATCATCGCTGCATTATCCGTAGTATATTGAAAAGGAGGGAGGTAGATGGAAATCTCCGATTGAGCTCCCCATTTCGTTAGGGCCGCTCGTAATCCACTATTTGCGCTAACTCCGCCTGCAATCGCTACATTCTTAATGCCTGTGAATTTCTGTGCAGTTTGTACCTTTTTCATCAGGACTTTTATGAGTGCGGCCTGGTAACTAGCACAAATGTCATTCAAATGATCCTTTATAAAATTAGGATTGGCCTTCATTTCCTTTTGCAAGGCATAAAGGAAGCTGGTTTTCATACCGGAAAAACTAAAATTATAATCAGGTAAATTACTTTCATTAAATCGCATGAATGTGGGATTACCCAAAGCACTTAATCGGTCAATATGGGGTCCACCCGGGTAAGGCAGTCCAAGGATTTTAGCAGCCTTATCGAAAGCTTCGCCAACCGCATCGTCTATAGTTTCACCCAATATTTTCATATCTCTGGCTGAACGGACTTCAATGAGTTGCGTGTGGCCTCCGCTTACCGTTAAACAGAGATAGGGGAATGCAATAGGGGTAGGATGTGCATCGTCTATTAAATGAGCTAAAACATGAGCGTGCATGTGATGAACCGGTATGAGAGGAATGTCTAGTGCCATTGCCATACTCTTTGCGAATGAAGTGCCAACAAGTAAACTACCTAAGAGACCGGGACCGTTAGTAAAAGCTATAGCGTTCAGTTCTTGAGGGCTGATATTTGCTACCTTTAGTGCACGGTCAATAACTGGCACGATGTTCTGCTGGTGTGCCCTAGAAGCTAACTCAGGGACTACTCCCCCAAAAGCTTCATGAACTGCTTGAGAGGCGACCTCATTAGACAATACTTTAGTGCCCAAAAGGATTGAAGCACTCGTGTCGTCGCAAGAACTTTCGATCGCTAATATGTAAGGTGCGTTTTGCATGAATGAGTCAAAAATACAGCAAAGATCACGTGGACGGGGTAAAAATATCCGGTTAGGCCTTTTGGTGTTTGTATTGTTGATTGTTTTTCCTGTAATTCTGCTGTTAAATTCTCAGAGTGTTCAAAGGAGTCTTTGGCAAAGTTTTGTGGAACCTCGACTTTCAGATGCTGGATTAACCTCTGAATTTCAAGGGTTTAAATACGATTTCCCGAATTCTATTGAATTTAGACCTATTCTATTCTACACAGAATTAGATACCCTTCTTAGCAGTGAAAAAATAGAATTAACTGAACTTTCGTTTTCAAAAGGATGGCGCCTTAACTCCTTTGAGTCGTTAGGATTAGAAATTGATGTTCCTGCTGTGAGAACGTTTATTAGTAAACAAGAGGCTAAAACATCCTCTCAGGGATTTAGATTGTCTATTAATGAATTACGAGTGCCGAGTCTGAAGTTGATGGGAGATACTCTTTTATCTGAATTTCAATTGAATTGTGGCGGTTTACAATATGATGAAACACTGAGTATTGACAGTGTTGTTTTCAATGCGCAATGGGACAGTATACCTTTTTTAGTTCGTGGCCATCAGATCGAATATGATGAAGCCGCTATTAGCGGTTTATTTGAGCTTGATGTTTTAAACTTTGGCCAGCTAAAAGGCGCTATGTCAGGAGTGCTCGAAGATCTGAACGTGGAGGCATTGCTTAGACTAGATGCCAATAGTCAAATGCTACCCGCTGAATTTGAAGAATATGATTTACCACTCGTTTATGATATCGAATTATTTTGTCATGAATTCGATTCTATCAAAAGCTCTTTTGCCTTTAAAAGTCCCACAATCGGCGGTAAATTGTCGTGTACGGGTCGTCTAAAACAGCAATTAGCTGTCGAATTGAACCTTGATGTTCTTTCTGTACCATATAAATACCTACCCGAAGAGATTCCATTAAACTTAATACCAAATAGGCTGAATGTATCGGGACGAATCAGTGATTGGGAAATTTATGACGTTCGTGCTGTTTCCGCATCAGAAAAAGCTAGTTATCGTTTAAATTTCAGTGATTTAGAGTCTCCTGCATATATTAGTGCTTCAGTACACGAAACAAATTTTCAGGGCTTAGAATCGCTCGAATTCAGGACGGCTATCAGGCCTAATATGAGTTCGGTTTTTACTGAGGATTGGAATGCAACAGGGGTCTTTCCAAAGCTTCAATTTTCTACTCACACAAGTAAAGGCCTGAGTTTTGATCTCTACCACGATGGAATTAAGGATTCAGTTTGGTTGTCGTGTTTAGATACACTTCTTGATTTAGAAGGGTTTGTGCTAAAAAATGGAGAAGATTATACCTCGGCTCTAGATTTGAACGCTGTTGGTTTAGATCTCTTCGATCCATTAGACACTGGTCAGGTCGTCAGCGGCGCGTTCAAGGTAGACTTTAAGTCCAGTTCTATTGGGAAAATTGAAGCCATTGAGGTGTTACTGGAACGCCCAAACGATTCAGTTTTCTTGCATTCATTGGTTGCTGAGCATAGTCTTAAAAAAGGTATTCGAACTCTTGTTATCCAGAGCGACGTGGCCGATGGCAAGCTACAAGGTGATTGGGAATTTCAATCGCTCCCAAAAATTGTGGATGTACTATTAGCCTCTTCATACAATGACAATACGATAAACACGTGGCCAAAGGCAGAAATGGAAGGTTATCTTAAGGTTGGTGAGGTGAATTGGTTCGCCGACTTAATGCATTTGCCCTTGACCATTGAGCCCGGTAGCGCCATACAATGGGAGTATACCAATCTCAATAAACAATGGTCACTGGAAGGGTTTATTCCATCCTGTTCGTACGGAGAGTATACGCTTGAAGGTTTGGACCTTAACATAAATCATAATGTAAATGATTTTAATGCCAAGGCCTCATTAGATCATATACTGATAGATCAAACTGCCGTACATTCACTAAAAGCTGAGTCTTACGGGAGTGGTATAAGTCGAGAGGTCCAATTTACTGCTACTGTCAAAGACAGTATTCCAAGTGTCGTTACCGGAGCATTGAATTATACATCAGGTAGTGCAACTCTAGCAAAAACAAGCTTCAATATTGGTTTAGATACGTTCGCAATAAGCAAGAGTAAGCGAATACATTGGGATGCGAAATCTTTAATTACGAAAGATTTGGAGTTTAAAGGCGAAGCCGGATCGTTACTAGTGAATGGACGCTTTTCATTTGTAAAACCTCTAAAGCATCAGGCTAATATTAAAGCTAATTTGAATTCAAGACCGCTGAATTATTTAATTCGTACACCAGAAGCAATTCTCGGAGGCGCTTATTCTATCGATATGGCATTCCACGACGATACCATCGTGAATTGGTTTGCAATGGCATCCGTTACCGATCTATCCTTGAATAATATTTCTTACGGGTCTTTCACTGGTGCCGTCGGATATGAACCTTTAAAGTCAGATGTTTTCATTCAAGGACAACTATCCGACGAAGAACAGTCCTATTCATTGATCAGAGGCCATTACAATACAGCTATTGATGATTTAGACCTCAGTCTGAACATAGATAAGCTAAATGTAGCTTCATTAAACCCATTTTTTCATGAAGCCATAGCAGGTCTGGAAGGTAATTTAGTAGGTGGTGTACAGGTTTATGGTCCGCTGAAAAGTTGGAATGCTCGAGGAGAGGTTTACTGGAACAAAGGAGCCGTTGAAATACCCCTTTTAGGTTCCCGGTTTTCTGCAGCGGAACAGTCTTTAATCTCTATCTCAGAGAATGGATTCGAATTGGATTCCATAGCACTAAGTTCTATGGACGATCAGACGAAAGCACTGACTTGGGGAGGCATAGAACATCACCAATTAAAAGATTTTGGTTTAGATATACGTTTGTCCACGGATAGCTTACTGGCCATGAATAAAGAACGAAATGTAGAAGATATGTTCTATGGAACAGCCGTTACAGCTGGCGAGATGCATTTGATAGGACCTGTTGAACAATTGCAATTAAGCGTTCAAGCAACAACAAAAGCGGGTACGCTACTCAAAATACCTCTTGACAACCCTACAGCTGTTGAATTACCTGGATTTATTCGCTTTATTGATTCTGAGCTACCGCGAGTAACTGTAGAATCGATTGAGGGTGAACGTGATTTTTTCGGTGCGGATTTAGGAATAGAGGTAACCCCAGAGGCTAAAATTGAATTGGTCTTAGATGAGGTACTCGGGGACATTATTCGTGCACAAGGAAGCGGTTCAATGAGGCTCAAAATACTGGAAGACGAAAGCGTTGAGCTATATGGCGTCTACACTGTAGAAGAAGGGGATTACCTATTTACGCTACAAAACATCATAAACAAACAGTTTAATCTATTGTCTGGCGGAACCATAGCATGGAGCGGCGATGTCTATCAAGCTGAGCTTGACTTAAAAGCCGTATACCGTGTTCAAACGGATCTCACAGGGTTAGTCACGAGTGCGAATTACAACAATGAAAAGGTCCCCGTAGATCTCATCATTTCGCTTACTGGACCGCTACTCTCGCCGCAAATAAGTTTTGCCATTGATTTACCCGAAAGTCCAGCTTCCTATCAACAGGAACTGAACCGCCACTTTTTAAATGAAGAGGCCTTACATTATCAAGCATTTTCATTGCTTATGTTGGGCGATTTCTTTCAGCAAAATTTAGGTATTCAAGAGAGCATTAACTTCGAATCGTCCATAGGGAATACTACATCGGAATTATTGGTTAGTGAGTTCGGCAGTTGGTTGGCCGCGGGTATAGGAGATTATGTAACCGTCGATTTTGATTATACGACTGGATCTAATCCTTTGACCAATTTTAGTAACCAAGGCGACAACTTAAACCTAGGCGTATCAAAGAACTTCTTCGATGGTAAATTAAAATTGAAGTCTTCCTTTGATGTTCCTATAGGACAGGAGCAGGCTTCTACATTATTGCTTGGCGATACAGAAGTATCCTTAGACCTATCAAAGCAAGGTACCGTTGTACTAAAAGCATTTAATAGAAGTAATAGGAATGATCCTTTGCTCCAAACCACAGGCCCTTATATCCAGGGTGTCGGTATCCAATTCAAAAAGGATTTTGATCGCGTAACCAAATCTTCTAAAACTGATGTTCAATAAGGTCAACGGCGGCGGCTAAATCCGTCACGTAGTGCACTGGTATCTCGGTATGTGCTTTTAGGCCATGTCCCGTTTTTACACGAATGGTTTCCACGCCTGCGCGAGCGCCTGCCTCAATATCTCTTGGGCTATCACCCACGAGGTAACTCTTGTTCAAGTCTATATTGAATCGGTCCGCTGCTTCGAGGAGCATACCAGGCTTCGGTTTTCGACAGCTGCATTCGACTTTGTACTCTTTAATCTCACCTTCATATCCGCTGTGGGGATGATGAGGGCAAAAGTAAATGGCCTCAACAAATGCACCTTCCTGTCCTAATTCTGTCTCCATTTTTTTATGGATTTCATCAAGCGTAGCGATGGTACAAAGTCCTCTGGCAATCACACTTTGATTTGTCACCACAACCACTAAAAAGCCCATTTTATTCAATCTCCGAATGCTCGAAGCAGCATAGGGGTACAATTCTAGATCTTCTGGACGGTCAATAAGATCCGTGTCTACATTAATAACGCCATCGCGATCAAGAAAAACGCAACGCTGCTTATTGTTTAGGTTGCGTGCTGTAATCTTTCCGCTTTTCAAGGCCTCCTCAACTTTTACTAATCGGTCCGGTGTACCCATATCCTTTAGGTATTCAGGTGTATTGTACGCGAACACATTTATTTTCGAATGAAGGGTAGGGAAGATATCTTTTCCAAAATCTGCTTTAACTCCAGGTTCCAGATGTTCGAGCACGATGGGATTGAATACGTAAGCAGCTGCATTCACTAGATTTCTATAACGTAAACCTTTAGGATGCGGTTTGGCATAAAAAGCAGTAACCCGATCCTCTTGATCCACAGCAAGTAAATCGCTGTCATAGGGATGATCGTTCGGATGCACAACCAAAGTGGCATCCGACTTTTTGCTTTCATGGAAGGAAATAAGGCGATTGAGATCCATATTCATCATAACATCGCCATAGAGCACTAGAAACGGATCATTCAAGTGTTGTGCTATCGCTTTTACTCCGCCAACAGTACCAAGCGGT
>Ga0206677_10002156_pt1 | contig 17680 bp, 19 predicted proteins | sample M130m12015metaG_FD_155475 | JGI IMG/M metagenome (GOLD analysis project Ga0206677, IMG submission 155475) | Ammonia-oxidizing marine archaeal communities from Monterey Bay, California, United States - M1 30m 12015 | ecosystem: Environmental > Aquatic > Marine > Intertidal zone | place: USA...
CTGAAGGGATCGCTGCTTTCCTAGAGAAACGCAAGCCTGAGTATGACGGATGACCCAAAATATCTATGATTATCTGGCCTATCAAATCGCTACACGCCCGGATGCGCCAGCTATGTCTGACAGTAAGGGTATCACCTTAAACTATGATGCCTTGGGTGCGGCATGTGATGAAGTCACAGAAACTCTTGTAGCTAGAGGTGTGCAGTCGGGCGATCGGGTTTTACTGCTGTCTGAAAATTGTGTGACGGCCGTAGGGGTTCTATTTGCTGTTTGGAAAATAGGGGCCTGTGTGGTTCCGGTGAATGCGCGTCAGACTGAGGCCGAGGTTGCTCGCGTTATTGGGCATTGTGAACCATCCATCATTGTCATGACGACCAATGTTTCAATTGATGCTCAGCAACACGCTGTGCGGTTAAATGGGGTTGAGGCTACAGGCAGCTATGGCTCAATGCATGTCGCGGCAGGAATTGTTGGGCCATCTGACATGGCAGATGATGTTGCTGTTTTATTATATACTACGGGTACTACGGGTGATCCCAAGGGTGTTATGCTAACCCATGAAAACGTAAAATTTGGCGGGCTTACGTCGGCCAATTTACGCGACATGACGCATGCTGATGTCGTTTATGGAGTTTTGCCAACAACGCATGTCTTTGGACTTTGTTCAGTGGTTGTTGCTGCTGTTTATGTTGGTGCACCTGTTTTGCTCGCCCCGCGATTTGAAGTGGCCAACGTTTATCGAGCATTGTGCGCCGGAGTGACATTGTTTTCAGGCGTCCCACAGATGCATGCTTTGTTGATGCAGTATACAAAAGAACAGGGTTTGAAAGCTTTGGGTTCGGAAACATTACGCTATGTCTCCTCAGGGGCTGCACCGCTTGACCCAACTTGGAAGCGTGAGGCAGAAGCTTTCTATGGTGTCGCCCTTCAAAACGGATATGGGATGACGGAGACCACCGCTGGAATTTCTGCAACCCGAAATCAAATTGGCATGGTCGATACCTCAGTGGGGCCACCACTGCCTAATGTTGAGGTTAGGATTGATCGAAGCGTAGAGGGAGGAAATGAAAACATGGGGGAGGTGCTGTCGCGCGGGCCACATGTGATGAAAGGGTACTACAGGAACCCAGAAGAGACTGCCAAAGTCTTGGACCCTGATGGTTGGTTGCACACAGGAGATTTGGGGCGGATTGATGGAAAGGGTTTGCTGCACATTCTGGGGCGATCAAAAGAGCTGATCATTCATGGTGGTTTTAATGTCTACCCGCCTGAAGTTGAGGCTGCGTTGAACGATCACCCTCTGGTAGTTCAGGCTGCTGTAATTGGGCGATCTAAAGATGGTGACGAAGAGGTGCTTGCATTTGTGCAGGTGGCCGACCTGAAATGTATTTCTGTTCGGGAATTGCGAGGCTTTGTCGCGCAACGTTTGGCTGCGTATAAACGACCTAAGGAGATTATTTTGGTTGAAGCTTTGCCTGCTGCCCCAACTGGGAAAATTCTAAAGCATAAGCTATTGGCAACATTTTCTTATCTGTTGGATTGAACTTTAGGGTGGGATTACCCCACCCGTAAATTAAACTTCTGTTGATATAGCCGCCGTGCGTATGCCGCGGATATTTTTACCGTATGGCGCTGGGTTTGCGACAGAACCACCACGAAACACTGCAGAGCCTGCAACGAGTACGTCAGCACCTGCATTGGCAACCAGAGGTGCAGTTGTTGTGTCGACGCCACCATCAATTTCGATGTGGATCGGGCGATCTCCGATCATGGAACGGATTTGATGTACCTTTTCCACTTGAGAATGGATAAACTTTTGGCCACCAAAACCGGGGTTTACTGTCATCACACAGACCAGATCGACCATGTCCAAAAGGTACTCAATTGAGGACGCTGGCGTCGCGGGATTGAGGGCTATGCCAGCCTTTGCACCGTTCCCACGGATGGCTTGCATCGTGCGGTGAATGTGCGGCGTTGCCTCTATGTGGGCGGTAATTACATCTGCACCAGACTCAGCGAAAGCTTCAATGTAACTGTCCACAGGTGATATCATTAAATGGACATCCATGACGCCTTTGATGTGGGGGCGAATGGCTGCACAGGTCGCTGGGCCAAATGTGATGTTAGGCACGAAATGGCCGTCCATAACATCAACATGGACCCAGTCGGCCCCTTGGGCTTCGATTGCCTCGCATTCAGCGCCAAAGTTGGCGAAATCAGCCGCGAGGATAGACGGTGCTATTTTTAGGGAGCGGTTAAATGTCATAGTGTGCCTTTTTGGGTTTTTAACTGTTGCTGTGTTTTGAGGCTTAAGTAAGGAACTTAGAGTTGGAGCTTGTTTGGAAAAACCTAGAAAGCGGTCGATTTATTATACTTTATAGCACTCCCGGTACCAGTCTACTAATGCTTGAGTTCCTGTCTTAATTGAAGAGTCTGTTGCTCGCCTGTTATAAATTTGAGCAAATTTGTTGCAGTCTGTTTACTTTCTGAATTTTTGCAAGCAGTGCGTGAAGTGTGTTAAAGTTGTGGAACCTGCTGTGTTATTAATCAACGCTGCACTCGGCATTGCAAATAGCTTTGAATTTGGTTGGAGCACGGTGCGGTAAATCAATTTTAAACGCTATGCACTATGAAATCATTTTTACTACTGAGTTACACTAAGGTCAAAATTGATTTGATGGCTGAAAAGGGAAGCATATGTTCATCGGGTTGGATTTGGGAACGTCCGGTTTACGGGCTTTATTAATTGATGTCTCAGGTTGTGTAGTAGGTGAAGCAGACTCCAGTTATGATGTAGCCCATCCCAATGTTGGTTGGTCTGAGCAAGATCCTAATGACTGGACGTTGGCGTGTAAGGTTGTGATGGCAGACCTGCGTGATGCCCACCCCAAGGCCTTTGAGGCAGTACGGGGCATTGGTATTTCAGGGCATATGCATGGTGCGACTTTGTTAGACCAGAATGGAAAAGTACTGCGTCCCTGCATCTTATGGAATGATACGCGAAGCCATGTTGAGGCATCTGTACTTGATGAGATGCCGATGTTTCGCACATTGACGGGCAATATTGTTTTCCCCGGCTTTACTGCGCCTAAGGTTAGATGGGTAGCGAAACATGAGCCCGAAGTTTTTGCCAAGACTGCGATGGTCTTACTCCCAAAGGATTACATGAATTTTTGGCTTACCGGGAGCTATTCTGCGGATATGTCTGACAGTGCAGGCACCTCTTGGCTTGATGTTGGTGCGCGCGATTGGTCTGATGATTTGCTTGTGGCAACAGGCCTAACACGATCACAAATGCCAAAGCTTTTTGAGGGTTCACAAGTGGTTGGTAACTTACGTCAAACGATTGCTGAGGAATACGGTTTGCCAAGTGGTGTCCAAATTGTGGCAGGTGGTGGTGATAATGCTAGTGCTGCATGTGGCGTTGGGGCGATGTCGGAAGGAACAGGTTTTGTGTCATTGGGTACATCAGGTGTTTTACTGGTGGGGCGTGATGGCTTTTCTCCAAAGGCAGATAGTGCTGTGCACACTTTCTGTCATGCGGTTCCTGAACAATGGTATCAGATGGGTGTTGTTTTGGCGGCGACTGATAGCCTTAATTGGCTTGGCCGCATCACTGGACAAAGGCCTGCCGACCTCACCGCAGAGTTGGGTGATACTCTACGCGCTCCAACTGCAGTGCAATTTTACCCCTACCTTTCGGGTGAACGGACACCTCACAATGACAGTACAGTGCGTGCTGGTTTTGTTGGATTAGACGTCGCTACAGACCGTGTCGAGATGACTCAAGCGGTACTGCAAGGTGTGAGCTTTGCATTGCGTGACAGTCTTGAGGCTTTGCGCATGACTGGTACGAACCTTGATACCATACTGGCCATTGGAGGTGGTACACAGTCGTCATATTGGGTTGAAATGTTGGCAACAGTTTTGAATCTGAAGCTTGAATTACCCGAACAAGGTGACTTTGGCGCCGCGCTTGGCGCTGCAAGATTGGCTATTTGTGGGGTGACAGGTGATGCAGTTGTCGATGTAATGAAGAAGCCAGCATTGGCCAAAACGATTGTTCCAAACGCTTCAATGATGGACGCTTATCAAGTGCGTTACGAACAATTCCGCAATAATTTTCCTGCGTTGAAAACGATGCAATAGAAATGGAAAATTGGTTGGGGCCGTAAGGTGGACTCCTTCATCTATGATGCTCTATTGAGCATGATTATTCTCGGTAAGCATCCAGATTAAAAAGAAGTAAAATGACAAAAGATTTAACATTAGTCGCTGATGTAGGCGGTACAAACACACGATTTGCTTTGGCTGACAATCATGGCGTAATTTCGGATAGTTCCATTCGGTATTCAAATACCCAAGTTGATAGTTTCCTTGAGGCTGCTCAATCCTATGTCGCGACTCTAGGCGGAGAGAAGCCAAATCGTCTTTGTACCGCGATTGCGGGACCTGTTTCAGGTGGCAAAGGTAAGTTGACCAACGGTGATTGGGTGTTTGATGCCGATGTATTAGTGCAATCTCTGGATGTTAAAGAAGCACATCTTTTAAATGATTTGGCAGCTCTCGGTTATGCTGTAGATGTTTTGCCTGATAATGCGGTGACCCAGATTAGTGGTGGTAAACCATATGGAGATCAAGCTCTGGTTGCGGGGATCGCTACAGGGTTTAATATAAGTATGTGCCACAAGGGCCATGTGATAGAGGCAGAGTTGGGGCATGCGAGCCTACCCAGCAGTGTGATGGATGTTTTGTGTGATGCAGTTGGTGATCATGCAAGCAGATTTCACAAAGTTGAAGCGCTGTTTTCAGGTGACGGGCTTGCTGCGTTGCATGTTGCACTTGGTTTCGAAGCAACGGATCCTGCACAAATTACGCTACCTGCATCTGAAGAAGGGGCCCAGACGGTTGCCCTTTTTGCAAAGACCCTGGGTCTTTTCTGCTGTGAACTTAACTATCAATATATGCCTTTGGCGGGTCTTTACTTTAATGGAAGTGTGGCACGTGCAATTATTGGCTCAGAAGTGGCAGCTGAGGCAATCGCCACCGAAGCTGCTAAAGACGAAATATTCTCTAATCGCTTTGGGCAAATACCAATGTATTTAATTACTGAAGATAATGCAGCGTTACACGGGTGCGCGCGATACGCTCAATCGCGGGCTTAAGTTGATCTTTACCTGCAGTGGTTGGATTTGTGTTTTGAAATTACTCTGATATTTCTCTTGCCATAGCATCCAGAATAACATGATGAAGGATGGGTTATGGCACAAAAACTAGCGAACCGCTTACTGCTTTGCGCGACATGCGAACGTCAGAGTGATGTGACCGTGCGTCAAGACTGCGCAAACTTGCGTGTTGCGCTCGAACTTGCTGGATTAAGTGAGCAGATCGAGGTGGTGGCGACACCTTGCCTTGGCGGATGTGTCGATACGGTCAACATTGCTCTTCAAGGCGAGGGGCGTGGCACATACGTATTTGACGGGTTGGAGATCAAAGAGTCTGAAGCGGAAATCGTTAAGCTGTGTCAGATGTTTCTTGAACTAAAGAATGGTTGGATCGAAGATGCCCGCCCATTGGGCGAGCTGCGCAATCGCTTGCGCGCCCGCATCCCAACGATGAATTAATTTGTTGTGTTTGTGACCTGAACACCGACCCGCAATGGGACACCACCAACGCTAAGCTGGCTGTGGTCGTTTGAATTCAGCGCGACTTCGATCAGCACTTCACCTTCAGGCAAGTGATCTATGTGGAACCAATCCGCATAGAGGCGCGCAATCTTATCGCCGTTCACATAGAGATGCGCATGGCCTTCGCCTGTTAAATCAACCGTGCTGGCGTTTTGAGGAGCGAAGGTAAAGTTGGTTTTCTCAATCTTGAGGTTCCAGCCCGACGCCGGATCTTTGAATACCTGTGCAGCAAGTGTTGGGGCAGTATCACTTGCAGGTAGGTCGATTGATGTGATTGTTGAATGATCGTGGCCACCGCCACCGTGTCCAGTCGCGTGATCGTGGCCGTCAAACGTGACACCATTACCAGCCGCAATTGTGAACCCGATGCCGCCACCAAAGAGCAAACCGATCAGGAGCATTGAAAGTCTACGATCCATGTCGTTTTTCCTGTTTGAGAAAGTGGGAAGCGGTGGTTAGGCCGCTTCGCCTTCTTTGGTCCAAAAGTATGCGCAAAATGCACCGAGGGTGATCCAAGCGGCCAATCCAACACTCAGTGCACGAGAAGCAAACAACGCACCGATTTCTGTTGGAACGGGCCCTGTGAACTCAGCTGGTTGTGGTGCACCAATGATGTGGGGCAGCAGCAGAAGCACAATCGCAGCGCCAACGCCAATCATTGTGAAGTGGAATGCGATCAACCACATCGCGATTGCAGCTGTTGCAACAGTCGCAAACCACCAGTACTGGCGCAACAGCACGTCGGCTGCCGCAACACCCGGTACTTCAGGGGGCAACGAAAAGGCTGGTGCAAGGTGCGCTGCAATGAAGCCCATAAGACCCCAGATCATGCCGTTGCGCAGGGTGATGTCGGCGCCACGTTCTTCTGCAATGCCCATGAGCGCCACAAGGATCATCGCATAACCGCAGTAGGTCAGCATGGTGAACAGAACAGAAAGGAGATCACGCATGGGATCAAACCCACTCACGTCTTGAATTGCCGAAATGGGAGCTGCACCAAAATGCACCAAGGTGCCAGTTTCATAAAGTTCAGCGTGCAATAACACAGGTTGCACGAACGCATACTGCAACAGGGCGATCAACAACCCAGCCGTAGCGCCAGCGAATAACGCGCTGGTTACAATGCGTGCAAACATTTTAGTGGCAGGGGAAGCCAGTTGCGTGACGCACGTCGTGTGCCGCATCGTGCAATGCTGCTGCTTGAACGTGGCCAGTGACGGCAATAATGCCTACGCCAAGGATCAATGCGAAAAATGCAGACGCCAAACCTGTGCGGCTGGCTGATGTGTGATCTTCTACGGTCATAGTTGCTGCAGTCGTCTTCATTGGTCTTCTCCTTACTGTCACACCCGACAGATCTAATTACGTTTCAGCCCGGCAGGTCTCCTGGCTTGCGTGTCATCACGTGGCTTCGACCTTCCCCACCAAATAGGGTGAGTGGCAAATTCGAAACCCGCTCTTCGCATACAGTCGCGGGGGCGGCCTGGGATTTGGTTGACTTAAACCTAACCCAATTCCCTCTTCGTTCATCGGCAAAACCGACGAACACCAAGCCCTTTACGTCTACAACCCCATCCGTGAGTCGCACAAGGGACAACTTAATGCCGAAGGCTATTCTGGCCGTTTACGTCGTAATAAGTACGCATCCATGATCCATCCATGGGCGGCGCGTGCTTTTACTCGGGCCGAAATGATCTCGTCTTTGACAAGATCAAGCGGGCCAGAGCGGATGATTTGATTTTCCATCCCCAGATATGCGCCCCACCAGATGTCAAAATCTGCACCATTCAGTGTTTGAAATGCACAGTTGCCATCGAGCATAAAAATGGCGCTGTCAGCACCTTTGGGCCAACCGTTATCGCGCAACTGTCGCCCCGTGGTCACAATAAAGGGTGCCCCTATTTCATTCACAGGGATTGCGTGGGCTGCAGTCAAGACTTGAAGCGTTGTGATACCCGCAACGACGCGTACCTTTGGATAGGGTTTGAGACGCGATGCAATACGCAGCGAACTGTCATAAAGCGATGGGTCGCCCCAGATCAACAACGCCGCGCGTTCAGTTTTACCTGCGGCCTTGATCCAAGCATCCGCGATTGCATCGTGCCACAGATCAACGTTTTCTAAGTAGTCACCATCTGATTTACGCACGGGCAGATCAAATTCGATAATCTGTGGGCCATCGCCCACTACAACCTTCTCAACAATCTGTCGGCGCAGATCAGCAAGGTCGGATTTTTCACCGCCCTTACGGGGGATCAGAATCGTTGTCGCTTCTTGGATTGCGCGTGCGCCTTCAAATGTAAGGTGGTCAGGATTGCCGGTCCCGATGCCGATGAGCGTTAGGCTATCCATCGTCGTAATCTGTCGCCAAAGGACCGTATAGGATCAGGGCCGGGTTCGGTGAAAACTCTGCCAGAAGTTCCTTCGCCAATTCCGAAACTGTGGTGCGCTTTAACGACTGTTCTGGTGTGCTGACGGCTTCGGCCAAAAGGGCGGGTGTGTCACGTGGCAAACCATGCGCGATCAATTTTTCAAGCAAGGCCGGAAACGTCCGTTTACCCATGAACACCACGGTTGTTGCCATAGGATCGGCAAGTGCCACTAGATTCGCATCATTAGGCAAAGTGCCATCCACATCATGTCCAGTCACGAACTGCACGCGGCGTGCCGTCATTCGGCGGGTGAGCGGAATGCCTGCCGCGGCCGCAGCAGCGCAGGCTGATGGTATGCCAGGGATGATTTCGTAAGGAATGCCCGCTTCGCGCAGCGCTACAATCTCTTCCTCAAGGCGCCCAAACATTCCGCCATCGCCACTTTTTAGGCGTACAACACGTGCGCCTGTTTGCGCATACTCAACCAACAATTGACTGACATGGCTTTGCTTAGGGGATGCGCGGCCTGCGCGTTTCCCAACGCCGACCAAATCGGCACCCTTGCCAGCATGTGACAGAATAGGACCGGATGACAGGTCATCAAACAAAACAGCGTCCGCTGTCTTTAAACGGTCCACCGCTTTCAAAGTGAGCAATTCAGGATCGCCAGGTCCAGAGCCGACGAAGCTTACAAAACCGGTCATTTAGCTGGCCTCTGCAATCAGGTGAAAGAATGTGCCTGTGACGTTGCCATTGATGGAGCCGGTTTCTGGAACTGGGTTGCCTTCTGCGTCCAAGACTTCGGCCAGCGGTGCATCAGGTTCTTCTAGAATGGTGGAATAATGGAACTCATGGCCACGCAATACTTCACCCGTGTTAAACCCCGGCATAGGTGCAATCAAATGCGCTTTGCGGTAGCCAAGGTGGAACTTGCGCTTTTCATAGCTGGTGACAAGGCCAAGAAGGCCTAGCATTTCGTGGCTGTTCCCTTCCTTGTCGACCAAGGTTTTACCCAACGCCATGTAGCCGCCACACTCCCCGTGCACAGGTCGTGTTTTGGCGTGTTCGATCATCGCTTTGCGAAAGTTAGACGCGGCGGCCAACGCACCTGCGTGTAATTCGGGGTATCCACCGGGCAACCAAACCAGATCCGCGTCATTGCCAGGTGCTTCATCGGCAAGTGGTGAGAACGGAATGATCTCTGCCCCATGCGCCCGCCATCCAGCGACTAGGTGCGGGTAGGTGAATGAGAATGCAGCGTCCTGAGCCAACGCGATCCGTTGCGCAGGTGGTTTAGGCAGTTGGCCTGCTGGCAATGGGTCGCCACCTGTCGCTGCGGCTTTGATCGCCTCTAAATCCACGTTCTCGCGCAGGAAGTTGGCATACCCAGAAATCGCCGCTTCAAGGTCGGGATGTTCTACCGCTTGGATTAGTCCAAGGTGGCGTTCAGGCAACGCAAGATCGCCGCGGCGGGGCAAGCTCCCTAGCACCTTAATACCGTGTTTCTCCATGCCCAATCGGGTCAGACGTTCGTGGCGTGGTGACGCCACACGGTTCAGGATCACACCTGCGAAATTAAGATCGGGATTATACTTGGCAAAGCCCAAAGCTGTTGCCGCCGCAGACTGTGCTTGACCGCTGACATCAATCACAAGGATCACGCCCCAGCCCATTTTGGCCGCAGTCTCTGCGCTGGTTCCGTGCCCTGTTGCACCCGGTTTCGCAACGCCATCATACAAGCCCATCGACCCCTCAGCGATCACGATGTCTGATCCTTCAGCTTGCGCTGAAATCGCGCCCAACAGTGTCAGGTTCATCGCCCATGTATCAAAGTTGAATGAGGGCCTGCCAGCTGCTGCGCGGTGAAACGCAGGGTCAATATAATCGGGACCACTTTTGAAGGGCTGAACGTTCAAGCCGTCCTCAGCCAATGCCCGCAGCAATCCCAACATGACAGTTGTTTTGCCGGTGCCCGAACTGGGGGCGGAAATGAGTAGGCCTTTGGGCGTATTATTCATCGTCAGGACTCCAGCTGGCCCAAGGGCTGTCAGCAGTTTGAGGGCGATAACGGCGGTCATAGTCAGTCGCGTAAAGACAGCTTTCGTCGAACCCTTCTCCAGCCAACGCCGGACCAACAAGGATCAACGCGGTACGTGCGATTTCTGGTGTGACGGTTGCGGCGATGGTTGACAAGGTTGCGCGGATGATTTGTTCGTCTGGCCATGATGCGCGGTACACAACCGCAACAGGGCAATCATCACCATAAGACGGGGTAAGATCAGCAACAACGGTATTAAGGTTCTGGATAGACAGGTGGATTGCGAGCGTCGCGCCGGTGGCTGCGAAGTTCTTTAGGCTTTCACCCTCTGGCATTGAGGATGCGCGGCCAGGTGTGCGTGTTAACACAACCGATTGTGCCAACCCGGGCAATGTCAGTTCTGTGCCCAGTGCAGCGGCTGCAGCAGCAAAAGATGGAACGCCTGGTGTTACGCTGACCGAAATGTTTTCAGCGCGCAGACGGCGCATTTGTTCACCCATTGCAGACCACACAGACAAGTCGCCTGAGTGCAAACGCGCCACGTCTTTGCCCGCCTCAGTTGCTGTTTTGATGGTGGCGATGATGGTATCAAGGTCCATCGCTGCGGTATTAATGATATCAGCGTTGGCAGGGCAGTGGCCCAAAATTTCCTGTGGAACCAGTGATCCTGCGTATAGGCAGACAGGGCATGCCGCGATGATGTCGCGGCCACGCAGGGTCAAAAGATCGGCGGCACCAGGGCCCGCGCCAATGAAGTGTACAGTCATGATTTGGGTCCTTGGGCGATGGCACAGGTTGCCATGCGGTCATTAGAAATGGAACGGGGTGCCAGCAACTTTGCATCTTTACCCAAAGCAGCAAGGGCAGCGGCTTCGGCCACGCTACCCGTGTCACGGTGGGTTTGGCTGGCTTGTGATTGGGTCTGGGTTTCGATGTGGGTCAATGCAGATGCGTCAATTGAAACGATCCGTGCGCCAATGGTTTTTGCAAAATCAATGAACACAGGGGCTTTGGATTTGTCTTTGGCCGTCGCAATAGCATCTACCGCGTTAATGCCCGCTTCGCTGAGGGCAGAGGTTAAGCTGTCGACGGTCGCACTGCTGCGAAACCCAAATCCTGCAACGATCATCGTATCGCGCTCCACTGGACAATGGGATAGGCGCTAGACCAACCACGTTTTGTACCAAGAGGTTTGGAGTTGGCGATTTCGATGCGTATCAACTCACCGCCTTTGGCAGCATGCGCTTGCGCAACAATTACCTCAGATTCTAGGGTCACGGCATTGGTTACAAAGCGGCAGCCTACAGGCATGATATTCCAAAGAGCATCTAGCAACTCTTGAGTTAAACCCCCGCCAACAAACACAACGTCTGGTGCGGGCAGGTCGTCTAACACGTCAATTGATTTGGCGGTGATAACGTCCAACCGCTCCACACCCAGAGTCATAGCATTATGCGCAGCGCGCGCAGCACGTTCAGAGTTTTCTTCTACTGCAGTGGCGGTGACAGATGGATGACTTAGCAACCATTCAATTGCGATTGATCCAGACCCTGTGCCAAGGTCCCAAAGGTGTTCACCAAATTTTGGCGCAAGAGCAGACAAAGTAATGGCGCGAATAGGGCGTTTGGTGATCTGCCCATCATTGGCAAATAGCGCATCGTCTTTGCCTGATGCTTTGCTGATAGCAGGACCACTGCCTTTGATATCAATCGCTACACAAATTGGATGCTGAACTGCCTCACTGAGTTGATCAAACGCAGTGACTTGCTGACGTGGACCACCAAGGGCTTCCAAAACTGTCAGGTCACTGTCGCCAAAACCGTTGTCTGAAATGTAACTGTTTAACTCCTGCACAGCCGCGCCATCGCGCAAAAGTGCGATACACCGCTGACCTGTGGAAAGATGCGCGCGCAGGCGCGTTAATGGTGCTGCATGTAGTCCAAGGCAAAGTGTGTTTTCTAACGGCCAACCCATCTGAGCGGCAGCCAGTGAAAAGGTTGCGGGTCCTGCGATTGAAGTCCATTCATTTGGCTGTAAGTGGCGGGCGAAAACGCTGCCTGCACCAAACCAAAACGGATCGCCAGAGGCTAAGGCGACAACGCGTTTGCCTCGCAACTCCAAAAGCTGTGGGATACCATCGGCAAAGGGAACCGGCCAAGTTATCAACTCGGCATCAATCTCAGGCAGTAGTGACAAGTGGCGTGCGGCCCCCATAACGAATTCAGCGCTTTGAAGTGCCTTGAGGCTTGCAGGCGTCATGGCATTTGGTCCATCTTCGCCTAAGCCCAAAATGGTCAACCAAGGAACATTAGACATGACAGATCACCTGCTTATCCTTGGCGGCACCACAGAGGCCACGGGTTTGGCCCATGTTCTGCATGACGCTGGCATTAACGCTACGTTTTCCTACGCGGGTCGTGTTGCACGCCCCAAACGCCAACCTTTGCCCACACGCATTGGTGGTTTTGGTGGTGTTGAAGGATTGGTCAAATACATTGCTGAAAACGCTATCACGCATGTGGTCGATGCGACCCATCCGTTCGCTGCCCAAATGAGTATGAACGCGGTTGCCGCATGTGCGCAAACGAATGCGCATTTGCTGGCTTTGACGCGACCCAAATGGGTTGCGCAAGCGGGCGATCAATGGCGGCATGTTGCGGATATTGATGGTGCTGTTGCCGCGCTCGACGGACCCGCGCAAAAAGTGATGTTGGCGATCGGTCGTATGCATTTGGACGCCTTTGCACTGTGCTCGCAGCATCAATATTTGTTGCGCCTTGTGGATGCCCCAAGTGGCGAAGTTCCATTGCCAAACCGAAGTATCATCGTTGATCAAGGGCCCTTTAGCGTCGAGAACGACACGGCCTTGATGCGGGATCATAAGATCGAATTGGTTGTTGCTAAAAATGCTGGGGGCAGTGGAGCACGCGCTAAAATTGATGGGGCCCGCGCCTTGAATATTCCGATCATTATGATCGACCGTCCGCACATCCCCGCGCGCCCCGAAGTGGGAACGGCACAAGAGGTTTTGGACTGGATGGCTCATTTGGCAAGCGATCTTGGTGTGTAAACAATCGTGCCAATCTCGCGCTCGATAATGCGCGTTTGGCTGGAGCCCACCAAAACCATCGTGCGCATGTCTGCCATGTCTGCTGTGGTTTGTGACAGTGGTACAATCTTGATCGTCTCATTAGGGCGCGACACGTTACGCGCGAAGATAATGGGGCGATCATCGCCACAGGCATCTTTGAGGATTTCAAGCGTGCGCTCAAACCCTTCAGGTCGTGATTTGCTGCGTGGGTTATAAAAGGCCATAGCAAAATCGGCTTCGGCCGCTAGGCGCAACCGTTTTTCGATGATGGACCATGGTTTTAGATTGTCACTTAAATTGATGGCGCAGAAATCATGACCAAGGGGCGCACCGGCACGTGCAGATGCAGCCAACATTGCAGTGATACCAGGCAGAACGCTGATATCAATGTTTAGCCAATCCTTAGGCCCGTTTTCGAGCGCTTCAAAAACAGCGGCAGCCATTGCAAACACACCGGGGTCACCGGATGAAACGACGACGACATGTTTCCCTTCAAGCGCCATTTCCAGTGCATGCTGGGAGCGGTCAATCTCAACTCGGTTGTCGCTGCCGTGGCGCGTTAGACCGTCGCGCGGCGCAATGCGATCCACATAGGGAAAGTAGCCAACAATGTCGGTTGCCTTGGCCAAGGCATCAGTGACTTGCGGCGTGACAAGATCATCATCACCTGGTCCAATACCAGCTATGACAACGCTACCGCTCATGGACGGCGACCTTGACCGTGCACCACAATGATTGAGAAGTAAGGCGTCACTTTTTCACCCGCTTCGCTTAGCTTGCTGACGGTTTGGTTTGGCATCGTTGCGAACTCAACAATCCACGCGTCATCGAATTTTCCAGCAGTGCGCAGTGCACTGCGGACTTTCTCGATGTTGCGGCCAATTTTCATCACGACCAATGCGTCTGTGTCTGCCATGCGGCGGGACAATTCGTCTTCGGGCAGGGTGCCCATCAGAACGGTCAAAACATCATCGCCCCAAGTGATTGGATGACCCGTTGCCGTCCATGCGCCCGACATTCCAGTGATCGCAGGAACTACATCAACAGGCACGTCATTTTTCAGGCGTTCATACATGTGCATGAACGAACCGTAGAAAAACGGATCGCCTTCGCACAAAACAACAACGTCTTCGCCTGATTGGGCGAGGGCACGCAGGTGTATCGCGCAATCCTCGTAGAACGCAGCAAGGATTTCGTTGTAACGCGGATCACTCAGCGGAATTTCAGTGGTGACTGGGTATTCCATCGCGAATTCGATGACTCCCTCGGGCAGCATTGATTCAGCAATCTGCCTTGATTGCCCTTTACGTCCTGCCTTGCGGAAAAAGGCAACATGTTTGGCGTTACGCACCAGGCGATCCGATTTCACGCTTAATAAATCAGGATCACCCGGTCCGAGGCCAACGCCGTATATTGTACCTGTGCTCATTCTGCACGGCTCGCAATAGCATTGATCGCGGCAACTGTGATTGCGGACCCGCCCAAGCGGCCTTCAACAATGGCCCATGGTAACGGGTTGGCTTCTCGCAACGCTTCTTTGCTTTCTGCGGCACCGATGAAACCAACAGGGCACCCGATGATAGCGGCGGGACGTGGGCAGTCGGGGTCTTCTAACATGTTCAACAAATGGAACAGCGCAGTTGGTGCATTGCCAATAGCGACCAATGCGCCCTCAAGGTGTGGACGCCACAATTCAAGTGCTGCAGCGGAGCGTGTATTGGACATCTCTTTGGCCATGTCAGGAACCCGTGGATCACGAAGGGTACAGATCACTTCATTGTCCGCAGGCAGACGTTTGCGCGTAACACCCTCGGAAACCATATGGGCGTCACACAGAATTGGTGCACCATTTTGCAATGCAGCGCGTGCGGCCGGGCCAAATGTATCTGAAAAGCGTACATGTTTTGCTAGATCAACCATGCCAGCGGCATGGATCATACGCACTGCGATGCTTTCGTGATTGTCGTCAAAACGGGCCAAATCGGCTTCTGCCCTGATGGTGGCAAAGCTGCCTTTGTAGATGGTCGCGCCATCGGTCTCATAGGTGTATGGCATCAGTGGCGTCCTAATTCATTGATCACGGCTTCTATAATAGAGTCGGGTTTGATCCCTTGAAGCACTGGGACATCCCACGAAACCCCATTCAAAACAAGGTCAAAGCCGCCTTTCTGCCCTACAAGCACTACATCCGCATTGCGCGGTCGCGCACAACCTTTGGTACAGCCCGATACGTGCAATGACCGACCATTAAGATGTGGGGTGAGAGCACGTGCAATGGCACGGGTTTTTTGTTTGGTAGCGGAGCAAGCTGGTGCTCCGGGGCAGGCATCTACGCCAAGTTCAGGTGCGTCTGGTGTAGTGAGAAAACTGGTATCTCCTGCGTCTAATTGGCCGCTTAGAAGAAACATGCGTGAGTGCGTGAGCGTCAGTGTTGAAGTTGTATTTGCGGATAATAACGCGCGTAATTCGTTGGTAGGTAAGCTGCCAAATGGTGCACCAAAAACGCGCGCTTGGGGCAATTGTCCGGGCACAAGTTGTGGAGCAGGCTTATGCGAGGTCTCGCGCGCGAAACGAAGAGGCAAAGGCACTGACCCAAGATGTGCGGCCATGCGCCGTGTATCGTTGTCGCGGGTTTGTGTGAACCACCGTGCGATGCTGATTAATTCGTTAATCGCCGTGCCTGCTGTGACAGCTGCGCCACGGGGCGAACCATCGGCGCGAACGATCAAGCCACAGGGGCCTTTTTCGATCCGAATATCGGCGGGTGCATCGCTAAGTTGGGGTGGGCCATCAACATCAATTGCAAAACCGAATTTGCTGGGTAACTCTGGAAGTTCAGCTAGGCGTTCTGTGAGTTCAAGCGCAAGGCGCGCCGCTAGGCCATCAGTTGATCGCAGTGGAGCACAGATGATGTTGCGCCGCGCTTCGAGTTCAGGGGTTTCATCAAGTAGGTCAAGCACGAGCAATTCATCAAGAACCGCTTGATGATCGTGTGATTTGATCCCGCGCAGTTGTAGGTTCGCACGATTGGTGAGGTCGATGACACCGTTGCCAAATGTCATGGATACATCACAAAGTCCAAGAGCCTGTTCATTCGAGAGCTGCCCCATGCTTGGTCGCACTCGCATGATGAGGCCGTCGCCAGATTGCATCGGTTGCAAGGCACCGGGGCACCAGCCTTTTACTTCGGGGCCGCTCACGACAACCGTTCCAATTCAGCGGCAATCGAATTGCGCCGTGTGTTCCATAAGCCAGCGTCATAAAGCGCTTTGAAACGATCACGCATGGCTGCAAGGGCTTCGGGGTTTGCATCCTCGAGGAATGAAACAACGCTGTCTTCACCAAGGGTGGCGTCATAATAAAGATCGAATAGATGAGCCGGGACCACTTGGGCCAGATGTGCGAATGCAGCCATGTGATCCAAGGTTGCTGCGATTTCGGCAGCGCCGCGAAAACCGTGACGTTGCATGCCGGCAATCCAGTCGGAATTGGCTGCGCGGGCGTGGACAACGCGGGCGATTTCCTCAGACAAACCCCGTGCACGGGGTTTGCCTGAAACGGTGTTGTCGAGGTGATAAAGCTTGATGTCGCCACCACCCGTTGCGGCCTTTGCAGCCGCAAAGCCCGCCTCGTGAGTGGCGTAATCGACGGCAAGTAACAGATCAGTTTCAGGCAGGTCCTGTGGATGAACAAAGCTGTCAGCTGCCGCAACGCGGGCTTTGATACCCTCTGCGTTCAGTGTGATGTTTTGACCGTCCAGGGCATATGAGCTGGCCTTTAGCCATGCAGCGCCTGCAGCAACACGGCTTTCCTCATCATAGGTTTCCACCAATGCACCCATGCCAAGGCCGTAGCTGGCAGGCGCTGGGCCGAACACGCGGTCTTCGGCGTCTTTGCCAGCATATGGGTTCCAGTCGGCGGCCTCATCACGTTTGGACAGTGCGCGGATGGCCTGGGAAAATAGGGCAGAGAGGGTTGGGAACACATCGCGAAACAGGCCGGAAACACGCAGGGTGACATCAAGGCGTGGGCGTTCCAGTTCAGTGATAGGTATGATTTCGACCCCAGAAACCCGTTCTGATCCTTCATCCCAAACGGGTTTCACCCCCAGTAGATGTAACGCCATCGCAAATTCTTCGCCAGCGGTGCGCATTGTGGCGGACCCCCACAGGTCGACGATCAATCCTTTGGGCCAATCGCCTTCTTCCTGCAGGTGACGGCGCACCAGCTCTTCGGCAAGCTTGACGCCTTGGGTATATGCAGAACGCGTGGGGACTGATCGCGGGTCGGTCGTAAATAAATTGCGCCCTGTTGGCAGCACATCGGTGCGGCCACGGTAGGGTGACCCCGATGGTCCCGCATCTATCCGTTTGCCAGCAAGCGCATCAATCAGTCCGGTTTGTTCGCCTTGTGAAGATTGCGTTGCATCAAAGGTGCCTGAGACAACTGGTGCGCGGCCATAGATATGCAGGCCGTTACCAAACTGGCTTTC
>Ga0206677_10002160_pt1 | contig 17660 bp, 14 predicted proteins | sample M130m12015metaG_FD_155475 | JGI IMG/M metagenome (GOLD analysis project Ga0206677, IMG submission 155475) | Ammonia-oxidizing marine archaeal communities from Monterey Bay, California, United States - M1 30m 12015 | ecosystem: Environmental > Aquatic > Marine > Intertidal zone | place: USA...
GCATGTCCCTAAAATCAATCAGAAGTTACGAACCCTGCAGGATGTAGGTTTAGGCTATATACGACTGGGGCAGCCATCTACAACGTTAAGTGGCGGTGAAGCACAGCGTGTAAAATTAGCCACCGAGCTCAGTAAGAAAGACACCGGAAATACCATGTACATCTTAGATGAGCCGACTACTGGATTGCATTTCGAAGATGTTAAGGTGCTGCTCGAAGTAATTCAAAGACTCGTAGATCATGGGAATACGGTGATTATCATCGAGCATAATATGGATGTCATTAAGCAAGCAGATCATATTATCGACTTGGGTCCAGAAGGTGGATCTGGCGGTGGTAGAATCGTTGCAGAAGGGACTCCAGAGGAGGTAATAAAGATTAGCGAAAGTATTACAGGTCAATTTTTAGCCGTTGAATTAGAATAATCCATCAGTACTTTTGCGTATCTTATAGGTAAGAAACGACTATACCTATGAAGATTCATTCAAGAAAAACCTGGACCGAAATAAAATCTGAAGACAGTTGGGCATTATTCAAAATAATGTCAGAATTCGTGCATGGCTACGAAAGTCTAAGTCGAATCGGACCTTGTGTAAGCATTTTCGGCTCGGCTCGAAACTCGACTGAACAGCGCTATTTAGATGGGGCTACAGAAATTGCACGCCAGCTTACAAGTAAAGGCTTTGGAATTATCACGGGTGGTGGTCCTGGAATTATGGAAGCGGCCAATAAAGGCGCACAATTGGGCAAAGGTCCCAGTGTCGGGCTTAACATTGATTTGCCTTTCGAACAAAACAGCAATCCATTTATCGATCATGATAAAAATTTAGACTTCGACTATTTCTTCGCTCGAAAAGTCATGTTTGTAAAGTATAGCCAGGCCTTTGTGGTTATGCCAGGAGGATTTGGTACTCTTGATGAACTCTTCGAAGCAATTACGTTGGTCCAAACGAAAAAAATCGATCAATTTCCTATTATTCTTTTTGGTGGCGATTTTTGGGAAGGATTAAAGCAGTGGATTGAAAACACACTCAAAGCGACAGGTAAAATCAGTCCCGACGACACAGATCTAATCCAAATCGCAAATAGTGAGGACGAAGTGGTCGGAATCATTGAAGAATTCTACAAGACCAAAGGATTTACAACAAATTTCTAATGCTTTCGATTTAGGGCAGAAGCATTACCGGAAAAGTTTTCGCTTGTGATCCCCATTGCACGCGGAGATAATAAGTGCCGTGGGCATACTTGTTTTTCAACGTAATCCAATCCTTTGACAGCAGTCCTTCTTCAAGTCTCCTACCCTTGGCGTCAATAAGTTGGTACGTACCATTTTCAACCCCGGTTAACTGAAATGTTCCGTTGTTGGGATTTGGCTGCAGTACTATTGCAGAATGAGCAGCATCTTGCATGCCCACATTATTCACATTTAGTAAGGCTACCCTTAGCGTATCGAAAATACCTGCTTGCCACTGGTAGGCAGATTTATGAGGAACGAATCCAGCCAATTTTACACTTATAGAATCCAATACGTCCAGATGTGTACCCGCATTTGCCAATCCATCAATACTGCTTTGCAACGTATCGCTGGCAATATCAAATACTATATCAGAATTACTCAAAGGCGCTCGTGTAATGCTATCATAGACTACCACATGAACGCGAGACGCCTCCACATAAGTAGGTTCAAGCACAAATAAGCCCTCCTCGATATCTGAACATATAATAGCATCCGATTCAAAATACGGATAGGCTCCCCAATTTCCGTAGAAACCATTACCCGAGAAGGAAGGTGAAGTATCATAAAAACCAACTTCCACAAGTAATTCTGGGTATTTCGCATCCACGATTTGAACGCCTGCCGTATAGTAAGAAGTCACTACCCATTGGCCATTAACATGCGCATTATGTGGAATTACGCTTGTCCCTAAAGAGGCCTGAATACGGTCTAATTCAGTGATATTCGTTAAATCGCTTACATCATAAGCGGTTAAAAAAGCATCACCTATTTCATCCGTGGTAAACAAAACAGAATTATCGTCGCTGATCCAAGTGTTATGAGTGAAGGCGTTAGGAGTTCCGTGTGTGGCTAGGACCACTGTACTGTCTTTTACAGAGGCATCGACTACTACAAATTTCCCTTGATAAACCGCTGAACCCCATATAGTATCGCCCCGAACCATGCCGTCATGAAAGTAGTAATCATCATACATACCTACATATGTAGGATTCCAAGGATCCGTTGCAACGTCGAAAATAAGCGCTCCACCGTTGCCGACATTTGCTCCGAATAAATAGGCGTAACCATTTTCATCAATGTATAAATTGTGAGCCGTCTGTAAAGTATCCATACTGCCTAAAGGAGTCTGGATAACGGGGTTCATTGTCTTAAAGGTAGGGGTCGCATTATCAATGCTATCTAAATCTATGATAAGTAAGCCGTGATCCGGTACGGTATTCCAAGCAAAGGTATTGTCATGCGTCACGTAAGCGTAATGATCCCAGGTTTTCAAATCGCGCCAAATGCTGTAGGGCCCTTGAATAAATTGCTTTTTTGTCGGACTTGCTGGGCTTGAAACTTCTACTATACTGACACCAGCGGTGGTACCACCGAGCGCAAATTCTCGCCCTGAAGCAGAAGTATATCCCCAGATATCGTTCATATCATTGAGATAAGTCGTCTGACTCTTTAGCGCAATATTAAGGCTGGTCTGTGCCGATAATCCGAAAGACAGAAAGAGAAGTAAGGCTAAGTGCGTGGGGCGCATGTTAAAAATCTAAAGTTATTTGAGGAGCTTCATCGTCCGCACCATAAGAACCCTTTTCGTCTTCTTTTGGTTCTGGAGGTGATTCCTGAATTGATTCAGCAGTGTCTTCGGGTTCGGCTTCGTTTAGATTCGAAGTAACTTCTACTGCACTATCCGCGACCTGCGCCTTCTCTTCTAAAGCATTCTCCGGAATGGGCTCTGACGTAGGTTCTGGTAAGGAGTCAAGCGGTTCAATTTTATTCAGCGTTTCCGATGTTAATTGATTCCCTTTCGCCTTGACACCTTTCACCGAGATAAATTCGACTAAATCTACTTCTTCTGGCTCACGAGCCTCGCCTTTGCTTTTGCGATAGACCATTTGAATTCTTGGCAAAGCATCATTAGAGAGGAAGTTTAATTCACTCTTAGAATGTGCAGTGATTATATTCTCTTCTTTATCTCCGCCATCCCAAAGGAATCGCTTGACGAAATAACGCGATTTTTCGCCGTCAAAGTATACTGCACTTAAAGGCTTCTCTTCCTCCAGCTTTTCTAGATAAATCATATCTGAATCAAAGTGCAAGCTCAATTCAGGAATAACTACACGAAGTGTTCCATTTCTGGTGGCAATTAAAAGCCTGTCTTCACCTTTAAAACTACCAACTAATCGACCCCGCTGGTCGCTATTCAAGCGCTGCACTGTAGGGTCAAACCAGATTTTTCTCGCCTCCAATGTACTCTCACCTTTTTCCTTGAGCTCAATACGCTTAACCGGGAATTTTGTGACGATGTTACCTTTTGATCCTCGACCTTTAACAGCGATGTCGGCGAAATTAAGGTCGATCTTAAGTTTCTTAAGTTTTGCTAATTGACGTAACAGTACCAATACCTTCTCTGCTTCGCCATTTGGATTGGATGTAAAATAAGTAATATTAGATCCTTTACTCCCCGTGGTCACATCGTACTCTCTATCGCGAGTTATACTTTGCACAGCAAAACGTTTGACATAGCTAACTTTTGAAAGCCCTTCTTGGTAAATGGCATTGTACACGGTACGGTCATCGCCTTTTTTCCATATCGCAACATGGATAATGTCTTTTCCGAAGAACGCTTTGTCTTTCACCTTACTGACACTGTATTTACCATCCGCTCGGAACACAATAACATCATCAATATCAGAACAGTCACAAACGTATTCGTCACGCTTCATACCGTATCCGACGAACCCTTCTTCACGATTCACGTAAAGTTTTTGATTACGGATAACCACTTTGGAAGCTTCTACACTGTCAAACGTAGCAATCTCAGTTTTACGCCCACGACCTTTTCCAAATTTTTCCTTTAACTCCTTGAAGTAGTTGATCGCGTAATCTACCAAATGTGCCAAATCATGCTGCACCCCAGATATTTTCCCTTCTAAATCTAGGATTTTATCGTTGGCCTTATCGCTGTCAAATTTTGAGATACGTTTGATCTTTATCTCTGTTAAACGCACGATGTCGTCCTCTGTAACTTCACGCATGAGATGGCCGATATGAGGCTCTAAACCTTTTGCGATAAATGCAATCACTTGCTCCCAAGTTTCCGCTTCTTCTATATCGCGGTAAATTTTCTTCTCTATAAAAATGCGCTCTAATGAAGCAAAGTGCCATTGCTCACGAAGTTCTGATAGACGAATTTCGAGCTCCGCTTTCAAGATTCCTTTTGTCGCTTCTGTGCTGCGCTTTAAAACATCCTTAACTCCTATAAAAAGTGGTGTGTCTTCATGAATAGAGCACGCCAAAGGCGCGATGCTTACCTCACAATTGGTAAATGCATACAGGGCATCAATAGTTTTATCTGGACTAATCCCTCCAGGTAGATGAATAAGGATTTCCACATGCTCGGCAGTGTTGTCCTCGATTTTTTTGATTTTAATCTTACCCTTATCGTTCGCCTTTAAAACACTATCGATCAGACTCTGTGTATTCGTGGTAAAAGGAATTTCAGTAATGACAAGGGTATTCTTATCCAGTTGCGAAATTTTCGCGCGAACCCGAACGCGCGAGCCACGCTCACCATTGTTGTAATTAGCGAAATCCGCTGTTCCACCGGTTGGGAAGTCTGGATATAACTTAAACGGTTTGCCTTCCAATTCTTTAATGGAGGCATCAATCAATTCAATGAAGTTATGCGGTAAAATTTTAGTGCTCAACCCCACTGCGATTCCCTCTACACCCATTGCCAAGAGCATAGGGAACTTCATAGGTAGATGCAGCGGCTCATTTGCACGACCGTCGTAACTAAGTTGCCACTCAGTAACTTTAGGACTGTAGGCAACGTGTAAGGCAAATTTTGTTAATCTAGCCTCAATGTAACGTGCTGCTGCGGCACCATCGCCAGTGAGAATATTCCCCCAGTTTCCTTGACAATCAATGAGTAAGTCTTTTTGACCCATCTGAACGAGGGCATCACCAATAGAAGCGTCACCATGCGGGTGAAAACGCATGGTCTGCCCGATGATGTTTGCTACTTTATGAAAGCGCCCATCATCCATTTCTTTCATGGCGTGCAACAAGCGACGTTGTACCGGCTTTAAACCATCGTTTAAGGCAGGCACGGCGCGTTCAAGGATTACATAAGATGCGTAATCCAAGAAGTAGTCTTGATACATTCCGGAAACACGGGTAATACGGCTTCCCTCCTCCTCAATAATCTCTGAACCGGACAATTCCGGGTTCAATTCTTCGTCAATGGGTTGATTTTCTTCGCTCATTAGTTAAAGAGTTCCTCTTCCAAATTTTTCTCCACGCGTAGGTTTTCAATAATGAATTCCTGACGTTTCGGTGTGTTTTTACCCATGTAAAACTCCAATAAGTCCCCGGAGGTGTAGTCTTTGCCTATCATCACCGGCTCTAATCGGATATCTTTTCCAATAAAATGCTTGAATTCGTCCGGCGAGATTTCACCCAATCCCTTAAATCGCGTGATTTCAGGTCGTGGACCTAATTTGTCTATTGCCGTGTTTTTTTCCTCCGGAGTGTAACAGTATCTGGTTTCCTTTTTATTTCGAACCCTAAAAAGAGGCGTTTGTAAAATGTACAAGTGTCCCTCACGGACCAACTCTGGAAAGAATTGCAAGAAGAATGTGATTAACAACAAACGAATGTGCATCCCATCGACATCGGCATCCGTTGCAATCACCACATTATTGTAACGCAATTCATCCAATCCGTCTTCGATGTTTAAAGCAGCTTGAAGTAAATTAAATTCCTCGTTTTCATAGACCACTTTCTTACTTAAACCGTACGAGTTTAATGGCTTTCCTTTCAATGAAAATACGGCTTGTGTATTGACATCACGACTTTTAGTAATGGAACCAGATGCACTATCTCCCTCCGTTATGAATAGCGTTGTTTCGAGTCGTCTGTCGCCTTTTGCACTTGCTTTTTTATCACTTAAGTGTGCGCGGCAATCGCGAAGTTTTTTGTTGTGAAGATTGGCTTTTTTCGCACGTTCACGAGCCAGTTTTCGAATGCCTTGTAAGTCTTTTCTTTCCCGCTCCGCACGTTGAATTTTTTTGAGAAGAATCTCCGCAACCGCAGCATTTCTATGTAGGAAATTATCAAGATGCTCTTTCAAAAAATTACTAACGAACGTGCGCACATGCACTTCACCAGGTGCCATTTCTAGGGAACCCAATTTGGTTTTCGTTTGAGATTCAAAAACCGGTTCAACAACTTTTAGGGACACCGCCCCAATCACACATGCACGAATATCTGCGGCATCAAAATTCTTACCGTAGAAATCTCTCATTACAGTTACTAAACCTTCCCTAAAAGCATTTTGGTGTGTCCCTCCTTGGGTGGTATGTTGTCCATTTACAAAACTGTAGTATTGTTCCCCTTGCATGCGCTCTGCATGCGTAATGGCCACCTCAATATCGTCCGCCTTGAGATGAATAATATCGTGAAGAACGTTGCCATCAAGGTTGTCTTGAAGAAGGTCTTTTAAACCGTTCTCTGAATAAAATTTTTCACCATTTAAGTACAGCGTAAGTCCTGGATTGAGGTAGGCATAGTTCCACAACATCTTCTCCACATACTCCAGCATGTATTTGTAGTTAATGAAGATATCTGGATCCGGGCGGAAGGTGATTTTTGTTCCTTTACGCTGCGAAGACTCTTCGATAGCATCATCCTCAACCAATTTTCCGAAAGAAAATTTTGCCCGTTTTGTTTTACCGTCACGATAAGCTTGAACAATAAATTCTGTAGATAGGGCATTCACAGCTTTAGCACCAACGCCGTTAAGCCCTACAGATTTTTTAAAAGCTTTACTGTCGTATTTAGCACCTGTATTGATCTTAGAAACCACATCCACCACTTTACCCAAAGGAATGCCTCGACCGAAATCTCTAACTATCACTTGACCGTCAGCGATTTTGACCTCAACAGTCTTACCAGCGCCCATAACGTATTCGTCAATGGAGTTGTCTAGGATTTCTTTGAGCAGAATGTAGATTCCATCGTCGGGACTTTTACCATCGCCCAACTTACCGATGTACATACCAGGACGTAACCTGATGTGCTCATCCCACTCGAGCGATCGTATGTTGTCTTCAGTATATTGTGCTTCTTGTGCCATAAATAAATTGGAATACAGGATTCCTAATTTAAGAATGCACGGGACTTTACAGCGTGTTTATTACATGAAAGTATACACAGGTTTTACACATTGAAACGGAAGTGCATAACATCGCCGTCTTGAACGATATATTCTTTTCCTTCCACGCGCATTTTACCGGCCTCCTTGACAGCATTTTCGCTCCCTAGAGTATCATAATCACTGTAAGAGATGACTTCAGCACGAATGAAGCCTTTTTCAAAATCTGTATGAATAACACCTGCTGACTGGGGTGCAGTGAAGTTCTTCTTAATAGTCCATGCCCGAACTTCCTTAACGCCTGCAGTGAAATATGTTTGAAGATTTAATAGTTCGTAAGCAGCACGAATCACACGGTTCACACCAGCATCTTCAAGACCCAATTCCTCTAGAAAAAGTTGTTTCTCTTCATAGGTTTCCAATTCAGCAATATCCGATTCTGTACTTACCGCGATGTGAATACAACCCGCACCTTCAGCTGCCGCCATTTCAATAACACGATCAACATATGCGTTTCCAGATTTAGCAGCACTTTCGTCGACATTACACAAGTATAAAACCGGCTTGTCAGTGAGTAACTGCATTTCTGTAATCAATTCTTGTTCGCGCTCGGAACTTTCAAAGCCGCGAACATTTCTGCCTTCTAATACAAAAGCGATCAGTCGATCTAAGGTAGAAACGTTCAGTTTTGCCTCTTTTTCGCCGCTTTTGGCCATTTTTTTTGCTTTATCGAGGCGTTTTTCGATAGTATCGAGATCTTTCAGTTGTAATTCTGTGTCGATAGTCTCCTTGTCGCGAATAGGATCTACACTTCCATCGACATGTGTGACGTTTTCATTTTCGAAGCAACGGAGAACGTGTATGATAGCGTTGGTTTCACGAATATTTCCTAAGAATTGGTTCCCTAAACCTTCTCCTTTCGAAGCACCACGTACTAACCCTGCGATATCTACGATTTCTACATTCGCCGGCTGAACGCGCTCAGGATTGACCAATTCAGATAAACGCTCTAAACGGTGATCCGGAACTGTTACCTGACCAACATTAGGCTCAATCGTACAGAACGGATAATTAGCCGCCTGCGCTTTCGCGCTCGATAGGCAGTTGAACAATGTACTCTTTCCAACATTCGGCAAGCCGACGATTCCACACTTCATACTAATAGCTTTAAGGCGGCAAAGATAAACGGATTCTTTGTTAGCAACGTGTGTATATGTGAATAGGATTTAAAAGGGAATAAGGCCTTCTTTTGGCGTAATTTTACTGCGTATTGAATATAACATTTCACCCATGTCACAACAAGACCTACAAGCCGTCGTATCCCAAGTCCGTAGAGATATCGTACGAATGGTACACGCTGTAAATTCGGGACACCCTGGTGGTTCCTTAGGATGTGTAGAGTTTTTAACTACGCTCTATTTTGATCACATGAAACACAACGCTAGTGCGTTCACAATGGACGGCAAAGGTGAAGACTTGTTCTTTTTATCAAACGGACATATTTCACCCGTACTGTATTCAATTCTTGCGCGTGCCGGTTACTTCAGTGTAAGCGAAATGGCAACGTTCAGAAAATTGAATACCCGTTTACAAGGACACCCTACTACTCATGAAGGATTAGAAGGAATTCGAATTGCTTCTGGTTCTTTAGGTCAGGGAATGAGCGTTGCTATTGGTGCTGCCGAAGCGAAAAAACTGAATAGCGATGAGCGATTGGTCTACACCTTACACGGCGACGGAGAATTACAAGAAGGACAAATATGGGAAGCTGCAATGTATGCAGCTGCGAAAAAAATAGATAACCTCATTTCTACGGTTGACGTCAATGAAAAACAAATTGACGGATCAACAGATGACGTTTTAGCAATGGGCTCTATTCAGGCTAAATTTGAAGCTTTTGGTTGGCATGTGATTTCTGTTGCAAAAGGGAATGATCTTGGCGCGGTAAAACAAGCACTCATTGAAGCTACTGATGCCTCAGGAAATGGAAAGCCGGTTTGTATTCTTCTTCATACCGAGATGGGCAATGGTGTTGACTTCATGATGGGCACACACAAATGGCATGGTGTTGCACCAAATGACGATCAGCTGGCAAATGCACTTCGTCAAAATCCAGAAACACTCGGCGATTACTAAGTCTATTGTGAAACAACTCAACGCCATAGTATTTTTCTTATTCTGTCTTGCCCTTCAGGCGCAGCCACAGATTGAAGAAGAACGTCCACCGCTAACGAGAATATTATTCGTTTTCGATGGAAGTCAAAGCATGTATGGCCGTTGGGAAAGTGGCGCAAAAATAGATGTTGCACAACGCTTAATGGGGCAAATGCTCGATAGCTTGCAAGGCATTCAAGAAGAAGGAAATTTTCAATTAGCGCTGCGCGTCTACGGCCATCAAAAACCTGTACCCCCTCAAGACTGTTCTGACACACGCTTAGAAGTTCCATTCAGTAACGGTAACATCTATAAAATCAAACGTGTACTCAAAGCCATCAAACCAAAGGGAACCACACCAATCGCGGGTTCGCTTTTAAAGGCATCAGACGATTTCCCGCCTTGTGAGGATTGTCGCAACATTGTCATCTTAATTACAGATGGTGTAGAAGCATGTGATGGTGACCCATGTGTAGTGAGTAAGCGACTTCAACAGAAAGGTATCATACTTAAACCTTTTGTCATCGGTATTGGGTTAGATGAGGACTTTAAAAGCAGCTTCGAATGTGTAGGAACTTATTTCGACGCCGCCGATGAGAATACATTTAGGAATGTTCTTGGCGTCGTCATTTCGCAAGCTTTAGACAATACAACAGCACAAATCAACCTCCTGGATAGTCGAGGTAAGCCAACAGAAACAAACGTTCCAGTTTTACTGTATGATCATACTTCACAAAAAGTAAGAAAGAGCTTTGTGCACACCTTGAATTATAAGGGCCAGCCCGATACTATGGTCTTAGACCCATTAGTCGTCTACGACATGGTAGTTCATACCATACCACCGGTTCGCGTTGATAGTATTGTCATTCATCCCGGAACCCACACTCATATCGGAGCTTCTACACCTCAAGGTCAATTGGAATTGCGATCAAACTCTAGACAAAGCACCAAAATTTCATGCATCATCAAACCACATGGTGAGAATGAGATTTTACATGTACAAGACTTCGGCACGATTCAACGCTACCTCAGCGGCACCTATGATTTAGAAATCTTAACGCTGCCAAGAATTTTTCAAAGCGGGGTACTGGTTAACCCTAGTTCGACAACAACCATAGCAGTACCCCCACCAGGCATGGTAACCTTACAAGCAGGAACAAGCGGCTACGGTTCCATATTTGTACAGAGAGAAGACGGTTATGAGTGGGTAACGGATCTTAGCGAAAGTGGTGAGCGTCAGGTGTTTCAACTCCAGCCGGGCCAGTACATGGTTGTGTTTAGAAGTAAATTTGCGCAGGAAACCGGTTACAGTAAAACGAAAGAATTTAGAGTGAGTCCAGGCTCATCAACCATAGTGAAAATCAACTAAAATGAAGAAGTACACAGATTCAGGAAGTAAGGATACTCGTTCAGGCTTTGGAGCCGGTTTGGAAGAACTAGGTAAAACGAATGAAAACGTTGTAGCACTTTGTGCAGACCTTACTGGTTCTCTTAAAATGAATGCTTTTGCTGATCAGAATCCGGAGCGATTCTACCAAGTCGGTATAGCCGAAGCAAACATGATGGGTATTGCGGCAGGTCTTACCATCGGTGGTAAAATCCCTTTCACTGGAACCTTTGCAAACTTCTCTACGGGTCGCGTGTACGATCAGATCCGTCAGAGTATCGCTTATAGCGGTAAAAATGTCAAAATCTGTGCTTCTCACGCAGGCCTTACGCTGGGTGAAGACGGTGCTACACACCAAATCCTTGAAGATATTGGTCTTATGAAAATGTTGCCGCACATGGTGGTGATCAACCCTTGCGATTACAACCAGACAAAAGCTGCAACCATGGCTATCGCTGAATATGACGGTCCTGTATACCTGCGTTTCGGGCGTCCAAAAGTGGCAAACTTCACTCCTGCCGATGCTAAATTTGAGATTGGTAAGGGCGATGTACTGACCGAGGGGACAGACGTTACCATCATTGCCACTGGCCACCTTGTATGGGAAGCATTGCAAGCTGCTGAAGCACTTGAAGCTGCGGGCGTAAGCGCCGAAGTCATAAGCATGGCTACGATCAAACCATTGGACGAGAAAGCCATACTAGCATCTGTAGCAAAAACAGGATGTGTAGTTACTGCCGAAGAGCACAACCGCTTTGGTGGTTTGGGCGAAAGCGTTGCACAGACTATAGTGACCAATCACCCGGTTCCTCAAGAATTCGTAGCGGTAAACGACAGCTTCGGTGAAAGTGGCACTCCTGCACAGCTCATGGAAAAATACGGTTTGAATGCTGATTCCATTGTTGCAGCAGCGCAGAAGGTTATCTCTAGAAAGTAATTCTTCACTTAAACCTTTAGTATCTTCCATTCATCTAAAGAACAATGGAGGATAACAAAAATATTAAGAGCCTCCTATTGCAAGAGCAGTGGGAGGCTTCTTTTTTTGAGATCGTTGAGCAGTACAGCGAACGTCTCCTCTATTGTGCTGTGGGCATTCTTAAGAGTGAATCTTTGGCCCAAGACGCCCTGCAAGAAGGAATGATCAACATTTGGAAAAACCTTCACAAGTTTAAGGGTAACAGCCATCCCTTTACCTGGTGCTACACCATTGTTCGAAATGCATCCTTGAATGAATTGAAAAAGGAAAAGCGACATCTAAGCGCCGATTTAGAGATTGCCTTTGCCGCCCAGAGCCCCTCCGAGCTAAAATGGGACAGTGAACAGATTAATGCCAAGATGCAAGCAGTCCTCACCGGCCTCCCGGAAAAACAGCAGTTGGTTTTTGAGTTGCGGTATTACCAAGATTTGAGCTTTAAGGACATTGCCGAACTCACGGGTACCTCCGTCGGTGCGCTCAAGGCAAATTACCACCACGCTAAAAACAAGATGGAAGAAAAATTAATCGGCCTTTTAAACCTTCCTTAAGTACGATAACTCTAACACATAGATGGACAACAAAAGAACATATACAGCAAGCGATGCTCAGTTAAACGAGCTCAAAGCAAAGCTTCACTGCATTCCGGTGCAACATCTCGCGGACCGGACCTCGAGCTCTGCTGTTGCCACGATGTCGCGCTATATGCGAGTTGTTCGATGGTCCATGACTGCCGCAGCCACTATAGCTTTAGGCATTCTTTTTTGGCCAAACACTCCAACCAACGACAGTGACGTAACCGAAGAGCTATTGGCCGAGATGTACAGTCTAGGCTATGTTCGGCCAGAGGATATTTACTCCTTTGTGGAGCCCGATTCGCTCGACTTCGCTGAAGTGGCGCTTGATGCAGATGTGTATTACGATTATTACAATTCAAATTACAAATACTTAGAATTATGAAAAAGACATTGATTTTTGGCCTTTTGCTCTCAGCAGGAGCGGTCATGGCACAGCCTAAGATGGGCGATCGTGCGGAGCTTGAAAAAAAGAAAGAAAAAATTGAGGCGATCAAAGTGGCCTACATCACCGAGGAACTTGAACTCACTGTAGCTGAAAGCCAAGCTTTCTGGCCAGTATATAACGAGCTTCAATCTAAAGAACACGAATTGCGCGAAAAGCAACGGGCAAATTTCATAAGCTTGAAAAAAGATGAAGAAATTAGTGACGACGTATTAGAAACGATGATTTATGAAATGTCAGATATTCATATTGCCATCGAAGAACTTCGTAAGTCTTACCTAGATGATTTTATTGAAACATTAGGAGTAAAGAAAACACTTCAACTCATAAAGGCTGAAAAAGAATTTGGTCGTAAAATGATGGAACGTATTAAAGGTAAAGATCGCCAAAGAGACAAAGGCAGACGTTCTGACCCTAAGAGCAAACGACCGATACGCTAGGCCAACAAAAACCACCCGACGGGGTGGTTTTTTTATGCACTAATGAATACGCACAATGGAAAACGATGTACGGTAAATTACGTACATAAATGATAGACCGGATGATCGTTTTTAGCGGTAGTAAGTTCACCGGTGCTTTAGAGAAAACGTGTATTTTTGACGTTCTATGGCAGATATCAAATCTTTGTTTTTAAATAGTGTTGCTCAAGTAGTTGGATCGCCTAGCGCTCTAACTATTGATCGTGCGGAAGGCAATTATTTGTACGACCCTGAAGGCAAGGAGTATCTCGATTTTATCTCTGGGATTTCTGTGGCCAACCTGGGACATGGTCACCCTGCAGTGGTGGCGTCCGTTCTCGAGCAGGTGAAAAAGCACATGCATGTGATGGTTTATGGTGAATTTGCTATTGGGCCGCAGGCAAAATTGGCCCAGAAAACGTTAGAGAAGCTCCATCCCTGTATGGACCGTGTTTACTTCGTGAATAGTGGTACTGAAGCCATTGAAGCTTCCATGAAGATTGCGAAGAAATATACCGGTCGTAGCCAGTTCATCAGTTTTAAAAACAGCTACCACGGATCTACACACGGTTCGTTAAGCATCCAAGGATCTGATAAATACAAAGGCGGCTATTACCCGCTACTGCCAGATACGATACAGGCTAATTTTAATGATTTCGCTGTACTTGAACAGATCACTTCAAAGACTGCAGGCGTTGTGATTGAATGTATTCAGGCAGGCAGTGGATATATCCCTGCAGACCCAGCGTGGATTACTGCAGTGCGCGCCCGTTGCCGGGAAGCGGGTGCCTTGATGATTCTCGATGAGATTCAAACCGGTATGGGTAGAACTGGACCATGGTTTGCGCACCTGGACTATGGCTTCTGTCCAGATATCATTTGTTTGGCAAAAGCCTACGGCGGCGGTTTACCCCTAGGTGCTTTTGTAGCTCCTGAGCACATTATGAAAGTCATTCAAGCCGATCCAATCCTAGGGCATATTACCACCTTTGGCGGCAACCCTGTAAGCTGTGCAGCCTCTCTCGGAGTCTTTGAAGCGCTTGAATCTTTCCCTGAGCTCATGGCAGATATCCCGGCCAAGGAGCAGCACATTCTAGATGTGCTTGTTCATCCAAGTATTGAAAAGATAAGTGGTAAAGGGCTCATGTACTGCTTATGGCTCAAGCATGAAATAGACAGTTTTGCCGTCATTGACCGCTTGGAAAAAGAAGGGTTGATTACCAATAGTTTTTTATTCGCTGAAAACGCTATACGTATTACACCACCGCTGACTATTACTAGCGAAGAGCTCGATAAAGGATTGAAGCTTATTCTTCGTGTGATAGAGGAATTTAGTGCCTAAATCAAATCTCGCAATGGCCAATGGGCGCTCCTATTTTATTTCTTCAAAAATTTCATCGTTCGACCGTCTTCAAACCTTAGTAGATAAATCCCTGATGTAAATCTAGAGAGATCAATTTCCGCTTGTGAATCTTCTAGGGTACCGAAAGTCAGTCGTTTGCCTATAATGCTAATAATCTCATAGGACAACGGACGACTAAAGTTGTCGAGTGAAATTAAGAGAGTAGTCGTAGCTGGAATAGGGCGAAGAGAAATACCATAATCGTATTCCGGAACATCCATATAGAAATAATAGCATGAAGAGGTGTCTGAACAGAACCCTGGCTTCACAATAATCGCGGCATAATAACCAGTATCTGGGGCCTGTAGAAATTCATTACCTGGATTGATAGTGTCGACTCCCATGGTGGTATCCACAAAAGCGCCTGTGTTGCAGTTGAACCAGTAATAGGTCGCTCCTGTATCCAATCCGACATAGAAACTTACATCACTGTAGGGCGCCACCCAAACCGACCCTGTATCCACGTTAGGCAAGTACTCCACCCTACCGCTTATGATAGAATCACAACCGAATGTAGTCACACCGTTGTAAACAACAGCACCTGTATCCGTACGCCAAGCGTCTAAATAGAATACGCTATCTCCTGCACAAAGACCCGCAGTAGCTATTGTACTATTTACTGCAGTATTCACCAGAATCTCTTGTGCTACCAAAGAATCACAACCTATGGGTGTTACTAGTGTATCTAAATAGGTACCTGGCTGGCTCACCCACTCGCCAAAGATTTGTAAGGAGTCTCCAGTACAAATGGTTTGGGTAGTTAATGTCGTTGTTGGAATGTTGCACTGATTGGTCAGATTTATGGCTCCTGTACCTCTATTTGCATTACCATGATTTCCAAAACTCGTTCCTCCAGTTGCCCAAATCAATGGAACAGATCCGCCATTAGCAGGAAAAGTATAATGATTAGCCGTAGCTCCAATTCTAGAACCTTCGATGTACGCCGTGCGATTAGATCCGGTAGTAACCGTACTGTACGCTATTGACGAAGTCAAGACTGAACCGCCATTGTATTGACCCAACTTACGTTCAGCCATAGTTCCATTAGAGTTGACTAAAAGAATGTATGTACCATTCATGCCTGTATTTCCAAAGCCAATCGAATAATACCCAGTTGAGGGACCGCTTATTTCTATATCAATAGAATCGGTATTTGTATTCATGGTGATATCAAGAGTCATACTAGAACCTAAGGAGGTCGTTCCCGAAAAAATTTGCGCTTGACCGATAAATGACAAGAGCATGGCAAAATATAGATATCTATTTTTCATGGCATTGAGCTTCTATTAAATAAAAAACCCCCGGCACATGCCGAGGGTTCATATTTTTCAAGAAAAAAAAATTAAGCTTGACCTGTAGGTCCGCCAAAGTTTAATGGCACCTGAGGCGGTTCGTGCGTTTGAACATCACCGAAGTTCTGTTCATAGCGGGAAACGTTTTCCCCAAGAGCTTGCAAAAGTCTCTTTGCATGCTCAGGAGTTAATATTACCCTGGATTGCACTTTCGCTTTAGGAACGCCTGGCATCATCTGAATAAAATCTAGGACAAATTCCGTTGGGCTATGATTGATGGCAACGAGATTACTATAAACTCCTTGTGCCATGTCTTCACTTAACTCAATATTAATTTGACCTTCTTTATTCTGCTCTGCCATGTCTTTTACTTTAGCTTATTCTACAACTTCTGCAGCCATCGTTTCCTGCATTTTCTCGTACTCTTCTTTAGAACCTACCACAGTTTCGCGGTATTTCTTAAGACCCGTACCTGCCGGAATCAAGTGACCTACAATAACGTTCTCTTTCAAACCTTCAAGCGTATCTTCTTTTGCATTTACAGAAGCCTCATTTAACACCTTAGTCGTCTCCTGGAAAGAAGCGGCTGAGATAAATGATTTCGTCTGTAGCGATGCTCTTGTAATACCCTGAAGAACAGGAGCAGCAGTTGCTGGACTCGCATCACGTGCTTCCACTAATGCTTTGTCTTCACGACGTAACAAACTGTTTTCATCGCGCAACTCACGAGTGCTAATGATTTGACCTTCTTTCAAGTTGGTGCTATCACCTGCATTCTCAACTACCTTCATTCCGAAGATGCGATCGTTTTCTTCGATAAAGTCAATGGCATGAACCAAGTTACCTTCTAAGAACAACGTATCTCCAGTATCTTGAATCTTAACCTTACGCATCATCTGACGTACAATTACCTCAAAGTGCTTATCATTAATCTTCACACCCTGGAGACGGTATACCTCTTGAATTTCATTTACTAAATACGACTGAACCGCAGTTGGACCTTTGATAGCAAGAATGTCGTTAGGTGTTATTGCACCATCGGAAAGTGGCGTACCAGCTTTTACGAAGTCATTCTCTTGAACGAGAATTTGCTTGCTCAAATTGATCAAGTATTTCTTCACTTCGCCAGTACGGCTTTCGATAATAATCTCACGATTACCGCGCTTGATTTTTCCGTAGCTAACGATACCATCGATTGCAGCAACAACTGCAGGATTAGATGGATTACGTGCTTCGAATAATTCTGTCACACGTGGAAGACCACCGGTGATATCACCTGCCTTAGCGCTCTTACGAGCAATCTTAACAAGGATTTTACCCGCTGGGATATCTTCACCTTCTTCTACCATTAGATGTGCACCTACTGGAAGAGTATAGTTCTTGACTTCATTCCCATCCGAATCTAATACCTGAATAGTTGGTACCAACTTACGGTCACGGTTTTCAGAAATCACCTTGTCTTGGAAACCAGTCTGCTCATCAATCTCAACTTTATAAGTTGTGCCTTGAATGATATCCTTGTAACCAATCTTACCTGGCATCTCTGAGATAATTACTGCATTGTAAGGATCCCATTGAACGATCTCC
>Ga0206677_10002161_pt1 | contig 17657 bp, 8 predicted proteins | sample M130m12015metaG_FD_155475 | JGI IMG/M metagenome (GOLD analysis project Ga0206677, IMG submission 155475) | Ammonia-oxidizing marine archaeal communities from Monterey Bay, California, United States - M1 30m 12015 | ecosystem: Environmental > Aquatic > Marine > Intertidal zone | place: USA...
CTACACTACTCATATTAAACTCAGTATTTCCATCGACTTTAACTTTAAATACATGTGTTCCAGCCTCGATATATGAGTTATAAATAAAATGATTAACAAAGTTAGTCCACCCACCTGAATTACCTATAGAGACGTTACCTGCAATATCAACATTATCTATGTAAAATTTTATTTTTGCTCCAGACTGAGGTGTTGCATATCTAAGTTTTAAATTATAAAACCCTGTTTCAGAAACATTCAAGGTATATTTCATCCATTCGTTATTGTTAGTATAACCAACGTGATAGCCATTACTATTTGAAGTATCAGAATTTGTTTGAATATCAACTCCATCATTTCTATATGACCAGCCAGAATTCCAGGGCTGAAAATCTTCACCTGATGATAACGTATAATTTGCATAATCTACATCGTAATAAGCAATTCCGTTTGAGCCTAGATCGTAATCCGATAAATAAACTACTCCTGGTACTGTGTGATTCGCATATGGAATGTGAGTCTCATCTTGAGGTTGTCTAAGAACTGCATCAATAACATCTTTGTAAAAAACATTATTCTCAATAAGGATATCATTGGTTAATTGACTTAATCCTTGTATAGCATTTTCCACAGAAGGTTGGGGTCCTTCATTTTTCCAATAATTTATTATAGACTCATAATTTGAGTTAGAATTTATAGAATAAGGACATACAATAGTTGAAATTCTCTTCCAAGGCCACCAAGCCCATCCAATATTATTATCCTCAACCAAATTAATTGCCTCAGTAAACCAAACATTAGAGTTTTCACCAGATTCCCCTAACCAAAGAGGAGTATTATGCTGATCTCTGATGTCTAAAACCCATTGAATAGATGAAGTATCATTGTAAGTCCAATATTTATGTGGGCTATAAACCATGTTGGCATCCCATGGAGGAGTTAGACCACTAAAATCATTGGCAAAACCATTTCCTTCAATAAAAATGATGTGATCAGAATCTACAGCCCTTATTTCATTAGTAACTCTTATATAAAAATTTCTAAGCACATTAGTTCCAAGAGGCCAATTAACCTCATTTAACAAATCATATCCACCAATCCATTCTTTATCTTTATATCTATCGGCAAGTTTTCCCCACAAAGCAACAGTTTTGTCTTGATTTAATGAACTTTCCCATAAAGAGGGTTTTGAATCATCGTAATCGCTAATTGCAGCATCCATACCCTGTCCACCGGGGGCAGCATGTAAATCTAAAATGAGGTATAGTTGGTTAGCTTCACACCAAGATAACAATTCATCTACTATATCAAAACCAGTGTCTAACCAAGTGTTTTCTCCCTCTATAGGTTCATCTTCTATTGGTAGTGTAAATAAATTATAGTGCATTGGTAATCGAATACTATTGTATCCGTGATTTGCAATACTATTAACGTCTTGTTCAGTTATAAAATTTTGACGCCAATTATTATAGAAATTTTCGGTTTCTTCTTCACCAATTAAAAGAATTAATTTCTCTATGAACTCATGTTGAGTGTCAGCTGCTCCTGAAGAATTCATCATATACCCTTCTTGAAGCATCCAACCACCAAGACCCACTCCTTTGAGAAGAACTTCATCACCATTAGAATTTATAATGGTTTTACCTAAAGTTCTTAAACCTTGAGATTGAGATGAAATTGAAAGTAAAAGAAGAAGAACAGCAAAGTGTTTTTTTATAAAAGTCATTTATTTCTTTGATATTATAAATTGTCTAGACCGTAAAGTGTAATTTCAGATCCAACAGTTATTATTGTACTTCCATAATTTGAAGTAATTGAGATTTTTAAATATCTAAATTGCTCTGAAGTATTATCTAAAGAAAAATCATGACCATCGATAGCTTCTTGAAATGCAGATGCAGGAATATTACCTGCACTGTCTCTTGGGTCTCCAATATCAAATTCTCCAAGTAATTCCCATGATTGTGCATCATTACTGGCATAAAGATTAAATGATTTTAAATTCTCCTCTTGATAATGATAAGTGACTCCCCCACCCTGATACCAGTAGGCTCTTTGCCATAATTTGAACCTTTTAATTTTAACGTTTTTGTTTAAATCAATAACAATATCTAATGGAAAATTTAAACTTCCGCCATTATTTTCTCTAGTTGCAATAAAATAACTATTGTCAGAATCTGTTTCTACAGTGTCTACAATATCATCCCAAAAGTTAACAGTTCTACCCTCATAAGCATTTCCATTTATTGATTGAGAAGCTATCAAAGTCCATGTGTTTTTTTCAATTTTTTCTTCAAATAAAGGTGTATAATTTCCTACCACCTGAAGATCAGTTATATTACCATCAAAATCCTCAACTTTTGTTGAAAATGTCATTTCTACGGCATCTAAACCTCTAATAAAAAGACTTTCTTCGGCATTATCAGAGGAAAGGATTCTAATTGTTTCATCAGTTCCGTTTAAAATATGTACATAAACAAAAACTGTTTTTGTAGCAATATTTTCCCAAGTAATTTTAACACCTCCTAAATCTGGAGATATTTCAATACTTTGTTGAACTAAATAAATAAATGATTCTAACGGTGTGAATTCTATCTCTACTTCATCAGAAATATTTTCATTTTCATCAACTACGTACAACCTTACTTTAATAGAAGTTGTCTGATTTAATCCATTTATTTCAAGAGAGGTATTGTATCTACTAGATACTCTAAAGACCTCTTCTCCTTGAGAATTAGTATATTCAGCTCTAACATAAGAAATATCATTATCTGAGGGAAGCGAATAAGAAATTATACCACCTCCATTTGTTGGAACAACAGAAATATTAGATAATATACCTGGAGGTGTACTATCTACATCCTCATTCTTAGAACATGAAAAAGTTAATGTTATAAGAAAGATCGAAAAAATTATTTTTTTTATTTGAGTTTTCATAATCATATATTTTTTACCAACCTGGATTTTGAATTAAATTAGGGTTTCTAGAAATTTCATCAAAACTAATTGGTTGTAGATAATCTCTGGGAGAAGAAAAAGAACGTAAACTAACGTCCATAATTTGATAGTAATTATTTTCTAATTCTTCATCTACAGACCAACCCTTTATTGGTGTAGAAAAATACTCCTCGGCTAATTTCCATCTTCTAATATCATAATATCGATGACCTTCAAATGCTAATTCAATCATTCTTTCTTGACGAATGATTTCTCTCAATCCTTCTTTTGTTGTATGTTTATTTGGAGTTGCAGCATAAGCTGTATTAGTCCAAGCTTCTTGAACCGATGGAATACCCGCTCTATCTCTTATAATATTAAGAGCGTCGTAAACCTCAGGTGAAGGACCACTAAATTCGTTTAATGCTTCAGCATAGTTCAAATACAACTCACTTAATCTGATTATTGGCCATGGATAAGTGATAGATTTATTATAAGCATCTCCCTCAGAATCTTGGTGAACTAATTTCTTTAATGCGTAGCCAGTTACTAAGTAATCAGATGTGTTAGCTATTCTTCCATGAATTTCTCCTTTTCGCATTTTTAAATTCCAAATACTACCCCAAGTTCTGTTTACTCCTCTATCAAAACCAATAGATGCATAAAAACGAGGCTCTCTATTTAAATTTAGCTTGGCAGTTCTTTGTGCAAATTGAGCATAAAATCTTTGATTAAAAGCAATTGTTGTTGGTTCAAATCTATTTGTAAAATCAAAAGATAAATCTTCATCAATAGGAAGACCATTTTTGGTATAATAGGTTTCAGCCATTCGAACACTTGGAGCTAACCATTGCCATGCAGCTTCTACAGACGAAGATGCAGGGCTTTTCATCATGGCTGGTGATTGTATCTGCCAATATTGACCGTTAGATACCGGGCTAGAATTTCCCCATATAAGTTCTGAATTCCATGGATCTGTAACAACATACCTACTATTGTACTGATCTCTTATTAATTGGTACTGAAAATTATTAGTATCAAAACTAGGGGGAGTATCGGTAAAATAATACATAGATGTTCCCTGAGCAATCGCTGCTTCAAATGCTTCTTTTGCAGCAATGGCTGCAAATTCCCACTTAGATTCATCATAACTTTGATTAAAGTAATTTTGACCATCAGCATTAACAAATCCAGCATAAAATTGAGTGTTACCATTAAATAATGGGCTTGCACTAAATAATAAAACTTTTGATTTAATAGATTTTGCAATTACTTGATCAATTCTTCCCAAATCATTATTTCCAATAACTCTTTCAGGTAAATCATTAATTGCATTATCGATGGTTTCAACTATGTAGGTGAAACATTCATCTACTGATTTTCTATCTAGTCTGACTTCTTCATCAGAGGCACTAATTGGTAAATTAACATCTACTATAGGAATTGGTCCATAGTTACTGACTAATAAAAAATGATAATATGCCTTTAAAAAGCTAGCTTCGGCTTTCCATTGATTTTTTTCTTCTTGAGTCATATCTACCACCAAATCAATGTTCTCTATGAGGGTATTACAACTTCGAATCCCTTCCCATAGAGACCCTTGACCTCTTCCATTCGCAGAGAAACCAGACCAATACCCCATTAAAGGAGATGAAATGTTTTGCTGACCTTTCATTAACTTTATAGAATTTGGCTCTTTTGATATCGGAACAGCAACTTCGTCGCTAGCTAAAACATAACTAGCATAAGTTCCATCACTTTGAGGTAAATAACTATAACTATTAGCTAAAGCATTATATGCTGTTTCTTTTCTATTAAAGAGTAGACTCAATTCTTGTGTACCGTCTGGAACTATATCCAAATAATCTTCACAACTAGTAAAAATAAAAATACTACCTAATAAAATTGCGATGTGTTTGTTTTTAATTTTCATTTGTTACTTATTAAAATTTTACTTGGGCACCAACGTTTATAACTCTTTGTAGTGGATAACCAAGACCATTACCTGCTAATTCTGGATCCCATAAATCAAATTTTGAAAAATGAAATAAATTTAATCCGGTTAAATACAATCTTATATTTGCTGTAGAAAAAATACTCCCCCAATTTTCAGGGATCGTATATCCTATCTCTAAACTTTTTAGACGCAAAAAATCTCCATCTCTTAACCACCAAGTAGATGTTTTTTGATTATTTTGTATCTCATAAGTTGATAATCTAGGCCAAAAAGCGTTTGGATCTGGATTATCTTCAGACCAATGATTATTTGCTATAATACTTAACGCATTTCGTTCATTTACAAATGGTGAAATATCATTCGGGTTGATAAAAAAAGATGATCTTGCCGAACCTTGCATAAAGATAGAAAAGTCTAAATTCTTATAGACAGCGGAGACACCAAAACCATAGACAATTTCAGGTACTGTTGGTTTTCCAATTGGAACTTGATCATTTTCATTTATAACACCATCGTTATTAATATCTGTATATTTAATATCTCCGGGTAAATAAGAATTAGTAGTTGAAAATCCATTAAATTGCTCTGGCGAGTTATCAATATCTTCCTGATCAATAAATAATCTTTCGGCAACATAACCCCATTGTTGATTTACAGGATAACCAATTCTACTTAAATTTTGGTTTTGAAATTGCGGTTCACCATTCACTAATATTTTATTAGTAGCATATGTAAAGTTTCCTCGAGCTGTAATATAAAAATCTCCACTAAAAGCATGGTTATAATCGATTGAGAAGTCTATACCTTTTGCTTTAACTTCGCCAATATTACTGCTAATTACAGCCGTTAGTCCCGAAGTTTCTGGAATATACTCTCGTTCCATGTAAATATTTCTTCGATGTTCAGTAAAATAATCTGCTTGAATGCTTACTTTATTGAAGAGTCCTAGTTCTAAACCAATATTAGATTTTGTTGCAACTTCCCAGGTTACGTTTTCATTTGCATAACGATTAATAATATATCCATTATAATAATTATTATAATTCGTTCCAAATGAATACCCTGTTCCACCATTATTTAGATTTACCTCTGATAAATAAAAGAATCGATCACTAGGACCCGATATTCCGTCATTTCCAACTAATCCATAAGTATATTTAAGTTTCAATAAATTAACTGATGGCATATTTTCTTTGAAAAAAGTTTCATTTGAAGCAATCCAACCAAAACCAACAGACGGGAAAAAACCAAAACGATTCTTTTCAGCAAATTTTTCTGAACCGTTATACCCAAAATTAAACTCGCTAAAATATCTCGCATCATAATTATAAGAAGCTCTTCCAGAAATACCCATATTTCTAGATGGTAATGTAGAAAATGCAGTATTTCCAGAAATTGTATTTAATGATTCTTGAAAATAAGAAACTAATAAACCACTAAAATCATGTTTTTCGTTAAGTGTTTTATTGTACTCCAGGACTGCTTCATAGTAAAAATTACTATTCCCATAATTATTGACTAATGGATTATTTAAAAACTCTGTTCCTTCTTGAATTTGATACAATGAATTTATAATTCCCTCTGAGGTTTCAACTTCAGAAATTCCGTAATAAAAGGGAGTAAAACTTCTCTCATTTTGGTTTTCTGAATATGTTCTTACAGAAGCTAGTGCTCGAAGCTTTAATCCGTCTGTTACAAAACCAAGATCTTGGTTAATCTGAAATTGAGCTAAAGTGGTGTTTGAAAATCTATCTTTAAACCCCCTGACACTTTCTGCATATGGATTAGCAAAGCCACCATTACCTTTATTTCCAAAAAGAGTGTGATTAAAATTAGCCGAAGCTTCGTCTGCCTCAAAAACTTTTGGGAAATTTGCAGGATTGGCTTGCGCTACTTGCCTAAAGATGTCTGAGGCACTTACGATTGGGCCATTATAGCGTTCAAACAATGAATAAAATTTAGCAGCTACTTTGGTTGTTTTTGTTAAATTGATATTAATATTAGCTCTTAAGTTTGATCGATTAATATCTATGTTATTATTGAAATTATTAAGAGGATCTATTTTAAGCAATCCTTTTTCATTAGAATTAGAAACAGATAAGTAGTATTGAGCTACCTCTCCACCTCCATTTATATTAACATTTACTCGCTTATTAAGAGCAACATCATTAAACAATTCATTGTACCAATCTACGTCTGGATACAAATTAGGATTAAGTCCATTTAAAGTTCCCTCTATTTTAGGTTTTGAATACAATAAAATTGCAGATTGATCCCTCATTCTTTGCGCCCTATTATAAAGCTCCATATAATCTACAGCTCCTAAAAAACTATTTATTTTAGAAGGACTAGAAAATGCACTTTCAAAACGAACAGAAACTTTAGCTTTTCCTTTTTTCCCTTCTTTTGTAGTAACTAAAACAACACCATTTGCACCTCTAGCACCATACAAAGATGTTGCTGTTGCATCTTTCATAATTGAAAAAGTTGCAATATTATCTGGTTCTATTCTTGCCAAATCTGAAGTAGTGATTTGTAGGCCATCCAATAAGATTAGTGGGCTATTGTTAAATCCGAATGTTGTAACTCCTCGAATAAAAAAGGCAGCATTATCTTGACCAGGCTCACCAGATCTTTGATAGGATATTAATCCAGAAATTTTACCTGCTAAAGCATTCGTAATATTTGAAGTTGGTTGTTTTAATTCAGAAGCTTTAATTGAAGTCATTGAACCAATAACGCTATTCTTTTTTTGCTTTGAAAAGGCAACAATCCTAATTTCATCCAATTGATCTGAACTTTCTTTTAGAATTACATTAATTTTCTTTTGATCTGAAATTTTAATTTTTTGAGTTTCAAAACCCAAATAAGAAAATATTAAAACTGCGTTTGGAGTATTAATGTTTATAACATAATTTCCATCAAAATCTGTTTCTGCACCATTAGTAGTTCCTTCTACAATTATTGAAACACCGGGAAGAGCATCACCTTTATCATCTACTACCTCTCCTGAAACTATTACAGTTTGAGAAAACAAAATACTCGGAATAAACAAAAATAGAAATGGAACTATTTTTAAAAATAATACGGTTGATTTATTCATACTATGTGTTTAAAAGTAAAATAACATAGCAGGAAAATTCTTCCTGCTATGAACTTTTTATTTATGCTATAAATATTATTGTTTTATTAATTTCTTAAACTGACCATTAACTTGTAAAAAATACAAACCAGGTTTTAAGTTTCTTATAGACAACTCATTTAAGTGTATTGTTTTTTTGAATATTTGTTTAGAATTAATATCAAAAATACGAATATCTTTTTTCCCATCTAAATTTGGAAAATATAGCATATCTGTTGTTGGGTTTGGAAAAAACTCAAAACTCGGTTTATCAAAATTACTTACTGAAGCAGTACCCTGTAATTGAGGCCCCATAATGTCATCTATATAAAAAGTAGTGTTTGTAGTATCTCCTCTTCCTAGAAAAATAAATATATGATCAAACTCAACACCGTCTGCAAGTTCAGAAGTATTTAAATATACTGTTTGCCATTGATTCTCAAATATAATTTCCTCATCTGTCTCGTATTGAGCATTAATTTCACTATCATCTCTAGCATCAGCAACTTTAAATCTAATTCCTGTAGTAACAGGTGAATATACTCTAAAAGAAAATATATCATCCTGAGCAGCATCATATGGAGCGTTCAGTTGAAGATGAATTCTTTCCCAGCCACCCCATGAATTGCCTTTTTCCCATTTCTTAACCATATTAGCTCCACCTGCTGGATCAGTAACAGTTGTAAAAGGAGCTTCTGGATCTCCCATTGACTCAATAATAGTTGTTGATGATGTTCCGTCAAAGTCATCATAGATAACAAAATTAATAGCCGAAGAAGTAGTTGTAAATGTTGCGGAAACTCCAGTTACAATATCTTCATTTTCAGCGTATTCAATGGTATTTTCTTTAATTCCAAACCAATAGGTTGTATTAGGGGAAAGTAATATATCTGGTCTAATAGTTATCGATGAATTATCAGAACTTAAAGAAGCTGTTATGGCAACTAAAGTTCCTGTTGCATTATTTTCTCTTAATTCTACAACATTTGAGGCATCTTCAATAGTGGAATTATCAATATTTCTAAATTGAAAATTGGATAAAATTACTGGCTTAGTTATTAGTGTGACATCAGTTGCATTATTCTCAGGATACATCGTATTCTGAACAACTGGTGCGACATTACTTTTTAGATAGTCATCAAAATAATAGGTATCACCGATAGAGGAGTCTCCATTTCCATCTTTATCAAAATAGATTTGAACTCTGTCATAATTAGTGGCAGTAATTGCACCAAAATTAAACACTAATTCTACCCATGTATTAATTTCTGTTACTTCGATTTTTTGCTCGTGACCCTGTCCATAATCTGGGAAGTTTTGAAGTCTAACTGAAACCCCTACAGGTTTATTTACCCATACTTTTACTTTTATGAATGGAGTTTCAGCAAAATCGAATGGTAATAATGGAGTAGCACCATTTACTAAAGAATTTTCCAATCCTGCACTACCACCATTATATGTATATTCTCCTACATTATTTGATACATTAATTCCAGACTTATCTGGGTTTTCAATAACAGCAAATCCAACTCCACCCCAAGATTCAAATCCAACATTTGTGTTAGTAGTATCAAAATCAAAAAGCATCTCATTTATATCTCCAATTACTCCCTCTTTTGTTGTAAATGTTGCAGAAACTCCTGTTACAGGTAAGTCATTTGAATATTCGATAGAACCATCAATAATTCCATACCAATAGGTTGTAGAATTCTCTAAATCTAGAGACGGATTAATTGTTATTCTATTTTTATCTTGATTTATATCTGCAGAAAAAGAAACATCCTCACCGTTTTCACTACCTATTCTAACAGCAACATTATTACTTAAATCTGTAATTTCAGAATCGTCTAAATTTCTAAAAAAGTCATTGGTGGTAATTTCTAAATTTGTAGATACTGAAGTGTCAACATCACCATCTGCAGGTGAAAATTCCTGAGCAGGAGAAGTATACAATTCCGGTCCTTTAATATCATCGAAAAAATAAATATCTCCCTGAGTTGTATTAGAACCACCAATTTTAATAACAATATTATTCATAAAGATATTAGGATAATTACTAAAATCGAAAGTAAGCTCAACCCATTGGTTTAAGTCAGAGGATTCAACAGAGTCTGAAACTTCAATGAAATTACCCCAATCAGGTGAATTTTCTAAATGAAATGTAACATCTATCTCTTCAGTTGAAAAAACTTTCATTTTAAAAATAGAATTTGACTCTAAGTTAAATGGCGAAGTAAAAATAGATGTAGGATCAATTACCCCAATACCAATATCATTATTGTCTCCAGCAGTAAACTGACCAACAAAAGCAGAGGGATTTGTAGCGTCAGATACTGGATTAGAAACTTTAGCAAAAGTTGAAGAGGTGTTCCAACTATTAAAAACAATGTTGGGATTGTTATCATCAAAATCTATATGGGTAACCTCCTGAGCTTTAATAATAAATGAGGTCATAAATAGAACGAGTAATAATCTTAATTTCATTTTAAGAAGAATTATAAATTAATTATTTAATTTTTTTAACAACAAATAATTAAAAATTTATCTGTAGCATTTTACAAAAATACTTTTAAAACCAGTAAAGAACAATTATGATACCTTTACAAAAGCTATAAATTAAAAAAAAACACCTCTACAAAAACTTTGTTAAAAATAATAATGCATTGATATACAGAAGTTTAATATAAATCAAAAACTTTGAATATAATTAGATAAGTTTACTTCTTTAGATAGATTGAATTTTTTCCTTAAACGATATCTGCTTTGTTCTATACTTGTAATCGCTACATTCATAAGCGATGCAATTTCTTTTGAAGAAAGATTTAATTTGAGATAAGCACTAAGTTTAATTTCGTTTGAGGATAAATCTGGATGCCTATCTCTTAGGTTAACAAAAAACTGAGAATGAGAATTTCTGAAATGAAGTTCAAAGGCCAACCAGTCTTCTTTATCTACAATATGATTGTCAATTTTCTTGATTAATTTTTTAAAAGAATAATGTAAAGAACTATCTACTATATCATCATCTATACTTTTTATATCCTTAATTAAATCAATAAGAAGCTCTTTCTTTTTTATATTATTAAGTGTTGAAGAAGCCAAAGCAAAGTCTTTCTTTTTAATTTCTAGATTTAAATTTTTCTCTTTTAATAATAATAGTTCCTTATCAGTTGCTAATTTTTCTAATTCAAACTTTTCTTTTTGACGTTCTCTTTTTTGTTTTTCTAATTGCTTTAATTTTTGCACATATTTATTGTTTTTTGTTTTTAAGAAAGCTCTGTAACTAATAAATATTATAAAAAATAATAAGAGATAAATTATTTTAGCAATTCTGGAAATATACCATGGATAATTAATGTAAAAAGGTATTTTTATACTTTCAGTTACATGATTAACTTCAATTTTTGCTCTTATTTCTAAAATGTAATTACCTGAAACAAGTGATGGAAATTTAATTTCAGATTCATTAACCCAATTAGACCATTCATTTTCCAACCCACTTAATTTATATTGAAATTGTCTAGAATTACTTATTGGAGATTTTGGAATAGCAACTCTAATTTTTAAAAAATTATTACTGTAAGGTATTTTTAGATCATTTTTTAAATTTACAGATGCAGTAATCGTATCCTTTGAGCTTATAAATTGTAATGATTTAATTATTGGTGATACTTGTGGTTTTTTATTTAATATTTTGTCAATGTCATGAAAAATCATACCATTATCTATACCCAATGCATAAATTGATTTATTAATTTTTTTAACATTATTAAAATCTTTTAAATTACGATTCCAAATTGTATAAAAAGGCTCTTGAATTTTATTAAAGTCATTTCCATTTCTAAAGACATACCCAAAAAAATTTGGTGTAGAATACCAAAAAATATTTTCATCCTGTAAGATGTAATTAATGTTTTTAAGCCCTTTAAATATTTCTGAAGGGTATGTAGCTTTTATAAATTCATTATCAAGGGCATCATAAAAAAAGAAACCTTCTGGATTATAAAACACCAAGTTTCCATCAATTTTACAGAAATATGAATACGTTGAAATATTTTTATTTTCTACACCATAAAATTCAACATCAATCAATTCTGTAGCATTATCAGTTAATTTAAGTCTATAATACCCTTTTGAGGGATGAGCAACCCACATTTGATTGTATTGATCAAATTCTAAAAATCTTGAAGACTCACCAAAATTCTCAAATTTTCTTATAAAATTCCATTGATTATTGGTTTTTTTAAAAACAGCTACTCCAGAATAAAAACCAACATACATAAGGTTCTCAATTTTAGGATGTTTAACAAAGGTCCAAGCTCCACCCTCCAAGTGAATGGTTTCTAGAGAATTATCACGAACCACAGAAAGTCCTTTATCACTTCCAACAATTAATTGTCCATCTACTTCATCAATGTTCCATATTTGCTCTGCACTATTATTAACAAGTTTTGGTTCTGAAAAAGAATTTTTAATATCCTTAACAAACAGACCTTGATAGGTTCCTAAGTATAAAGAAGTGCCTTTTAAAAAACTTGTATATACAGTTCCAAAGCCACTTTTGTTGTCTAAAAGATATTTAGTATTACTGTTTAATTCTAGATAACTAATACCGGATTCTGTTCCCAACCAAATATTATGGTTATTATCTACAAAAATTTTACGAATAGCATTATTTGAAATTCCATTATTTTTATTAAAATGAGCTAATTTTTGGCCTTCATTAGAAATAATGTAAAATCCATCTCTAAGTGTTCCAACTATAAATAGATCGTTTATGTATTTTTCAACATCAGTAACAATAGATTTTTCTATTTCAGTATTAATCTTCCATTGTTTCTTTTTTAATAATCCATTCTCTAAAAACCAGAAACCATTGTTTTTTGTGGCAATTATTAAACCTTTCTTTTTAGTTTCAAATACTTCAATAATATTTAAGGATAAATTTTCTGAACCATTAATTATTTTTTTTTGATTGTCTATAATTTCAAATAAGCCAATGGAAACATCTTGAACAAAGACTCTATCATTGGAGGAAAAAAGCTTACTAAAACCCTTAATAGCAGGCACTGTATTCAACTCACTGTTATTTGGATTGTATATGTAAATTTGTTGGAAAGATTGAAAATAAATAACTCCATTTGCTGATACTATATTTAAAAATACAGGCAATAAAGGTGCTTTTTTGGTTGGGTATTTAAAATATAAACTTGAATATTCTAGAATTCCTTTGTCATTTTTAAACCAAAATCCAAAGCCACCAATACCAGCTGTATATATATGATCAGTATCATCATAAAGAACGGCCCTTAAATCAGATTGATCCTTGGTAGAATAATTGCGCCAAGAAAAACCATCATACTGCATCAAAAAGCCAGGTTTAGCAAAATAGATTTCACCATTGTCATCTTGAGATATGTCAAATACCTTAAAACCATTTTTTATTTCCTTTTTTGAAAAATTTTTCACAAAAGGACTACCGAGTTCGTTGATGGTTTGACTTATGATTAAATTGCTATGAATAAATACTAAAATTAGTGCAATAGGAAACCTTTTCGCTGAAAGTAAAAAAATAAATTTTATTGTAAATTTTAGCATGTGATTAAGAAGGCTTGTACTTTTAGATTATTTGACTTGAATTTTTATATATAAAAATAATATTATTTTTTTTAAACTGCTTTTTTAATTTGCGATTTTAAATCTTTCATAAAACGATGAAAATCTACAGTAATTCTGTGTCTATTTGTATTAATTTGCTTCATATGAGGATGACTTACCTCTCGCTCACATAAGGACTCAATATTTGAAGGACGTTTCCATGCTTTTTTTATGGCAAGCGCTAATAATTTACTTTGTTGTTCAGCTCCAGGCCAAATACATCCTAAGGGCTGAAACATCCCTATAAAAAAAAGATTATCATATTTTGGATGAAACATTTTTAAATAAAGTGGAACTGGGCCTTCTCTATAATTTAAAAACTTTTCATCAAAAAAAGGATGTGCTAATGCAAAACCTGTACACGCAATTATCACATCAAATTCCTCATTGGTGTTATCTTTAAAAAATACTTTTTTACCTTCAAAATGATCAATCTCTACCCTAGGTATTATTTTACCATGTCTTATTTTATATAATAACTCACTATTAATAGTTGGATGAGTAGCTCCAAATTTGTGATCTGGTTTTGGCAACCCATATATTTTATTTGAGCCATTATTTATATTAGCAATTAAACCCGCCACAAAATTTCTTAAAAAAATAGGCATAAAACTCATCTTTGTAGCAAAAACATCAGTTGGTTTTCCCATTAAAAATTTAGGGATTATTCGATACCCTCTTCTCCAACTTAAGGCTGTTTTGCTAGACACACGACTAGACTCAACAGCTACATCACAAGCAGAATTTCCACCACCAATAACTAAGACTTTCTTATCTGCAAAAGGTGCTGCTTTTTTATATTGATGAGAATGTAAAAAACTCCCTGAAAATTTACCCGGATAGTTCGGGTATTTAGGCTCCCAATGATGGCCATTACAAACAACTAAGTCTGTAAAAATTTCTACCTGCTTATGTTCATCTTTAATTGTAGTTACTTCCCAAAGGCCATTATCTTTTCTTTCACAACTTTTAACAAGCGTATTGAATTCAATATGTTGATAAAGTTTAAAATGTTTGGCATAAGATTGAAAATAGTTCCTAAGTTCTTCATGTGAAGGATAATCAGAAACCTCTGGACTAAAAGGAAAATCTTCATATTGAGATAACGTTTTTGAACTTATGATGTGTGTGGTTTCAAAAACACTAGAATGGCTCTCATTTTCGTTATAAATCCAGTTACCACCAACATCACTATTATAGTCATAGGCGGTAACAGATATTCCTGCTTCTATTAAGTTTTTGATGGCTGGAAGACCGGAAGGACCGGCACCAATAATACAAACCTGTTTATTCAAAATAGTTCTTTATTAATCATAAGAAAAATAAAGATAAATAATATGTTTAGATAATTCCTAATTTATAGAAATGACTTTAGCATATAGGATCCCAATGCTACTAAGAAAAATAATATAACTGATTTTCCACTTTGAGTTATTAAAATTTTATGTTTTGTACTTAATTTATTATAAAATAACATACAAGATGAAGATGTGAAAACCGATAAATTGATGAAGAACAATGGTTGATCTCTAATAATAATAGCCAAAACACAAACTGAAAAAGTAATTATAGCACTAAGAGACAATAGCTTAGCTTCACTTATAAAAAGTTTTCTCAATAAGTAATTTAACAGTAACATTAAAACCAAAACAAAACCAACAATTGAAATATCTACGATAGTATCAATCTGATAATTAAGTAATCTAATAGTAACGAAAGAGATTAATGAATAAACTAAAAAAGAAATTAAAAGATTATTATTATCAAATGTTTTTTTTAAAATTGGAATTAAAATAATTAAAAACCCCAACATTAAAATATTTACTTCAATTTTAAAAAATAATAAAAAGAAAATTGAGGGTAGGACACAGCCTAATACAAAAATATAAAAACCAATGCCGTATAGATTATTTAATCTTTGAGAATTTTTGTGAAGAGCTCCTGAAAGCAATGAGTAATTAATTTTTCTCTGAACTAGGCTACACGATATAAAAAATAAAATAACAGATAAAATAGTTGCAGGAAATGCAAAAAGTAATGTTGTAATCATTTTTAGGGGTTGTAAATGAGTATATTAAAAACAAAATTATAAAAAATAAAATTAATCTCTATAACCATTAAAATAAAAAAACAGCATTAAATGTATTAATGCTGTTAAATTAAATTATAAAATAGGGGGTATTTTATAGGGGGTAAATTTATAATCACCTAAAAATAAATCTAAAAACTCATGTAAGCCTTGTAATTCTCCTTGTTGTTGTCTCAAAATTGAAATGAGATAATAAAATGTATATTTGAGAGAGAAGCGAAAGAAAATATTTACTTTTGTATCAAACCTCTAACAAACTAAAAATAAGTGCTTTTATCTGAATTTGATATAATTTTAATAACAGTATGGATATCAATAGTAGTATTGATTTTTAGGCTTATTTTCAAATCCGGAAACCTTCATTTAAACTCCAACAGAATACTTTTAGTAATTTTAGGAATATACACATTTGGAATAACTAGACACATTTCAATGGAATTTTTAGAGAGGATTTATGATGTCAAATTTCCAATTAGGCTCATATTTAATACTTCTTTAGTGTGCTCTATGCCAATCTTATTATACTTATACGTAAAAAAAACAGTGTCTAATGATAATGCATTCAATTCCACAGACATTATTCACATTGTTGTTTTTTTTATTTTTTATACCCTTTATGAATTACCTTACAAACCAACTGCAAATGAATTTATGGGTTTAAGCCAGGAGGATATATATTGGTCTCATTTTTTTAATGCAAAAAAAATACCAACTTGGTTAATTATACTTAGAAACCTGATGAATATTGTATATGTTATATTAAGCTATAAATTACTTCTTAGCACCTTTAAAATTAAATCTTCTTCTATAGAAGATGGAACCTTAAAAAGGTTTTTAAATAAATTTACACATATAAAATCACCATCAAAACAAATAGAAAAAGTAAAATTATGGCTATATAATTTAACACATATTAAAACTGTAATGTCTTTATTTACGCTTTACTTTAGCATAAAATTGGTTATAAATGAAGAGATTTATTTTAATGGTCAACACATCGCATCTAGTTTATTAGCATTTATGATTTTTGGAATTATCTATTTTCTATACAAAAACGAAACTATACTTTATAATTTACCTTCTTTTATGAATGAGGATAGTCTAAGAAGAGAGAAAATTAGAGAAGAAATTAAAGTAGAAGAGATTTATGTATATATAGTAAGTCAAATAGAAGAACATAAATTATACTTAGATGATCAGTTAAAATTAGATTGGCTGGCTGATGAATTAGAGATTAAAGCAGCGTATATTTCTGTAACATTAAAAGAAAATAATTTTGATAATTTTAAAATGTTTGTCAATTATTTAAAAGTAAAAAAGGCAAAGGAACTAATAAACAGTAGCTATTTAAAAAAATACAATATTGAAGCACTCTCAAAAGCATGTGGTTTTAAGGCAACAAATTCTTTCTATAGAATTTTTAAAAATGAGACAGGTCTAACACCAAAACAGTTTTCAGAAAAAAATTAGTTAACCCATATCAAATAAATTTATATAAAGGTTATCTTTATAAAGATTAAAAGCCAAAGTGATTACTTTGGCTTTTCTTAATCTAGGGGATTGATACATTGTTAATTAATTAAACATTATCAATTCAATCAAAGGGTAAAAATTATTACTTTAAAATTAGTTTATTATTGGTAGTAATTCTAAAATAGAATGGACGTTTATATTCTTAAAAAAAAATAAATGATCTCTTTTTGTGTTAAATAAATGCTCTTTTTAGCAACTAGCTTTCCAATTAAGTAATTAGACGTATTTTTATTAAAATAAATTATTATTTATTAAGTTAAAAGTTAAAAAATTAACAAACAACAATAGTAAAATAGATTTTAAATTTTACACCCCCCAAAAAAAATGAATAAATTAAGATTATTCCTACTCTGCTTTTTTATATTTCTTAACACTACGGCTCA